>TARA_R110002096_G_scaffold6409_2_pt1 | contig 77105 bp, 59 predicted proteins | sample TARA_R110002096 | Tara Oceans TARA_R110002096 (sample SAMEA4397295) | marine metagenome | biome: Polar Biome; feature: [DCM] deep chlorophyll maximum layer (ENVO:01000326); material: water (ENVO:00002006), including particulate matter (ENVO:01000060) such as... | depth 35 m
CCAGGATGGCGGCATTACCGGGGGCGGCTTTGGTGGCGGAGCTGGCTGCGATCCGGATCGCGCCGAAAAACTCGGCGAAGAACTCGATAAATCGGTCGGTGATTTTGACGAGGCCATCGGTGAAGAACAGCGGCAGGTTGCGTCGGTCGGTCGTGACACCGAAGGCTTTGGTGATGGCACCGGCGGTGGTGGCGGTTCGATTGGTCTGGGTGAACAGGCAGCTGGCGCATCCGGCGGCGGCGGTGGCTATGGCTCCGGTGCGGGTGGTGCTGGCTCGACCGGCCAGGAGCAGGCCGGACCACTCGATGCCATGACCAGTGAAGAAATCCAGGCGAGAACGCCGGACGACATCGAGGTCAGCACCTTCGACGATATTGTCGCGCGACAGCTTCGGGAAGCGGCCATCGCAGAGGATGACCCGGAATTGCGAGAACGACTCTGGGAGGAGTATCGCAAGTACAAGGGACTTAAATAGGACTGATTAAAAGTATGATAAGACTCGTCTTAACGCTTTTCGCGGTTTGCATTGTCGGATCGGGCTGCGCGGTGCAGGAACTGGTCGTGGCCGAGGAAACGCAACTGGTGCTCGCGGAATCGTCAGTCGACGAGGCAATGTTGCTGGATATTGGCATTGTCGAATTTGACCCGGGCATCCCGGAAGACAACGACGAGGAAAAAACGGGCATCTTCGAAGACATTCGCCGTGCGGAGTCGAAATACATCCCGTTCCACCTGAAGACGACACTGCAGGACACAGGGCACTGGGGTGCTGTGCGGGTCATTCCTTCAACGCGTGCATTTACCGACGTCATTGTCAGCGGCCGCATCGAAAAATCGGACGGCGAATTCGTCGAACTGCAAATTTCGGCCTGGGATGCGTCGGGGCGTCACTGGTTTACGCGTGAATACGAAACGCAGACAGGACTAACCTCGTATTCCAAGCGCCGCGATCGCCGGCGCGACCCGTACCAGAAGGTCTTCAACGATTTTGCCAACGATTTGCAAATGTACGCAGCCGAGTTGCCGGCGAAACGACTGCAGTCCTTGCGGCAGATATCGGAGTTGCAGTTCTTCGCTGACATGTCACCGGCAGCGTACAGTGGCTACCTGGCCAGGGATGACGACGAGTATCTGCAGGTTGTTCGCCTGCCGGCAAAGAATGATCCGTCTGTTGCGCGTATGCGGCAGATTCGCGAACGCGATCGACTCGTCGTCGATACGCTGAACGAGCACTATGCGAACTTCTACTACGGTATAGCGATTCCCTATCGCAGCTGGCGCAAGAACGCACGCGCTGAGTCGATCAAGTTCAAGCAGGAAAAGCGCTCTGCACAGCTGCAGGCGCTCGTCGGTGTTGTTGTGCTTGCCGGCTCCACCCAGATCGACACCCGCAGCTCGGCGAGCCGCAATACGCGCAACATCAACCGTGCCCTGCAATACCAGGGCATCACTCGTGGCGCGAATACGATCTGGGCCGCGTTTCAGCGCAACCGGGATGCGAATCTGCATCTCGATGCAATTGCCGAACTATCCGAGTCCTTCGGCAACGAAGCGGCGCCGATGGTGGTCAATGTCGAGGGGCAGGAACGCAGGCTGACCGGTACCGCAGAAGCCCAGTACGAGAATTGGCGCCAGTTGCTGCGTGAGATTTATGAAGCAGAGACGGGGTTTACGCAGTCCGTTGAAGTAGGTAGACCGGCGCGCGCGCCGGAACCGACCGGGTAAGTAATTCACACTCATGCTCGAACTCACGAAAGGCACTCAGTTAGCCGACCGCTACACGATTGTGCGACGGCTGGGTGGCAGCGCTGAAACAGAAACCTGGTTGGCGCGTGATCGTCTGAGCGGCGCCTCGGTCGCACTCAAGATTGGCAGTAGCGACCCCCGTACGACCGCGCTGCTGCGCGCCGAATGGCAGGCGGGCATTCGCATGATACACGCGCATATTGTGCGTGCATTCGAGTTCCATACCGAGCCGGACTTCACTTTTTTCAGTCAGCAGTATATCGACGGCCCCGACCTTTCGGTGCTCGCCGGGGCGCCGCCGGACGAAGTACTCGGATGCGTTGGTCTGCTCGCCGGCGCACTTGCCCATATTCATGCGAAAGGCGTTGTCCATCGGGATATCAAAGCGGCCAATGTGCTGTTGGATGCGAACGGAGCACCGTACCTGGCTGACTTCGGAGTTGCCGCAGCGGTTGGCGCGACCGCAAGTGGCGGATCGCTGATAGCGCAGAGCCCGGAGTCGCTGCAATCAGAACCGGCAGCGCCCGGCGATGACATTTTTGCGCTGGGGAGCCTGGTTTTTGAGCTGCTGGCTGGCAAGCCGCCGTGGTCGTCTGCGGCTATTGCCGACGATATACGGAATCGCCATATTCCCGAACTGGTGGCAGCTGACGGATCGCCGTTACCGCAAGCCGTGGTCGAGCTGGTCAACGAAATGCTGGCTGCGGATCCGGCGGAACGGCCCGAGGCGGCTGCAGTCGCAGCACGGCTTGCGGCGGCAGGGTACGCCGCGCGCCCGGCACCCGTCCGCGGTATCCCGACAAGCAGTACACCCGAGGAGTTGATAGAAAGTGTAGCCGCGATTCGGCATCGCGCTCAGCCGGGAGAGCGTGCGAGCGTTCGCGCGGCTGCCGGTGGGTCTAAAGCGCGTCTGGGAATAGTGCTTGCGTTTGCAGTATTAATTGCGATTCTCGCCGCGGTGATATTTGTGTTGCCCGATCGGGTGGCGACCAGTCCTCGAGAGCCCGTGGTTGTCGATACGCCAGAGCAGGACGTCGGCAATAGTGCGCGCACAGTGACAGAGCAGGAGCAACAACGCGCCGACGTGTATGTCGACCCCGACGTTCGCCAACGGGTTAAGGCGGAGACCGGCACGCCAACTCGCAAACTCGAAGACGACGACGATATTACGTTCTCCGAAAACACCGCAGACTACAGTGGTCTCGATGAGGAAGGTCGCGCCCGTTTCGAAGCCGAAGCAACACTTGGAGAGCTGCTTGCGGCGTATGAAGTGCTGGAATTGCGAGGCGTCGAACGATGGGCCCCGCGAGAATATCGCGAGTCCCGCGCGCTTTATGCCGATGGCGATGCGGCTTACCTGAAAAAAGACTTTGCCTATGCTGAGGAATTGTACCTGGGTGCATTGTCCGCACTTGAGCCATTGTACGAACGTATCGAGCCTACATTCGAAAAAGCGTACGCCGACGCAACTGCAGCGTTCGATGCGGGCGATCGGCTGGAAGCCCTGCGGTTGTTCGAGCTTGCCGTTGCGATAACGCCCAGTCACCCGGGTGCGCAGGCCGGGTATGAGCGTGCCAGGAACCTGGAGGCGGTACAGCGACTGGTAGAACAGGGGCTCGACTACGAAAAAGACCTTGAGCTTGAGGCGGCGCAGCGCAGTTTCGAGCAAGCCGCGGATCTCGACCCGCAGTGGCAGCCAGCGCTTGACGGCGTCGAACGCGTACAGAAAATCCGTACCAAGATGGAGTTTGATACCCGCATGAGTGAGGGCTTCAGCGCCATTGTTGCCGGCGACTACCTGGCCGCACGCGCTGCATTCCGGGTTGCGCAGCAACTGATCCCGGAATCGAATGAACCTGCCGACGGGTTGCTGCAGGTTGAGCAAGGCTTGCGCCTGCAGGATATTGCGACGCTGGAACAGGAGGCGATATCGCTGCAACAGGACGAGCATTGGGATGCCGTGGTCCAGACCTACGAGGAAATCCTGAAAGTCGACAATACGCTGGAGTTTGCGAAGTCAGGCCTGTCGAGCGCGCGGGAGATGCAGGCATTGCATGAACGGCTGGACAAGCTGATTGCCGAGCCGGACAGGCTAAGCCTGCCGTCGGTGATGCAAAACGCGACGATGCTGGTTGTAAATGTTACAACCCGTCAAGACGTTGGTCCCAGACTTGCGGCGCAGCGTGATGAGTTGTCGCGCCTGCTGAAACGGGCGGCAACACCGCTGACAGTGAGCTTGTTGTCGGACAATGTTACTGAAGTCGCCATATACAAGGTGGGCAAGCTGGGTACTTTCATGCGCAAGGAGCTGGACTTGCGGCCAGGGACGTATGTTGCCGTCGGCAGTCGACCGGGCTATCGGGACGTACGATTGGAATTTCGTGTTGCTCCGGAAGTCGAAATAGAACCTGTCGTTGTGCAGTGCGAGGAGCCGATTTGAGTTTCGAAGACCTTGTCATCAGGGATGTTGAAGGTGAACGCCATTATCGCGAAGATCAGCTGCCGCTGCGTGTGGGCACCGGCAGTGAATGCCAGTTGCGATTGCCGGGACCGGGCGGTGAAGCGGTCGCACTCCTGGACCTGCTTGACGGCTTACCCTTCGTACAACCGGTAGGCCGCAATACAGCACTGCGGATCAATGACACACCGCTAGAAACCAGCCGCCGGCTGGTCGATGGCGACGTTCTGCAATTTTTTGGCAGCGAAATTCGCGTCAATGTGACCGACAAACAAGTTGCGCTGGATGTGCGACTCGAAGACAGCGCCTACGTCACCCAGCCACCGATCGTTACTCCGTCCGAGCAGCAGGCAGCAGACGAAGCCATCGCACCAACTGCATTCCGCCGAGCTGCTGCGACCGGCATTGCGGTCCAGGAAACCCGGCACGGCACACTGAAAGCAATTGTCGGGGGCGCTCTCGTCCTGCTGCTGGCGATGTCGTATTTGCTGTTTACGTCTGTCTCGGTGGAATTTGAAATCGACCCTGCACAGCCGGACCATTTTGATATCGATGGTGGCTGGTTTCGATTACCTGTCGGTGACCGCGTGTTGCTGCGCGAGGGCAACTACACAGTGCAGGTCGAGAAGCACGGCTACTACGATGTCGCACAGACTTTCGTTGTTGGCGATGAGCCATCCATGACCGTGCGTTTGCGAATGCGCAAGAAGCCCGGACAGCTCCTGGTCATCACCGAGCCGGCTGCCGATGCGGTGATCACCGTCGACGATTCGCTGGTCGGCAAGGCACCGTATGGTCCGGTGGAGTTACAGCCGGGGCAACACACTGTACGCGTGGAATCCGAGCGCTTTCTTCCATTTGACGATTTTGTCGAAGTCGCCGGCCTGGGTCGCCTGGAAAAGTTGCATGTACAGCTTACACCGCGATGGGCCGACGTTGAGGTGCGATCGCAGCCCGAGGGCGCAAGGATATTTGCGGGTAACGAGGAACTCGGTGTGACGCCGGCGACCGTGCAGTTGCTCGAAGGGACACACGAACTGACCGTCGTTAAGGACGGATTCAGTGCCTGGGACGGTAATGTCGTTGCCGAGCCGAACGTCAGTCAGTCCTTGCCATTGATTCGCTTGCAGGCCGCGGATGCACGTTTGCTGGTAAACACCATCCCCCGTGGTGCAAATATCACGGTCAATGGCCGCTATCGGGGCCAATCGCCGCTCACGCTGTCACTGACGCCCGACGTCGACTACGAAATCGGCATGTCGAAAGCCGGTTACGGCGTAACGACACGCAGCCTGCGGCTGGAGTCCGCCGCAAGCGAGTCCATTACTGTCGACATGACGGCGCGGGTCGGCATCGTAACGATGATTGTGCAACCGGCCGACGCGACCGTTTATGTCGATGGTCGTGCGCGCGGCAGCGGTAAAACGACCGTGCGATTGAGTTCAGCACCGCACCGTATTGAAGTAAAACGCCAGGGTTTCGTCGACTGGTCGCGCACCATCACGCCGCGTCCAGGCTACCCGCAGACAGTCACCGCGAATTTGCGTTCACTTGAAGCCGTCGCACGGGACTCGGTGGCGAGGAGCGCGGATACGGCTGTGGGCATAAAGATGGTGCGGGTCGAGGGTGGCACATTCTCGATGGGTGCCTCGCGTGCAGAAAGCGGGCGACGTGCCAATGAGGTTATTCGCCCGGTCACAATTTCGTCGCCGTACTGGATCAGCGCTCACGAAGTCACCAACAAGCAATTCGCCGAATTTCGCAAGAACCACAACCCCGGTGCGGACGTGCACGTGGCGCTCGCAGCCGATGACAACCCTGTGGCCAATGTTACCTGGGCGGATGCTGTGCAGTTTTGTAACTGGCTCAGCAAGAAGGAGGGCCGGACACCGGTCTACAAACAGGAATTTGGCAAGTGGGTGCCGGTGTATCCGTTTACCGATGGTTACCGGCTGCCAACCGAGGCGGAATGGGCCTGGGCGATTCGATTCGAGGAGCGTACTGCGCCACGCAAATACCCGTGGGGCAAGGCTTGGCCGCCACCGAAGGGCGCGGGCAATTACGCCGACCTCGCGGCGCGCGAGCTGGTGCCGTCCATTATTCCGAAGTATGACGATGGTTACGCCTCGACTGCGCCGGTGGGCAGTTTTGCATCCAGTTCTCTGGGCCTGTTCGACGGCGGCGGCAATGTCGCGGAGTGGGTCAACGACTGGTATACGGTACCGACACCGGGCATGACCGAGCCGGAAGTCGATCCGGTCGGCCCGCGCCGCGGCACCAGCCACGTTATTCGCGGTTCGAGCTGGCGGCATGCCGGAATTACGGAATTACGGATGAGTTACCGTGACTACAGCAACGAGCCGCGCGTAGACGTTGGATTCCGCATTGCCCGTAATCTCGACTGACAGGCTGCTAGAATTACCTGCGACAAATCGTCGCGAGGTTTGTCCAATTTGAGTGACATAGATTCAGGATTGCCTGGAGGTTCGACATGTACCGATTAGTGTTCTTGTTTTTGCTGGCAATGGCAGGTGTCGTTGTGGCACAGGACGATGAAAGTGACGCCGAGGCCGTCACGGAAAACGCACCCGAAACGGTTGAAGAGTTGACCGCGGAGGAACTGGATGACCTCGATCTTGACCGTAACCAGGATCATACCGAAGAGGATGAAGACGTATTTCGTCCCAGCGATGTCGTGTCATACCAGCAATCCGTGCCGTTCCCGGTCGATATTTAATGGCCAAGCCGAGAGTTTGAATCCATGAAGAAAAAGAACATCCCTGTCGAATTTGTATTCCAGCTCTTCGCGCTGATCATTGCGATCATCGTGGTGCATGCCTTTTACGTTTCAGTGGTACGACCCAATGCAGCACAGGTTATCGAAGAACAGAACATGCAGGCGGCTGCCGATCCTGACTTTGTTCGCGACCGCAGTCCCTGGGTGCTGATCAAGGACCTCGAGCAGGAAGCCTGTTTCATCCTGATGTTCTGGGCACTCGCTATCATGGGATACAAGGCGGTGCAGATTGGCGGCGAACGCAGATTGCTTGAAGTCGATCTCGTACCGGTCGCTGAGGGAATGCGAATATTGCCGGAGGACACGCGTGAGTTCGCGCGCCAGGTTCAGGCGTTGCCGGAGAATCGACAGCAAATGCTGTTGCCGCGCATTCTCCTGAACGCGCTGCGTCGCTTTAATTCAACGCGAAATATCCAGGACGTGTCCAGCAGCACGCATACGATATGTGAATCCGAGGCGGATCGACTGGAATCCGAGCTGGCAATGATTCGCTATATTTCCTGGGCCATCCCGTCCATCGGGTTTATCGGTACGGTACGCGGTATTGGTGAAGCACTCGCCCAGGCAGACAAAGCGGTAAAGGGCGATATCGCCGGCGTAACGCAGAGCCTCGGTGTTGCCTTTAACTCAACGTTTATCGCGTTGCTGATCAGTATTTTCCTGATGTTCCTGGTGCATCAGTTGCAGTTGGTGCAGGAACGTCTGGTTTTCGACAGTGAAAATTATTGCGATGAAAAAGTTATTCGTCACTTGAAGGCAGATTAGGAACACTATGCCATGAGATTGCTGGCTGCACACTTGAACGATGCCGGAATCGTGGTCGTCGATGGCGACAGGATTTTGTATCGTGAGCCAGGCGTCGCATTGCTGGACGATGATCGCCTGCTGACCGGCAATGCAGCTCATGCCAGTGCGAAGCTGCAGCCGCGCCGCATTCATCACCGATTTTGGTCCGATCTGCGAACAGAGCCGCTGCCCGACAATCGTTTTCGTCATCTGAGCGCTGCCGACCTGGTCAGCAACCAGCTTGAACATATGTGGACAAGCGTTGCCAGCGAAGGCGACAGCCTCGCCCTCGCTGTACCGCCGTATATGAGCAACGACAACCTGGGCCTGTTGCTGGGCATCGCCGCTGAGCTGCAAATTCCCATCGTCGCAATGTGCGACGCGGCCGTGTCTGCCACCCGGCGCCACTACGAACACGCGGTTCCGGTACATATAGACGTAAGTTTGCACAGCAGCATGTTGACTCGATTGATGCAGGAGGGACACGCCCGCTTTGAACGAACCGCAGTCATCGAAGACAACGGCCTGCACTTGCTGTACGACACGTGGATCAAAATTATTGCAGAGGCCTTTGTGCAACAGTCGCGCTTCGATCCATTGCACACAGCGGAAACGGAGCAGATGCTGCAAGACAGGCTGCCTGAGTGGCTCGCCAGTGCATCGAGTGCTGCGACGGTAGCGCTCGATATCGAGTTTCGCGGTGTATCGCATCAGGCTGAGATCGAGTCGCTGGAACTGGTCGCCGCTGCATCGCCTGTCTATCAGAACATTGTCAGTAAACTGAGAACCTTTTACCGGGCAGAAGAACTGCCGGCTATCCAGTTGTCAGACCGGGCCGCACGTATGCCGGGCCTGGCGGATACGCTCAAGACCCGCGTTGGCGGTGAGGTGTTTTTGCTCGAGCCAGGTGCTACGGCGCGCGGGCTGGCGAAACGCTGCAAGGCGAACGCAAGTGGCGACAAAGTGGCATTGGCACGCCACCTGAACTGGGATCAAACACCGGTAAAGGTCGAAGTGGTTTCCAGTGGGCTCAACGGCGGGCAGCCGACACACCTGTTGTTCGGCCATACGGCGTTTCGCCTCGGAAGGCGGCCGCTGGTGCTCGGCACGCAGGCCGCCGAAAACGAACGCTGGCTGGACCTGCAGCAGGAAATGCCGGGCGTGTCGCGGCGCCACTGCGTTGTGGGAGCGGAGAATGGCCAATTCGTTGTGACCGATCACAGCCGCTACGGAACGTTCCTGAACGGTCATCGAATCGACGGTTCTGCGGTGCTGCAGACGGGTGACCTGATTCGCATTGGCACGCCGGGCTTCGAGCTGCGCCTGATATCCGCGGAGGATGGCGATGGCACGTAAACGCCGTTCAGGTGACGTATTCAGCATGTCGTTTCTGGATTGCATGTGCTGCGGTTTCGGTGCCGTCATCCTGTTTTTCATGATTATCAATTCGCACGGCGAAATTAACTCCGATCAGACCAAGGCATTGCAGGCGGAAACCAATCGCTTGCAGGTCGAGGTACTCGAAGGGCGTAAGAACCTTGCACTTGCGCGAACCTCAATTCAGAAGCTTGAGACAGAGGACGAAGAGGCCAAGGATCAGATATCGATTATCAAGGCACTCATCGCCGAGTTACAGGCCGAGCTTGCCGAGTACGACCAGGATACGCTGGCGAAAATCGAAGCCATCGAGAAGTTGCAATCGGATATCAAGTCCCTCGAAGAAGAAGTGCGGCGTTTGCTGGCGATCAAAAAAGAACAGGATGCGCTGGGCGAACAAATTCGTGCTTTCAAAGGGGAGGGCGACCGGCAGTACCTGACTGGCTTGAAGCTCGGTGGCGAGCGCACGCTAATCCTGGTCGATCGCTCGGCCAGCATGTTGCATGAAACCATTGTCAATATTCTGCGCCGCAAAAACCTGCCGGAATCGGAACAATTGTTGTCGCGCAAGTGGCGCCAGGTGGTGGCAAGCGTCGACTGGCTGACCGCGCAGTTCAGGCCGGAAAGCGAATATCAGATCTACATGTTCAACAATACGGCGGAGCCGGTGATCAAGGGAACCGACGGGCTGTGGTTGAAGGCCGACGACGGCTCGCAGCTCGACGATGCAGTGCGGACTCTGCGGCGCACGGTTCCCAAGAATGGCACCAACATGCATGCGGCGTTTCAGGTAATTCGTGATATGAATCCGCGCCCTGACAACGTCATTATCCTGGTCGATTCGATGCCGACCATGGACAGCCCGGTAGCGTCTAAATCGGTGATCGGTGGCGGGGAACGGCTGAACCTGTTTTCCAGCGCGGTGAACCTGATTCCCAGCGGTATTCCAATCAATATCATGCTGTATCCGATGGAAGGCGATTCACAGGCTTCGGTATCGTTCTGGTCGCTGGCGCTCAGAACGCGCGGTTCGTTTATCAGTGTCAGTCATGATTGGCCGTAGGATCTAAGACGATGGCCAGACGACGCAGAGATATCCAGGCTTTCAGTTTGTCGTTTCTCGACTGCATTTGCTGTGGTTTCGGTGCCATCCTGTTGTTGCTCGTTTTGAGCAAGATCTATGAGCCGGTGGTCGTCGAAGAGGCCGAGCAAAATCTGCAGAAGTTGATCGCGCTGCTGCAGGAAGAGCTGTTCGAGATTCGTGGTCAGACAACGGTGCTGGATCGAACGCTGCAGGAGGTCAAGGTCGAGGCCAGGGCGACCAAGACCGAGCTGGGTGAGTTGCAGGGTGACCTGAGCAAGATCAGGGGCCAGTACGAGGCGAGCAAGGAAAACGAAGACGAGACGGTCGATATTGGCGAGTTGCAAGCGGCCCGGCAGCGCTTATCCGAAGAGGAAAAGCGCTTGCGGCCCTACTATCGGCGCCCCGACGCAGACGCAGTCGCAGGCATTCCGGTCGACAGCGAGTACATTATTTTCGTCATCGATACGTCGGGCAGTATGCTGGACGCGAGCTGGACGCTGGCGCAGAGAATGCTGCGGCAAACGCTGGAGGCGTATCCGACCGTCAAGGGCATCCAGGTCATGAACGACGATGGCGTGTACATGTTCCGCGATTACCAGTCGCGCTGGATGCCGGACTCACCGGGCCGCAGACAGGCGATTATCAGTCGCATGCGGACCTGGAACGCGACCAGTGACAGCAATCCCGTGAATGGTATCGAAGCTGCGATTCGCGATTTTCGTGCGGACGACAAAAAAATAAGCATTTATGTCTTTGGTGATGACTACCAGGGCACACGAACAATCGACAAGGCGATGGGTGCCATCGACCGGCTGAACCGACCGGGTCCGGACGGTGAGCGCCTCGTCCGCATTCATGGCGTTGGCTTTCCCGGGCGGATGGGGTCCGGAACCGTGCCGGCGTCGGCGGCAAGCTTTGCGACCTTCATGCGCGCGGTATGCGCCACCAACGGCGGTACTTTCGTGGCCATCAGCGGTCGCTAAGGCGACGTCACGTTGCGGCGCCAATAATCAGCCGCCATTTTTCATCACAATTGATCCGCACATCGGCACCTTCATGGCCGATCGGCAACGCTATTGCGCAGTGTAATAGATCCCGAAACCGGCCACGCAGGCCACTTATTCGGAGGAAATGAAAATGCGTTACACAACATCAATAGCAACAATTGCGATTCTTACCTTGTTCGGGCAAACCGCAATGGCAGCCGCGTCGAAACAAGAATCCATTGGCGTGGGCAGTGGTGCCGTTGTCGGCGCGTTGGCAGGTGGCCCCGTCGGCTTTATTATTGGCGCCGCGATCGGCGCCAAGCTCGGCGACAACGCGCACAAGAAATCGCAGCGAATCGAGGATCTTCAGGTATCCCTGCAGGGTTCCGGTCAGACCGTCGCCAGCCTGCAGCAGGATATTGACGACCTGAATTCCGAAATCGAGCAGCTGCAGGATATCGCACGTCCCGAACTCGTCAGCCTGATGCAGGCTGGCATCGACATGGACCTGTTGTTTCGTACCGATGAGTTCGCATTGACGGATACCACCGGCGACCGTCTGTCACAGATGGCGGCAATGCTGGCCAGTATGCCGGGTGTACGCATACAGCTTGACGGCTTTGCCGATGAGCGCGGAGCGGATGACTACAACCTGGCACTGTCGGAGAAACGTGTCGAGTTTGTCCGGAATCTGTTCATCGCAGCCGGCGTGCATCCGACGCGAATCAGCGGTTCGGCTCACGGCGAAGCGATTGCGCAAAACCCGGATGCGGACAGCTACGCACTGGAACGACGCGTGAGTGTCAAGCTGTTCATCGACAATGCTCAGTCCGTCGCCTCGAATCCGAACTAGTTGACGACTTCCCTGTGACTCATCTTGAGTCTCCGCCTGGCCGGCCCGTAATGGGTCGGCCTTTTTTATGGCGCGGGACACGGTCGATTGGTACTGTTGCGGCAGGAATTCTTGTGGAGCCAATATGTCCAGTGATCTCGCAGAACGGCACTGTAAACCGTGCGAGGGCGGCGTCCCGCCACTCAGTGATGAACAATGCCAAAGTCTCTTGCAGGCCTTGCACGACGACTGGGCGCTCAGCGCCGACGGGTTGTCGATTTCGCGCACGTTCACGTTCCCGGCTTACAGCCGATCTCTGGGCTTTTGCAATGCCGTTGCCTGGATCGCGATCACTGAGGGTCACCATCCGGACATTACTTTGAAGTACGGATCGTGCGAGGTGCTGTACACCACCCACGCCATCGACGGGCTCTCCGATAACGACTTTATCTGTGCTGCAAAAATCGACCGGATTCCGCTCGGCAGCGATTGATGGTCCGGATTGAGGACATTGTTGCCGCGGCCAAACGACTCGACGGGATCGCCAATCGTACACCGTTGCTGCAAAACGCCGCGCTGGATGCGGTGGTGCAGGGCAAAGTACTTATCAAGCCGGAATGCCTGCAGGTTACCGGATCTTTCAAAATTCGCGGCGCCTACAATCGCCTCAGCCAGCTAACGCCAGATGAGGCTGAAAACGGCGTCGTCGCCTGGTCATCCGGTAACCATGCACAAGGCGTTGCTGCTGCCGGTGCAATGCTGAATATTCACACGCGTATTGTCATGCCCGAAGATGCGCCGCGCGCCAAACTTGCCAACACGCGGCGGCTGGGTGGCGAAGTGATCACCTATGACCGCTACAGTGGTGATCGGGAAGCGATCGCGCGTGCGCTGGCCACGAAGCACAGTGCCGCCCTGGTGCCGTCGTACGATCATGTCGATATCATTGCCGGGCAGGGCACTGTCGGGCTCGAGATCGCGGAAGATGCGAAACGCATGCAATGTATTCCGGACCAGGTGCTGATTCCCTGTGGCGGCGGAGGCCTGTCAGCCGGCAGTACCATCGCGCTGTGCGCGGAGTTGCCTGGCGTCGAAATTTTTGCGGTCGAGCCGGCAAATTTTGACGATACCGCGCGGTCATTTGCAGCTGGTGAACGTGTCTCAGTCGATGCCGGAGCTCGCTCGATATGCGATGCGCTGCAAACCAGCACGCCCGGCGAACAGACATTTCCGATTCTCTATCGCATGGCCGAGGGCGTATTGACCGTTACTGACGAAGAAGTCCGGGAAGCTATGCGCTTCGCTTTTCAATATCTAAAGCTGGTGGTCGAGCCCGGCGGCGCGGTTGCGCTGGCGGCGCTGCTGGCCGGAAAGCTACCAACAAGTGGCAAAACGACCGCTATCGTCCTCAGCGGTGGCAATGTCGATGTTGAGATGTTCTCGGAAATTCAGGCGGAACTGAACTGAACCCGGTTCAATAGCGAGCGCGCCACGCCGGGGCGCTTGTTCACCGAGGTCGTCGACGTGGATGCGCGCTTGCGCTCCGGCCAGGCATCCAGCCAGGCAACGATGTTTTCGATTTGTTCAATGTCGGGCTGGACTTTTGACGGCGGCATTTCGCACACGCCGAGACCCTGTTCCGCCGAGCGCACAAAATTCTGCGTGTCACGCAGGACGGCGATGATCGGGATGCCGAGAGAATCCAGGAAGCGCATCAGCTTGCCGAAACTCTTGGTGTGCTTGCGAGTGCGATTCGCGACGACGGCCAGCTTGCGATCGCGGCGGTCGACTTTGGCGACCAGCAACAGGTCTGCGATGCAACGCGATGCCGCGTGTATATCCATCGACGATGGCAGGACCGGTACCAGGATACTGGTGGAATCGCGCGTCAGTTCACGCAGATCGTCATGGTTGACGCTGGCAGGCGAGTCGATCAGCAGTGTTTTCGTTTCGTTGGGGACCCGCAATTGCCAGCTGCGGGTAGCTTGCATGGTTTTCTTGAATGCGGCGATGCCGTGTATCGGCGGCCGATCCTTTGGGCGGCGGTCCAGCCAGGCCATCGTGGATCCCTGCGGGTCGTAATCCATCACCGCGGGTTGCGAACCGCGACCGGCGTAGCAGGCCGCCAGGTTGGTCACCAGCGTGGATTTGCCGCAACCCCCTTTCGGGTTGAGGATCACGATCTTGTTGAGATTGTCCTGTTGCGGCGTTATTAGCATGCAGTAAATCTCGCTTAATCAGGTCAAATATTCGTTGCACCAGTTCACATAATACTTGAAAGCTGGCCGTGAAGTGTCCCACAGGGCAGTCATGGTGCTCACCGTCTGTCGGATCTGCGATGAGCCGAATTTTGGTCTTTATGCAGTTCGCGCAATGCCTGCGGGAAAGAAACGATTTGGACAGGTGTTTTCCGGTGGGCGCCCGGTGCCGGTTATTTGCGCAAACTGAACAATTTTCCGAGCGTTCTACGTGCCGTGCAGATGCCTGTAACGTGTGATTTTTGCTGCGTTCAGCGCGTTATTACTTTGTCAGCATTTACGGTTGGTCAACCTTCCGATTTGCATGAGCCAAGCAGTTTCGCGGTGCGTGCGCGTATGGGACAGATTTGTGCCGTTCCAGTTGCGGCATTATCGTTGTAAAAATGCTACATAGTAAAAAAGACTCTATTATTTTCAATAACTTGAGAATTTACTTGTTTGTTGTTATTTCGCATCATGCAGGAATAGTGCAGCCGAATTCGCCACTAAAAATCGTGATTTTTGGCGGTTCAGAGGCCTGCCATTCCAAGCAACTTGCATAAGGGGGAACAGAAATGACAAGCGACAAGAGTTGTTCATCAACCGCGCCGGTTTTCCAGTCAAATTTCCAGACGATAATCCAGACAATCGGTGTTTTGCTCGCCGGGCTGTGTTTGCTTGCTGCCCGACCGGCTTTTTCACAAGACGAGGAAGGCGAGACCAACCTCGAGCCAGGCGATGAAATTGAGGAGGTGGTGGTTACCGGATCACGTCTGAAGCGCAATACGTACTCCAGTGTCGCGCCGCTGCAGGTAATTACCGGTGAAGTATCGAGAGAGATTGGTGCGATTGACGCAAGCACCATTTTGCAGGACTCGCCGAGCGCTGGCGGCAACCAGGTTGATGTCACGTACCAGGGATTCGTGACAACCAATGGCCCGGGCTCGTCGACTATCGATCTGCGCGGCCTCGGCGAGGAGAAAACACTCGTGCTGATCAATGGGCGGCGCGCTGCTCCGGTTGGTGTTGAGGGTGCGCCGTTTGCGCCGGACCTCAATATGGTCCCATCGGGGCTCATCGATCGCTACGAGATACTGCTCGACGGTGCGTCGTCGATCTACGGATCGGATGCAGTTGCCGGTGTTGCCAACATCATTATGCGCAAGGACTTTGACGGATTTGAAGTCGAAACGTTTAATACAATCCCGGACTATTCTGGTGGCATCGAAAATACCCTGTCCGTGAGCTGGGGCAAGAATTTCGACCGGGGTGTGTTCGGCATTGCAGTGGACGCCACACATACCGAGGCCGTTGATCGCAACGATCGACCCTGGTCAACGGGGTGCCAGAGTTACCGGGAAATCGATCGTGATGGCAATATCTATACTGATTTAATTCAGTATCAGGTCGATTACGGTATGAAAACCTCGCCTTGTACAATTGGTTTCGGCGCGGCCCGGGTTTTCGACAATCAGGCCGGACTTTTCGGTTCGCTTTATTACACCGGAGCGACCACGAACACGACAATTCCCGGCTTCTCCGAAGCGACTTTGATCGGCGCTCCGGTTGATACCGACGGGGACGGCATTGTTGATGTGGATTTCACCGATTATTTTCTTACCAGCAGTGCCGGTGTTGAGCACCTGTTTCCGGAAATGGATCGCGTCAGTGCGATGGCTTATGGCGAGTACACCTTCGCCGGCGAAGCGAATATCACTCCGTATTTTGAGCTGCTGTATAACGAGCGCGAGACGAACGCCAAGAGTTCACCGGGTACCGCAAGCAGTGGTACGAATCCTGTCAATGTGCCGGGGACCAATCCATTCAATCCGTGCAATCCGAATGGCATAAATGGAGTTGACTGCGGCGAGGCCTACGACAGTGTGCTCACGGATCCGGAATTCATCGACCATTTTTCAGGCTACTATGAGGCACTTTGTGCACAGTTCGGATTCACGCGTGAGCAATGTGTCCCCTCGTTGTTCGGCGCATTTCCAGTAGGCCCAGTCGGCCCGATCACGCTGGAGCCACAGGTTTCGGTGGTTGGCCATGCCGATTCGGTGAAGTCGGAAGTTGAGCAGATGCGCTATGTTGCAGGCATTCGCGGTGACATTCCGTTCCTCAAAGCGGGCCCGGTCGAGAACTGGTCCTTTGACCTGAGCGTTGTGCATTCCGACGCGACCGGTACGTCGTTGCGCCGCGGAATTCGTGATGACCTGTTGCGGCATTCGGTCAACACGACGGTAATGGATCCAGTTACTGGTGCGATAACTTGCGGTAATGGCAGCGACGGTTGTGTCCCGGTCAATATGTTCGCGCCATCTCTTTATCAAAATCTTTCGAACAATGATTTTGCGACTCAGGAAGAACGCGACTACCTGTTTGACAATCGAAGCTTTGTCACCGACTACCGCCAGACTACTTACAGTCTGTTTTTGACAGGCGACCTGTTTGATATGCCCGCTGGTCGCGTTGCTGCGGCGTTTGGCTACGAATATCGCGATGACGAAATCGAATCGATTCCGAATGAAGTCGCTCGCGACGGTCTGCTGATCAATTTTTTCAAAGATCTCGGTGCCACGGGCGAAAAGACTACAAAGGAATGGTTTGCCGAAATCGAGGTGCCACTATTGGCCAGTGTTCCCGGCTTTGAAGAGCTGACAACCAACTTCGCAACACGTCATACGGATGATGAATTCTACGGCGGTGCCTATACTTACTCCGGTAAGCTGTCCTGGCGGCCGGTTGAGTCACTGCAGATCAAAGGCACGGTGGGCACGTCTTACCGCGCGCCGAATTTGCGAGAGAATTTCCTGCAAGGTACCAGCGGTTTTCTGAGTTACAACGATCCCTGCGTAACTCCAGAGACTGCGATCATACCGGACCCGGTCAATGGCGGATTTACTTACGATCCGACAGGGGATACTCGCACACAAGCAGTGCTCGACAACTGTGTTGCCGACGGTGTCGATCCAACTAATCTTGGCATCAATAATTCCGGCAATTCATTCCCGAATTACGGTGTCGAGGTGCTGCGAGGCGTCGGTCAGTCGGATCTTCGTGAGGAAAAATCCGAGTCGTTTACCGCTGGGTTTTCGTGGCAGCAGCCGTTTTTCGATTCGTTTGATTTGAATATCGGTGCGACCTATTACGATATCGAAGTACGTGATGAGATATCGCAGATTGGTGGCCAGTTCAGTATCGATGAATGCTATGCGGATCCCGAAGGTGACAGTCCCTATTGTCGAAACATCCACCGGAACTTTATCGGTGATGGTTCTCAGGGCGATGGTCTGTTTGATCAGATCGATCAGCAATTCCTGAATAAAGATGCACTGAAAGCCCGTGGTGTTGATTTGAATATTGCGCTCGATGTACCGACTGAAATGTTTGGCAAAGCAGTCAATCTGAGTGCGGACTTAACGTTCAACCGCAAACTGGAAATTACCAATATCTTTATTGACCCGGCGACACTTGAGGCGAGTGTTGATAGCGATCTGGGTGATTTCGGGTACGCGGAATGGACAGGCCACGGAATTTTCCGGGCGGATATCGATGATTACCGCGTTACCTGGTCGACGCGTTACATTGGCGGGGTTGAAGCTGATCCTGACCTGGTCTCGCAGTATCCGTATGATAATTACATAACCGGCAACAGCTTCACCTGTGTGGGGCCGTCTGCGGGTGGTGCTGATTGCAAGCCAGTCTTCTTCGCGGAAAACTATTTCCGGCATGACGTATCGGTTTACTACTACGGCGATGTGTGGACCTTCGGCGTTGGCTCGCGAAATGTGTTGAACAAGAAGCCGCCACTGGTCGACGGACGAGATAATGTTGTCTTCCAGTCGTTCAACGTACCGGTCGGCGCGGGCTACGATATGGGCGGCCGTGCCTACTTCGTTAATGTCGCGGCGAGCTTCAGGTAACCGCCGTACCTTTCAATAAAATCGACAGCCCGCAAGGTTCACTTGCGGGCTGTTTTTCTATTCGGGCCTGAAAACAAATAGCTCACCGTGCTCGCCTCCCACCTCGCTATTGGCGCACAAAGAATATCGTCAAATCCGGCTAACTCTCGTTCGATTATTTAACATAATAATGAACCACGTCAGGCTCGAGACAGCTTGCCGGGTGTTTCCAATCTCGCAAATGCCCGGCTCAAGCAGGCAAGTTGGCGGGGTCAAGGCCGAGCCGGGCACAGCTGGACCGAAAACGCGCCAGCAGCCTGCCGCGAGCTCTCGAATTGGCGTTGTGTTTACGCAACATATCGCCAAAAAGTCTCAACTTTATTGATTGCAGGCATTTACTTATCTGTTGTGATTTCGCATCATATGCCTCCATGACCATCGCAAACGTGCCGCGATAGTCCGGCTAAGGGCCGCGTATAAGGCCCGCCGAAAATACATTATGCATAAGGGGTCCAAAATGAGAGTCGACGAGCTAAGCGCGTGGTATTCCCGCGTTTTCAAGTTATTTACCGCATCGATAGTCAGCTTAGGCATGGGTCTGTCATCCGCGGCATTTGCGCAAGATGAAGAAGATGATCCGTTAGCGGATTTGAGTGACGACGCGCCGGTTGAAGAAGTGGTAGTGACCGGTTCGCGGTTGAAGCGCGATACCTATTCGAGCATTTCACCTCTGCAGGTCATTTCAGGTCAGGTTTCACGTGAGATCGGCTCGATTGACCCGAGCACGATTCTGCAGGATTCGACCGCTGCAGCAGGTACCCAGATTGACATTACGTTCCAGGGATTCGTTCTGGACAACGGTCCGGGATCGTCGACGATTGACCTGCGCGGCCTCGGCGCACAGCGCACGCTCGTGTTGATCAACGGACGCCGGGCAGCCCCGGTCGGCGTTGAAGGTGCACCGTTTGCAGTGGATCTGAACATTATTCCGAGTTCACTTGTTGACCGTTACGAAATTCTCACGGATGGCGCATCGTCGGTTTACGGCTCTGACGCCATTGCGGGTGTATCGAATATCATTCTTCGCAAAGACTTTGATGGCTTTGAGTTCGAGGGCTATTCAACCATTCCTGAATACTCCGGTGGCGTGACCAATACCATCAGTGCGGCCTGGGGCAAAAACAGTGATCGCGGTTCATTCGGCGTTGCTGTCGATTATTCGAAAGGCGATCCCGTCGAGCGCAACGATCGTCCCTGGTCGGCCGGTTGTGAAAGTTATTACGAGCAAACGACCGATGGCAGCATTCGTACCGAGCTGATCGGTTACAACTATGACTTCGGCATGAAGAAATCGCCCTGTACCGTTGCTTTCGGTGCGCGACGTGTGTTCGATCAGGACCCACAGTTGTTCGGTTCTATTTACTACACCCCGGGCGAGACCAATACGGGCATTCCGAACTTTTCCGAAGCAGCGGATTTCGTTGTTTCCGACCTGAATGATGACGGTATTCCGGACGTCGATTTCACCGACTACTTCATCACAAACGAAACTGGCAGTTCGCACCTGTTCCCGGAGCAGGAACGCATCAGTGCAATGGCAATTGCCGAGTACACGTTTGCCGGCGAAATGAATATCACACCGTACGTCGAGGTCTTGTACAACAAGCGTGAGACGTATGCCTACAGCCCGGGTGCGTCGCTGTTCGAAACCGCGCCAGGAAGCAATCCTTACAACGTCTGTAATTCGGAAGGCTTTGGTGTCGACTGTGGTCTCGCCTTTGATGGCTACACGTCCGATCCGGGTTACAGCGACGATTTCCAGGCCCTGTTCGGTGATTTCTGCCTGAGCATCGGTTTGACGATCGACCAGTGTGTTTACAACACATTCTTTGCGCCGATCGGTTCTGTGCCGCAGGCACCGCTGCAGGCGCAGGTCTCCGTCGAGGGCGATCGCAGCGATGTTCGGTCTGAAGTTGACCAATTGCGAATCGTCGCCGGTGTTCGCGGCGATATTCCGCAGCTGAGCTTCGGTGAGTTCGACAACTGGTCTTTTGATGTTGCGTTGGTCGCTTCCGATGGTACCGGTACCTCGTTGCGACGCGGCATTAATGGTGAGCGACTGTCCTACTCACTGGAGACTTCACGGTTCTCAGTGCCAGGTGATACATCGTCACCGATTATCTGTGGCAACAACGATGGCTGTGTGCCGGTGAACCTGTTCGCGCCGTCGCTCTACGAGGGCCTGATCGGCAACGATTTCGCGACCCAGGCGGAACGCGATTACCTGTTTTCAGATCGTACCTTCGATACCACTTACAAGCAGAAGTCCATCAACATGATCTTCACGGGCGACCTGTTTGACTTGCCAGCTGGATCGGTAGGTGCAGCTATTGGTTACGAGTACCGCAATGACGAGATCGACTCGATCCCGAATGACGTTGCTCGCGATGGTCTGCTGTTTGGTTTCTTCCGGGATCTAGGTGCTGTTGGTGAGAAAGACACCGAAGAGTGGTTCGTTGAAGTTGAAGCTCCTCTGCTTGCCAATGTGCCGGCCTTCCAGGAGCTAACTGTCAACCTGTCCACCCGACATACGTCTGATGAGTTTTACGGCGGTGCGTACACGTATTCCGGAAAACTGGCCTGGCGACCGGTCGATTCGCTGTTGATCAAGGGTACCGTCGGTACTTCATATCGAGCGCCGAACCTGCGAGAGAACTTCCTCGAAGGTACGACCGGATTCCTGACACTCGAAGATCCCTGTGTGACTCCGGAAAGCGCTCTGACGATCGCGCCAGGCGGCGGTTCGGTCTATGACCCGAGCGGCGATCCACGGTCGCAGGTCGTTATCGACAACTGTATTGCGAACGGCGTCGACCCTACTGATCTCGGTATCAATGCGGCTGGTAATACAACGCCGACGTATTCAATGGAGATTTACGGTGGCGTCGGTGGCGTTGGTATCACCGAAGAAAAATCCGAGTCGTTTACAGCAGGGTTCGCGTGGGAACAGCCGTTCTTCTCCAGCTTTGATTTGACCATCGGTGCAACCTACTACGAAGTTGAGCTGCGTGATGAGATCATCGAGCTGAGTTCGTCGTTCAGTATTTTCGATTGCTACAACGACCCGGAACTGGATAGCCCGTACTGCTCCAATATCCATCGTGTGCCGTCGAATGGCCTGATCGATCACGTCGATGAAGCTTTCCTGAACCGCGATTCCCTGAAAACTCGTGGCGTCGATCTGTCGTTAGCGTTTGACTGGCCGACGCAGGTCTTTGGCCGGGCTGTCGATTTCAGCTCGGACATTACGGTGAATCGCAAGCTTGAGTTCTCTGACGTGTTTATTCCTCTTGATGGCGGTGCGCCAAGTGTCGACAGCGATCTCGGTGAATTTGGCCTGCCGGAATGGGAAGGTCAGGGCGTGTTCCGTGCCGACATCGACGATTTCCGCCTCACGTGGTCAACACGATACCTCGGCTCGGTTCGGGCCGACCCGGACTTGTTGGCGGCGTACCCGTACAGCAATTGGCTGGATGCGGAAAACGGCAAGACCTGCCTCGGTGAGACCGAGGGCGACGTCGATTGTCGTCCGGTCGGCTGGGCGGATAACTACTTCCGACATGACGTATCGGTTTTCTACTACGGTGATGTCTGGACGTTCGGCGTTGGATCACGCAACGTACTCAATGAGGCGCCGCCTAAAGTTGATGGGCGCGTCGTATTCTCAGGCTGGAATGTGCCGTTTGGTTCCGGCTACGACGTCAATGGCCGTTCTTACTTTGTCAACGTTGCAGCGAGATTTGAATAAGATTAGCACCTGATATTTGCTAGAATTAGCAGCCTGCGGGAGTCATCTCGCAGGCTGTTTTTGTATGAAAAACCGGAACCCGGAAAGGCGATACAAGCGATGACGAATACTATCCATCTGAAGCCAGTTGTCTTTTTTCTCTTGAGTTTAATGCTGGCGCTGCCTGCGCAAGCAGCTGCCGCGAATGAACCGTATCCTCTCGAATACTTCGCGTTGCGTGATGTGGTCTCGAACGTGGAAGTATCGCCCGACGGCAAGTACGTCGCGATGCTGAAAATACTGAGCAAGAATGGCAACCCGGTGCTGTTCGTCCACGAAGCGGCTGATATGGACAAGAAACCGCTGGCGGTCGATTCCGAGATTATGGAAATCACCTCCTATGGTTTCGTCAGTGATACAGACATTGTCGTCGTATTTCGCCAGAAAATGAGCGACAAGATCGACGGGCAAAACGAAGGTGTTTATGAGAACAAGATTGCTTTGTTGAATGTCGCCACAAAGCAATTTGACGAATTTGATGTCGGCTATCCCAGTGTCGAACACGTCCTGCCCAATGAAAAGAACCGCATTATTATTTCAACCATTCCGGGCACCGATAACAGCCTGAATATCAGTGAATCGTTTCGCCCACGTGCGTACTACAAGTTAAACCTCAAGACCGGTGCCAAGGAGCTCTTGCTGCAAGGCAAGCTGTCAATGGGACAGGTGGAGTTCGATGCGGATGGCGATCCATGGTTGGCACGAGGCTTCGATCGCAGCAGTAAGGAATACTTGTGGTACTACCGCGAGAAAGGGGACAAAAAGTGGAATGAGATTTTTCGCCTGGACGAAGACCGCTTCGAAACATTCGCGGTTTTCGGCAAGGATGAAGCAGTTCCCGGCAATGTCCTGGTAGGTTTCCAGAACGGCACCGATACCGCTGGATTGTGGTCACTCAATACGAAAACCGGCAAATTTGAGGAACAAATTTACCAGCGAAATGATGTCGATATTTACGGCGTTCGGTTTAACAGTCACAACTGGACCAAGTCGGACAGCATCGCCGGGGTGACCTATTTCACGGACAAGCTGCATACCGAGTGGTTCGATGAGATCGAAGGTGCGACCTATGCGCAGCTTGAAAGCCTGGTGCCGAATGCGAGCTATCTGAATATTTCGTCACGTTCCCGTGATGGCAAGACGATGACTATTTACAACTCGGGGCCGCGGGATCCTGGCACGTATTACCTGTATCGCAATGGTGAATTTACGACGATCGGCAGCAAGCAGCCACTGATCGCCAGTGAGGACCTTGCCGACGTTAAATTCATCTACTACGAATCTCGCGATGGCCGCAAAATTCCAGCGTACGTGACGGTACCAAATGGCAAGCCACCATTTCCGTTAATCGTATTGCCGCACGGCGGGCCGTTTATCCACGAAACCATTGTCTACGACGAATGGGCTCAGATGCTCGCAAACAATGGCTACATGGTATTGCAGCCCCAGTACCGGGGTTCGCAGGGTTTCGGCATGGAGCACTACCTGTCGTCCTGGAAGGATGGTAGTGAAGCGGGTTACAAAATGCAGGATGACAAGGACGACGGTGCCTTGTTCCTGGTTGAGAAAGGCTACGCAGATCCGGACCGGCTAGCCATGTTCGGTTGGTCGTACGGCGGTTATGCCGCATTGGTGGCAGCATCGCGAGAGCCGCAGATTTACCAGTGTGTAATCGCGGGTGCGGCCGTGACCGACATGATCAAACAGGTGAACACCATTGCGAATGAAGCTTGGTTCCGAGGTTCTACGGAAATTGAGCAAATTGAGTATCGCAATGGTGCCTTGAACCCAATCGACAATGTCGAAAAAGTGAATGTGCCGATTCTGATGATTCACGGCAGTGTCGACCAGCGTGTGCAACCGGTACAGGCAAGAATTTATTACAAAGAGCTCGACAGGCTCGGCAAGCCGTACAAATTTGTTGAGCTGGATGGCGCCGACCATTTCTCAAACACCCTTTTCTTCGAGCACCAGATCGAGCTGTATCAATCAATCATCGATTTTCTCGCTAACGATTGCGGACCCGGTGGTATCGCGGATGACCTGGGCAGGATGAACGCGTCACGCTAAAGTTTCAGACGAATCCTTTCGGGTTCGCGGGACTGCGACGCAGTCGCTTCGTACCCGGTATTTCGATTGAGTACTATGGAACCCGCGAGGCATGCCTCGCGGGTTTTTTTCGAGGTGTTGTATGAAGTCGCAATACATTGTCCTGAGTAGTGTTTTAATCGCGGGTCTATTGACTGCCGATAATGTCGTGGCGCAGGTTGCACGCGAGCCGCTGCCCCTGGAAAGTTGGGTATCGCGCGAAGGCGTCCTTGACGCACAGGTATCGCCTGACAGCACCTATGTCGGTCTGCTCAAGATTCGCTCGAATAAGGCCAATGCCGTCGTCGAAATCTACCGCTCTGCCGATCTGGGCAAGAAGCCGTACACGATCGGTAAACGAAAGATGAATGTCGTGGAATTCCATTGGCTAAGCGATACCAAGGTCGTGCTCGGTATGGGCGAGTCCGCCGGGCCCGACGCTGGCGCTGACGATCGAACGGATCGCGGCAACCGGATCGCAGTGGCCGATGTGGAATCGGAAAAGCTGCGAATCCTCGAAGGTGTTGAAGGGACAATCGAAGAACTGCTGCCTGGTGAATCCGACAAGATCATAATTTCGTTTGCAGAATATTCTGCCGGTACGCCGGCGGCAGCGCTGCCATCCAGGTTTCGTCCTCGTTCGTATTGGGAGCTCGACCTGAACAGTGGCGCGTTGAAACTTCGCGTTCGTGGCAAAGCCATTCTTGGCAATTTTGAATTCGACGCGCGAGGCAAGGAGTGGCTGGCGCGCGGAGTTGATCTGACTAAAGACAAGTTTATCTGGTACTGGCGCTCGCCCGGCGGGACCGGCTGGACCGAAGTCATGCGGATGGGCGCCGGGGACGCGGATGTGTTTGCTGTGGAAAGCATTGACCTCACAAAGGCCGATCACCTGCTGGTACGTGCCAACAATGGTCACGATAAAATCGGACTGTGGTCGTTCAACGTCAATACCCGTAGTTTTGACGAGTTGGTCGCGCGCCGCGAAGACGTGGACGTCTATGGAGTGCGGTACCACAGCAATCAATGGAAAAACCCACACCTGGTTACAGGCGTTAGTTACTTCAAGGACAAGCTGCACGTCGAATACTTCGATGCAGTCGAAAAGGCGACCTACGAGCGGCTGCAATATGCGATTCCTTATGCGCATGTAATAGATATCAATAGCCGCTCGCGGGACGGCGCGACGATGACTGTTCACAATGCCGGACCACGTGACCCTGGAACTTTCTACCTGCTACACGAAGCCAAATTGCAGGCAGTGGGTGGCAGCCAGCCGTTGCTGCCGAGCAGGTCCTTGGTCGACATTCAATACATCGACTATAGGGCACAGGATGGTCAGTCGATTCCTGCGTACCTGACTGTTCCGCAAGGCAAGCCTCCGTTCCCACTGGTTGTACTGCCCCATGACGGGCCGTTCGTTCAGGAGGCAATTGTGTTCGATGAGTGGGCACAGCTGTTGGCGAACAATGGTTACGTAGTTTTGCAGCCGCAATACCGGGGCTCGCTCGGCTATGGCAAGCAGTTTCATCGTGCGGCATTCGAGCGCAGCAGCCAGCAAAGCTCAGCCATGCACGGGGACCTTGATGCCGGTGCCAAAGAACTTGTGCGTCGCGGCCTGGCCAGGTCCGACAGGATTGCAATTTTCGGTTGGTCGTACGGCGGCTATGCTGCGTTGCTGGCTGCATCGCGGGAACAGCAGATATACCAGTGTGCGATTGCCGGCGCTGCTATCCTCGCGCCACAAAAGTACGTCCACGACCGACAGTACCGGCTCCGGGGCGTCGGAGACGAAGCACAAATACGCCTGTGGAGTGATAACGACTCGGTACTGGATATCGTTGAACAGTTGTATGCGCCGCTATTGCTGGTGCGCGGCAGTGCTGACCAGCGTGTTGCGTCCGACGATACCGAGCAGTTTCACAAACTTCTTGAGTGGCACGGCAAGGACTACGCGACGCTGGAGCTTGAGGGTGCAGGTCATAGCCTGACTACGCTGTCGTACCGGCACCGCGAAGACCTGTACGAATCAATAATCGACTATCTCGAAAACGATTGTGGTCCGGGTGGCTTATAAAGGCCGGGTGCGATTCTCTAAAACATCTCACTCGGGCCCGGTGAATCGTCGTTGGGCTTCGAACGGGACTTGATAAAATCGCCGGTGATCATGTTCTCGTAGCCCTGACCGGGGCCGACCATCGGGTAAACGCCGGCATCGCGATCGATAATCACCTCGAGGAACGCCGGCCCGTCAAATCGCATGAACTCGCTGATGACGGCAGGAATGTCCTGTTTCTTGTCGAGGCGCTTCGCGTATTTAAAGCCGTCCGCTTCGGCGGCTTTGACAAAGTCCTTGTTGTGCAGTGACTTGTCGCTACCTGACATGCGCCCATCGAAATACAGCTTTTGCCACTGGCGAACCATGCCGTCGCCGAAATTGTTCAGAACGATGACCTTGATCGGCTGATTGTAGGTGGTTGCGGTCTCGAGCTCACCAATATTCATACGGATGCTGGCGTCGCCGTCGATGTCGATAACGACACGATCGGGGCGGGCAAACTGTGCGCCGATGGCGGCTGGCAGTCCGAAGCCCATCGTTCCCATACTGCCAGAGGTTAGCCACAAGCGGGGTTCGCGAAAATCAAAGTACTGCGCGGCCCACATTTGATGCTGGCCAACGCCAGTGGAGATTATGGCTTCACCTTTGGCGTGTTTATTGATTTCTTCAATAATCGCATACGGCTGAATGAGTTCGTTTTCGCGGTCGAAATTCAATGCGTACTCTTTTTTCAGGCCGGCGATTTCCTCGTGCCACGTGGCGAAGCTTTTGCCAAACTGTATGCGGCGACCATATTCCAGTATGTCGACGAGATCAGTCTGCAAGACACCAACGTGATGCCAGTCTACGCGCTTGACCTTGCCGATCTCGGCCGAGTCCACATCAAATTGAGCAATGTACTTTGCGCGCGGACTGAATTTTGCGGCATTGCCGGCGACGCGGTCGTCGAATCTCGCGCCGATGGCAATCAGGAAATCACAGTCTTCGACAGCATAATTAGCTGACGCCACTCCGTGCATGCCAAGCATATGCAGCGCAAGCGGGTGCCGGGTGTCGCTTGCGCCGAGTGCCATCAATGTCGTTGTCACCGGGATGCCATACTCGTTAGCCAGGTGGCGCATAGCCTTGGTTGCATTGGCATTGATCACGCCGCCGCCGGCATAAATCAAAGGGCGTTCCGATTCCGAAAGCATCGCGTAGAAGCGCTCGCACTCGGCGTCGCCCAGTCGATTTTGAGTCACGGCAGACAGCCGGTTCTTGTATCCCGGCAGGGTCAGTACACCCTGTCCTTTGTATTCAATTTGCGAATTCTGCACGTCTTTGGGGATATCTATTACGACAGGACCTGGACGGCCGGTGCGTGCTAATTCAAATGCACTGCGGACCGTCTCTTCAAGTTGTTCCGGATCGGTCACCAGGAAAACATGCTTGGCGACGGCACCCATGATCGCGGCGACCGGGGCTTCCTGGAATGCATCGGTTCCTATAGCAGCACACGGGACCTGGCCGCAGATGACAACGAGTGGGACGGAGTCGGCCATGCTGTCGCGCACCGGCGTAACGGTATTGGTCGCCCCGGGCCCCGAGGTCACCATGACGACACCGACATCGCCGCTGGCACGCGCAAAGCCTGCCGCCATAAACCCGGCACCTTGTTCGTTGGCTGGGACAACCAGCCGCATCTCGGGGTCATGGTCAGGTTTTTGATGCGATTCGTTAAAGCGGAAGACAGCGTCATAAATTGGCAGGATCGCGCCGCCGCTGTATCCAAACACCGTATTGACGCCTTCGTCGGCCAGTACCTGTATAACCGCTTCGGCACCAGACATGGCTTTGCCCGCAAGTGCGTGGCGTTCAATTTGAACCGTATTCGACTGCTGTTTCATTGCAAGGTGCTAAGAAATTGTTCGAGAGCTTTCGCGCGAGTGTTTACTAAATTTTGTGGCATTGCAATACTGGACTGCCTGCGCCACCATCCGCGATAAATGCAGCACAGATAGTTTCATTCGTAATTCATTCCGCCGAGAAGTTTTTTAGACCCATGCGACACGTAATCTCTGTTCTATTACAAAATGAAGTCGGCGCCCTGACACGCATGACGGGCATGTTTTCTTCGCGTAGCTACAACATCGAAACACTGAATGTTGCGCCAACCGACCATCCGCGTGTGTCACGGGTCACGCTTGTCGTATCCGGTTCGGATGCTGCCATTGCGCAATTGAACGCACAACTTGCCAAACTGGTTGATGTTATAAATATTCATGACATGACTCTCGGTGAACACTTTGAGCGTGAGTTGGCGATAATCAAACTGAAGCTCGGTACCGGCGGTCTTGCACGTGTCCTGAAGCTGGCCAAGCAGTACGGCGCTGAAATACTTGACGACGCGCAAGTGAGTTGCACGCTGCAGCTGACAGGTCGTGTAAAAGAAGTCGCCGCCTTCGTTGCCGAAGCAGCGGAAATCGGTGAAATTTCTGCTGTTGCCCGCAGCGGCTCGGTTGCCGTGTCAAAAGGCGAGGTTACGTTGTCGTCGTTCGATCGACAGCACCTGCACGTCAGCTAGCTGTGCCCGTGCTATCCGCATTTCGCCGCCTGGTCGTCAAGGTCGGCTCGTCGTTGCTGGTTGATGAGCAGGGCCGACTGAACCAGGGCTGGCTACACTCGCTGGCTGAGGATATCGGCGACCTGTGCCGCGACAACCACCAGGTAACGATTGTCTCGTCGGGTGCGATTGCCATCGGTTGCAATGCACTGTCAATCGATAAGCGCCGTGCGCGTCTCGATGACCTGCAAGCCGCTGCGGCTATTGGACAAATACAGCTGATGCACAGCTACCAGGAGGCACTGGCCAGCGTCGGTCTGCAAACGGCACAAATCCTCATGACGCCGGGCGATACCGAAAACCGCCGGCGATTCCTGAATGCCCGACGCACATTCAGCAAGTTACTGGAAAGGTCGGTCGTCGCTATCGTCAACGAGAACGATACCGTTGCGACTGAGGAGATCCGCTACGGTGATAATGACCGTCTGGCGGCCCGGGTGGCACAACTGGTCATGGCCGATGCTCTGATCCTGTTATCGGATGTCGACGGGCTGTACTCAGCGGATCCAAGAGTCGATTCCGCAGCAAAGCATATTCCTGAAGTTAACGGGATCAATGAAAAAATCGAGGCGATGGCGAGTGAGACGCGAACCGGTACGGGCACCGGGGGCATGACAACCAAAGTCAAAGCGGCAAAAATTGCGACTCATGCCGGGTGCTCGACGTTCGTGTCGAGCGGCGTGGAAATGCATCCGTTGCGCACACTGAACAGTGGCGGCCGGTGTACGGTATTCCGCTCGGCCGGAACGCCGGCAGCGGCGCGCAAGCAATGGCTTGCGGGTCGACTGGAAGTAAGCGGTGAAGTGATAATTGATGATGGCGCTGTAGCTGCATTAGGTGCCGGCGGCAGCCTGTTACCGGTTGGCGTCACCGGAGTCGATGGCGAGTTCCAGCGCGGTGATGTCGTCACGCTGAAAAGCGCAAGCGGTTCAGAAATCGGCCGCGGCCTGGCAGAGTATACGCACGCCGAGGCAGCGCGCCTGATTGGCTGCCAGTCGGAGCAGATTGAATCCAGGCTGGGGTATCGCGGTCGGTCTGTCGTCGTACATCATGATGACCTGGTGTTGTTTGACAATGAATAAAGCAGGCGAGGAAATCCAGTCGTTGATGCGTGAATTAGGCGTCGGCGCCAGGCGCGCCGCGAAGACGCTGGCCATGACCACGAGCCAGCAACGAAGTGACGCGTTAAACCATGCGGCCGCGGAGTTGCTGGCGGGTCAGGACCGCATTCTGTCGGCAAACGAGCAGGACATCCGGGCTGCAAGCAAACGCGGTGTCAGCGAATCGCTGCTGGATCGATTGTTGCTGGACAAAGAGCGCGTGCAGGCGATGGCGACCGGGCTCGAGACGATCAGCGCGATGCCCGATCCGATCGGTCGGGTCGTGCAGGAGTGGCCACGTCCCAACGGGCTGCAAATCCAACGGGTCACCGTACCGCTTGGTGTTATCGGTATTATCTACGAGAGTCGACCCAATGTGACGGCTGACGCGGCGGCGCTCTGCCTCAAGTCCGGCAACGCTGTTATCTTGCGCGGCGGCTCCGACAGCTATCACTCCAGCCTGCAAATTCATGCCTGTATCGTTGCGGGCCTCACGTCAGCAGGATTGCCTGCGGACAGTGTGCAGATGGTTCCAACACGCGATCGCGCAGCCGTTGGTTTCCTGCTCTCGGAAATGGCGCAGTGGCTTGACGTTGTCGTGCCCCGCGGTGGCCGAAGCCTGATCGAACGCGTACAAAAAGAAGCCCGGGTTCCGGTTATCGGGCATCTGGAAGGTATCTGTCATGTCTACCTGCATCGGTCGGCTGATGCGGATGTTGCCCGGCAGGTCGTTCTGAATTCCAAGCTGCGTCGTACCGGTATATGCGGTGCGGCCGAAACAATCCTGATTGACAGTGATGCGCCAGCTTCTTTGTTGCCGGATATTTGCAAAGCTCTCAGGGACAGCGGCTGCGAAGTTCGTGGTGATGCGACGGTCGTCGAGCGGTGTCGCGGCGTGATTGCGGCCAGCGACGAAGACTGGCGTACCGAATATCTCGACGCCATTGTATCCCTACGCGTGGTTGCCGATATTGATGCGGCGATTGATCACATTGCTACCTATGGCTCGGGACATACGGAGTGCATTATTGCCACGGACGAGAACGCTGCAGAGCGATTCCTGCGCGATGTCGACAGTGCGATTGTCATGCACAACGCGTCGACGCAGTTTGCGGACGGCGGTGAGTTCGGTATGGGCGCGGAAATTGGCATTGCGACAGGCCGAATTCACGCACGAGGACCGGTCGGTGCCGAGCAATTGACGAGCTACAAGTACCTCGTCCGCGGCGACGGGCAGGTGCGACCCGTATGAGCGGGGCGGACACGGCATACGATGTTGCAATTGTCGGTGCCGGAATAAACGGTGCCGGCATCGCCCGGGACGCAGCGCTGCGCGGGCTCAAGGTAATCATCCTCGACAAGAACGACATGTGCAGTGGAACGTCGGCGGTATCGAGTCGACTGATTCACGGCGGGCTGCGCTATCTCGAATACGGTGAGATCCCGCTGGTTTACGAATCATTGCATGAGCGGCGCACACTGCGCCGAATCGCGCCCCACCTTGTACAAGCGCTGCGCATCAGTATTCCGGTGTTTTCCGGCGCCAGGCGGGGCAAGTGGCTGGTCCGACTGGGTATGATTGCTTACGATCTTTTATCCATCGGCAAGGAAATGCCCGGCCACGACATGCTTGGCCGGGAAGCGATTCGTGCGGAAGTTCCGGGTCTTCGCGACCAGGGCTTGCTCGGTGCCGCACGATACTCGGATGCACAGGTAATGTTTGCGGAACGACTGGTGCTGGAAAACCTGCTGGCGGCCCGCTCAGCCGGTGCGAAAATTCTGACTTACTGCGAAGTAACGGCTATTGGTGAAAGGGATGGGCGGGTTGCGTCACTCAAGTATGTAGATCGCGACGGGACCGAGTGCGAGATTGCCGTTCGTTCCGTCGTCAATGCGGCGGGCCCCTGGGTTGATGACGTTTTGCAGGGTGCACCACAGAAGGTTAATCCCTTCATTGGGGGCACTAAGGGAAGTCACATCGTTGTCGGGCCGTTTGCCGGTGCGCCTGACGATGCTTTCTATGTGGAAGCAGAGGCAGATGGTCGACCGATATTTATTATTCCGTGGCATGGGCAGTACCTGATCGGCACGACGGACATTCGCTATGACGGCAGCCTGGACTGCATTCGCGCCAGCCGGGACGAAGTCGACTATCTGTTAAGTGAAACGAACCGTGTGTTTCCGGACGCGCGTCTCGACGTTGGCGACATCCACTATGCTTATGCGGGAGTCAGACCTCTGCCGCGGCGCGAAAAAGGTCCGGAGTCAGCAATTACGCGACGGCATATCATCAAGTCAAACCGTAATATTGCAAAAGGATTGATAACGATTATCGGCGGCAAGTTGACGACTTATCGAAACCTGGCAGAACAAACGGTTGATAAGCTTGCACGCGTGTTGCGCCGTAAACTGCCGCAATGTCGTACTGCAGATACGATCCTTCCCGGTGCATGGGGCGTCGATCGTGCTCGCGAGAAATTACAGGAATGCGCACTGGTGTCCGACGTTGCAGTTGAGCGGCTGCTATCCGTCTATGGCGGCCGGGCTCTTGCGATTGCCGAGTTGGCTAGTGCTGATCCGGGCGCGCGCAAGACGTTGAATCAGGATGGCGAGCACCTTGTTGCCGAAGTGCTGTTGGCAATACGCGAGGAGTTCGCGCAGACGCTGACGGACATTGTGTTTCGCCGGATGATGGTCGGATTCGATCCGGATCAGGGCAGGCTGCTTTATGATGCGATTGCTCAAGTTGCAGCCCGGGAAATGCGCTGGGACGAGACAACGCTGGCGGCGCAAAGCCGTGAGTTGCTCGAATACGCCGATTCATTGCGAATTGCCTGATGCAGGGACACGCAGCGAAGCAGTCACTATAATCCTGCACTGGTCGTCTCGGCATTTACCAGGCACAACAATGATTCATAAATACATCAAATGGGGACAGCTGTTGCTGCTGCTTGCTCTGGTGTGCACAGCACCGCGAGCAGCGCACGCGGAGGCTAAGGTTGCGACGCCAGCAGAAGTGCAGCGGCCCAGAATCGGCCTGGTTCTCGGCGGTGGAGGCGCACGCGGAGGGGCACATATTGGCGTATTGAAGGAACTGGAGCGCCTGCAAATTCCGATCGACGCGATTGCCGGTACGAGCATGGGGGCCATAGTCGGCGGCCTGTACGCAACCGGAGTCGACGCGGATGCACTGGAGGCGCTGGTTGGGTCAGTTGACTGGATCGGCACATTGTCCGACAAGCCAGGTCGCGAAGACTTAAGTTTTCGACGCAAGCAGGATGAGCGGGAGTTTCCGATCAACTTCGAACTCGGCGTTCGCGGCGGTGACCTGTTGCTGCCCAAGGGGGTCATCCAGGGTCAGAAGCTCGACCAGCTGCTGCGGGAACTCACATTGTCGGCATCTCATATACGCGATTTTGATGACCTGCCCATACCTTTTCGCGCCATCGCCTCGGATATTGTCGCGGGTGAAGCGGTAGTCCTGGACAGCGGTGACCTGACAGCAGCCATCAGGGCAAGCATGTCTGTGCCAGGAGTATTTTCGCCTGCGCGGATTGGTGATCGCTTGCTGGTCGACGGCGGAATCGTCGGCAACCTTCCCATTGATGTCATGAAAGACATGGGCGTCGATGTCATTATTGCCGTCGACGTTGAATTCCCGCTTTACAAGTCAGACGAACTTGAATCCGTTCTGACAATCTCGGAACAGATGCTGACGATCATGATTCGCAAGGAGACACTGCGACAGATCGAATCGATGGCACCGGAAGACATACTGATCCGACCGAAACTGGGCGTCTACGCGTCGAGTGACTTCGGCAATATTGGCGAAACGCTGGAGCCCGGCCGGTTGGCGGTACTTGCGCAGGAGCCGCAATTGCAGGCGCTGTCCCTGTCAGCGGAAGACTGGCAGGCTTACCTCGCTGGTCGACAGCCGGTACAGAGTGAATCCGGGAGGCTCGCGTTTGTGCGTGTGGTGCACGACGGCAAGCTGTCACAACAGGTGCTCGAATCGCGTTTATCGGTCAAAGCCGGTGATCCAATCGACGCATCGGTACTGGCAAGAAATGCCAATCGCCTGCACGGTCTGCAGCTGTACGAGCACGTTGGTTATCGGCTGCTGCAAGAGGATGGTAAAACCGGTGTCGAGTATCGAGCCGTCTCGAAGAGTTGGGGACCGAATTTTCTGCAGTTCGGTCTGTCGCTGGAAGATGACTTTGAAGGCTCGACGGCATTCAATCTGGCTGGCAGGCTGACGCGGGGTGGTTTGAACCGGCTCGGTGCCGAGTGGCGCACTGATCTGCAGCTGGGGACGGACCCTAAGTTACTCAGCGAGTTTTACCAGCCACTGAGTTTTGACTCCCGTTGGTTTGTAGCGCCACGTGTGCTGGTACAACAGTCCAACCTGAACATTTTCACGATGGATGACGCGATCGCACGTTATCGTGTTTCCGAAGGCGATTTTGGTCTGGATATAGGGCGTGAGCTTGGCACCGTGGGCGAGTTTCGGGTTGGTGCATATCGCGGCGTTGGGGATGCGAGAGTGAAAGTCGGCGACCCATCACTGACGGGAATCGACTTCGACACCGGTGGCGTCTTTGCGCGGCTGCGCTTCGATTCAGCTGACAGTTCGCGATTCCCGAGAAAGGGCAGCTTTGCAGACATTGTCTGGAACCTGTCCAGGCCGGGTCTCGGTGCCGACAATAAATTTGACACAATAGAAGGTGATTTTGCCCAGACCTGGAGCCGTGGCAAGAGCAGCCTGCAACTCGGCCTGCGTTATGCGACCACCCTGAGTTCGGACAACACAGTGCAGGACTTTTTTCCGATGGGCGGGTTCCTGAATTTATCCGGACTCGAGCGCGGTGAAATTACCGGACCGCATGCGGGCCTTGCACGACTGCTCTATTACCGGCGTGTCGGGGAGACCACCGGCGACCTGTTCGAAACGCCAATTTACCTCGGTGTGTCAGCTGAGGCAGGCAACGTCTGGCAAACCCGGTCCGACATGGATCTTGACTCAATGCGCATCAACGGCAGCATCTTTGTCGGAATGGATTCGTTTTTCGGACCGATATTCCTGGCTGCAGGCTTCGCGGAACACGGGCAGACAAACTTTTACCTGTTCATCGGTACGCCGCCCCGCTAAATGCTCAGCGGCTTATTTTTTCGAGCACCTGCGTGGGTGCGTCAGTCGTCCTGTAGTAGCCGTGACGCGTTGCCATTTTCTCGAAGGCGGAATCACGCTCCTGCTCAGTGGCATACCAGTGCATGCGCTCCCAGCTATCGCCCAAAACGTTTCGGAGCGTATCATTTTCCGGAAGAGTGACGCGGATTCCAAACGGACGCTCCAGTCCGGCTGTTTCCGGATCAACCAGGTTGTGTTGATGGCAATAGTCCACTTTTTATCCTCTCAAATTGTTGCAGCGCGAGTATACCCAAAGTCGGGAACAAAGGTCAGTCCGGACGGCCCCGGTCAGCCGCACCCTCTCGATCGGACCAACCGAAGATGCGCCGGGTAATAAACAGGTAAAGCCGTTTGCCAGTGGCCATCCACGCGCGTGACAGCGGCGACGGTGTTGCCAGGATATTCTTCTCGCGCATCGTCAACAAGTCGGCGCGATACGTCCGTTTGTGTTTGAGGAGGTGACGAATATCTTCACGTGCAGCAATTCTGAATATGCGTCCTCGCCTTGACGAGCATGACGCAAGCTGGAAGTCGACGAAGCCCGGACGTCCATCGGGTCGCAGCAGGATATTGGGTTCCTTGGCCAGGTCGTTGTGCGCGACACCGGCGCGATGCATGCGTCTAAGGAGTCTCGCAGCATCCCGGAAAAACTCCGCACTGTCTGGCCGACCTTCGAAAATCGGCGTGCCGCACATAAAACTGCGCACCAGCATATAACCATCACTGCGGACAAACTGCGGTACGCCGTCAATGCCCTGCAGTACCTTTAGCGCCATTGACTCGCGCCGCAACAGCCCGCGCGCGAGCCACGCAAGCCACCAGCGCGCAGCGCGTGTATCGCGCAATATCGCCTTCTGCCCAGCGTCCTCGATGCGCCAAACCTCACCAAACAGGTCTTTTTTCAGTAGCTTTCGATCTTGCACTGGCAGCGGCCGCGGAAAATACAGAGAATACCTTAACCGTTTTAGAGGGACGAAGCGTGGCAGGGGATTCCACCGACATCAATCCTGACGAGCATCGCGTCAACCTGGACGCGACGGGCGAGTTTTTCAGCGTCGGCACCGCGTTGCATGCGGTGCGCGCCGGTTACATTAGTCGGCGCGCAGACGATCTGTTGTATAAGGCGGTTAAGTCAGGCCGCTACGCGCACGTCGTCGCACCGGACCGCAGCGGAAAGTCCAGTTTGATTGCTGCTTGCAGTGCACGGCTTGAAGGCAATGGTATCAAGATCGCTGTTCTCGACCTGGCGCAACTCAGCGATCGCGATGGCATTACTGACGCAGGGCGTTGGTACTACAGTGTCGCGTATCGACTCTTGCGGCAGCTACGCATTCGATTTGACTTGCAGGAATGGTGGCAGGACAAGTCCATACTGAGTAACCGCCAGCGCCTGTATGAGTTTTATGCCGAGGTCGTGCTGCAAAATGTGCCCGAGCAGGTTGTCATCTTCGTCGATGAGATTCAGTGCATTGAGAATCTTGATTACGCTGATCAGCTACTGACCAGTATTCGATCCGCACACAATGCTCGTACGACCGATCCCGATTTTTCTCGTCTTAGTTTTGTCTTGCTTGGCGAATGCGATCCGGTCAGCCTGCTGCAGCAAGCTGAATTGTCGCCGTTCAATGTCACTCAGCAAATTCCGCTTGACGACTTCAGCCGGTCGGAGATCAGTTTGTTCGCGACTGAAATGAATCGCGAACGCGAGGTGGCCGAAAAGGCGCTTGATCGTATTTTCTACTGGACGAACGGACAGCCCTATCTGACACAAAAACTGGCACGTGCAGTTGCGCGCGAACCGCAAACTGAAGACGTCGATGAGCTTGTCGACCGGCTGGTACACAATCAGTTGGCAGGTCGAGCAGCGTTGCACAGCGAACCGCATATGAGCCATATACATCGGGCGATTGCGGGAGATGCGAAGCACTGCGAATCCTTGTTAAACCTGTACGGCAAAATTCGCAAGGGCATCAAGGTCGCTGCCGATCTTGGTTCACCTGACCAGCGACGACTCATGGCAATAGGTTTGCTTGTCATAGATGCAGAGAGCAATGTGCGGGTGCGCAACCGCACCTACAGTGCGGTGTTTACCGCGCGCTGGGCAAACGAAAATCTGCCAACTCGCCTGAAAGTACCGGCAATCGTAGTCGGCGTTATCCTGCTCCTGACATTAATTCCGTTCTGGTACACACAATGGCTGCCGAGACCCTATACGCAGACGCTGGCCGCTGCGGCTGTCGACTTGCAGACTGCGACCTCCGCTTACGAGAATTTGCGATCCTTTCCGGGTCATGCAGTTAAGGCAGAGAACATTTTTCGTGGATTCCTGCAGCAGCGGGCTATGGCTTCGGACAGCTATGAGGAGATTCGTCAGCTCGCCGATCTGGCGTCGCGGCTTGAGGAACCGGGCCGACTTGCTGACGAATTCGAAGCCAGCTTCTGGGACCGACGTACCCGATCCGCATTGCGTGTCGAGAATCGGGACGAGGCGCTGCTGGCGAGCCTCCAGTCCCTGGTTTTGTCCACCGCGCAGCGGCGGCAACGCGCAGCCGCGCTGTTGGGGAATGATTATCCGTTACTGCTGCACACGCTACCCGACCTGCCGTCCGGTAGCACCGTATTTGACCCTCTGGGTATGATCTTGACGAACGCGGCGGGCGCGACCATCAATCAGTTTTCGTATACGCCACAGGGCTTGCAGCGACGAGAAGCCTGGTCAGTAACGGCTTTGGAGGTCAGTCCGCTGGTGAGACGCGTCGCCGTTGATCGTGAAGGTGCGGTTAGTCGCATTGGCCTCACGTTGAATATAAGCCACGCGCGCCTTGGCGATCTGCGCATCAAGATAATTGCACCGTCGGGCCGGGCGGTCGAAGTCGAAACCGGGCTCGAAAGTGCATCCAGCGGCGATGATATTCGTATTACGGCGGCGCAGTTGCAGGAACTGCGCGGTGAAAGCCTCAGCGGTACCTGGAGTATCAGTGTGCGTGATGAGGCCATGGGCGTCGCTGGCCAGCTTGTCGGGTGGAATTTGAAACTCAATTCACAGGGCGCCGTTGAATACTTCCAGCGCGGCCTGAATATTCCGGACCCGGTTGAGAAAGAGACAGAGAACATCTGGTTTGACCGCACGGGCCGCTACGCCGTTGCGCGTGCGATGCAAAGCGACAGCGCCAGGATCTGGGATCTGACGTTCGCCGAACCTGTGCGAGCCATTGCGTTGCCGGAGAGTGAGATACCCATTGGTCTCGATGCGACAGCGCGCCGCCTGGTCACGGCCTCCCAGGATAGTGTGAACCTGTGGGATACCCTGAGCGGCGACCGCGTTGACAGTCTCGCTGTTGGTGCGGCGAGCACACGCGCTGTATTGACGCCCGATGGGACTGGTTTATTCGTCGAGCGACGTGGCGATATCGAGACACAACTTGAGCTTTGGAACCTCGATGACGGCCGCAAGGCGGCTGAACTTACAGTGGCCGGCGCGCCGTCGCTGCTTGCAATTGATGCTGCAGGCCGACGGGTTGCCGTTGCGGATTTTGACCGAGCGATTCGGGTTTGGGATTTCGAGTCGCAGGCATTGTTAGGTCAGTTCGATTTGCCTGCGCAACCGAGCGATATACGCATGTCAGCCGATGGTCGATCGCTGGGTGCCGTTTATCCGGATGCCGGCGTCAGCTTGTGGAACATTGAAAAACCGCAATTGCCGTTGGTGGAACAGAGCGGTCGCGGTGCCTGGCAATTGTCGTTTTCACCTTCAGGAAACCTGGTTGCCGTTGGCATGCCGGAGATTGGATTCCAGATTTACAGTAACGATGACGGGCGTCTGGTGGGTCCGCCGCTGGGCGTGCGAAAAACCGGGCAAGAAGCGGACTTCCTGGCGTTCAGTCACGATGAACAAATGTTGCTGACGGGCAGTGCCAGCACGCGGCCGCGATTCTGGCGCGTACCGGCGATCAATCTACTGGAAAGTCGCCCACAGCAGTCTGAGCGACACGTGGTCTGGACCGCCGCCGCAGATCGCATTCTGACAGCGTCGCCGGACGCATCCTTTGTCGCCATCGGTGATTCGAGTGGGCACGTTCATGTATTGCCTGCGGACAGCACGATTGATGATATTACCCGCATTAGTGATGGGGTCAGTTTTGTTGGCCATCGTGCCGGGATAAAACTGTTGAGTATTGACCCGACTGGCCGGTTTGTCGCCAGTCTTGCCGAAGACAATACATTGAAAGTCTGGCGTTCGGCGAATGGTGAGCCCATGCCATTTACATTCAACATAGACGGTGCAACTGCGACGCATATGGCATTTTCAGCAAGCGGTTCGCTTCTTGCTGTGATCAATGGCAACAGTGCCAGCATAATTGACGCCAGCAGCGGCCGCCTGTTGCAGCAATACGATGCCGGCGTCGCGCTCAGCGGGCTTACTTTTGCCGCCGACGATCGTTTGTACCTTGGCGACCAGGGCGGTGCGCTGCACCTGCTGAGTCGTCTTGATGACGAAAGCTGGGATTCGCAGCAGGTTTGGCAAGGCGCACAGGGCATACGATTGCTACAGGCATCGCCGCGTGGCGATCACCTGATCCTGGTGGATCAAAGTAACCTTGCGAGCCAGTTCATCCTGGCCGCGGGTCAGATTGGTGATGCAACACTGCAGCTGCCGTCGGACGTTCATGAAATCGTGTTCGATGCGGCGGGTACGCGGGCTTATTTCGCAACGGCTCGCTGGGTTCATCGTGTGAATTCATCGACGCATGGCTTGAGCTGGACCGATGCGATTTTCGTACCGAGGCCCTTGCATGGCGCGGGTATTGTCCATGGTCCGGTTGCAGATGGGCGAGGGCACCTGATGTACCTGCCTGCGGCGTCCGGAGGATATTTCGAACTGGTCAAGCTGGATTTCAGTGGACTTGGATCGGCCGGACTGTTCGGTAGCAGGCAGGAGTTGCTATCGGAATGGCGCAGCCGGGTCAGCGCAAATCTCCCCGCAGAGTTCTAACCAGCAACTCGAGTTTTTCGGCGGTGGCGTCGGCACCCGACACGGGCGCACCGACGATTACCGGCACTCGTGCGAACAAGCGGCCCGGTATTTTTCGCAAGCCCCCGTTGTCGCGGCGACTGAACCAGCTTCCCCACAGCCGGCCCAGTGCGACCGGAATCACCGGGACGCCACGTCGCGCGATAATCTTTTCAATACCGGGCTTGAAGCGTTGCACATTGCCATCGGGTGTGAGGCCACCCTCCGGGAAAATGCAGACGATGTGGCCCGCGGCCAATTCCGCATCGACCGATTCAAATGCTTGATTCATCAGCTCCTCGTCTTCAAGACGAGATGCAATCGGTATTGCTTTTGCGTTGCGGAAAATGAAGCTCAGGAAAGGCATCTGGAATATCTTGTAATACATGACGAAACGCATTGGACGGGTGACGCTGCCGCCAAGAATTACGGGGTCCATGAAACTCACGTGATTGCAGACGACGACCGCCGGTCCGTCTTGCGGAATATTCTCAAGGCCGGATGGACGTATGCGGTACACAACGTTGATGACCAGCCAGGCAAGAAATCGCATCAGGAATTCGGGCAGCAATGAGTATATGTAGATTGCTACGGCGGCATTCAGTGCCGCGACAACAAGGAACAATTGCGGAATCGTAAAGCCGGACTTTAACACCGCGATACTGATGATTGCCGCTCCGACCATGAGCAGTGAATTGATTATATTATTGGCCGCAATAATGCGTGACAGGTGCTGGCGTTTCGAACGTTGCTGGATTAGCGCGTATAACGGGACACTATAGAAACCACCGAAAGCGCCGAGCAGCGCCAGATCGGCAAGTATTCGCCAATTCTCTGCCCGGCTTAAAAAAGCATTGACGTTCTGGACGGCGGCGATCGACGCTTCGGGTTGCGCGAGATACAGGTCGACGGCAAAGAGGCTCATGCCGATTGAACCAAATGGCACCAGTCCAAGTTCAATTTTGTGCCGCGACATTCGTTCGCACAGCAAGGAGCCCAGACCGACGCCCACCGCAAACGCAATAAACAATGCGGTCACTACCGATTCGTTACCGTGCAGAAAATCGGCGGTGTATGCTGGAATCTGGATTGTCAGAGCTGAGCCAAAAAACCAGAACCAGGAAATTCCGAGGATCGAGAGGAACACGCTCTTTTCTTCGCGCGCATAGCGGACGATATGCCAGGTTTCACTCCATGCATTCCAGTTGATTTGCAGCGCCGGATCGACTGCCTCGGTCTTGGGTACCTGGCGGCTGCAATAGTAGCCAATGCAGGCTACACCGATCAGGACGATTGCCAGTATGGCTTGTCGATCGGCATCCAGATCAACGGTTTCGATGCCGATGATGAGCCCGAGGATGATCGCGACGTAGGTTCCGGACTCGACCAGTGCATTGCCGCCAACCAGCTCATTAACACGAAGTTTTTGTGGCAGGTACGCGTATTTGACCGGGCCGAAAAGCGTTGACTGACAACCCATGAGAAACAGCACGATGAGCAGGATTGCATATTGACGGCTCAGCAGCGCGACGGCGGCGAGTGTCATTAGGCCGATCTCGAGAATCTTGATACGACGCATCAGCATCGACTTTTCGTACTTGTCGGCCAGCTGACCCGCGGTCGCTGAAAACAGGAAAAAGGGTAAAATAAACAGGAAAGCCGCGACGTTGGCGAGCACTGTATGGTCCATGCCCAGCACACGGACACCCTGGAACGTAATCAGGATAACCAGCCCGTTGCGGAAAATGTTGTCGTTCAGTGCGCCCAGGAACTGGGTTAGAAAAAAGGGTGCGAAGCGTCGCTGGCCGAGTAGCGAAAACTGGCTGGATTCTGACAATTGTTCATCCTTGTGGGTCAGCTGGGGCAACTATAGCGCGAAAGTCTTTGCTTGCAGTTCAAAAGTGCGAACTCGCGTCGATATTGCCATTCGACATTCTTGCTATTATGCAAAACGCAGCGATCAAAAATTCTTCCAATTAGTCAATATATTAGCGATACATGCTCACGTGCAGTCCATACAAATCCCTGACCATTCTGACCTGTGCGGCGACGATATTGATCGCCTGTGAGCAGGAACAGCCGGTCCACACGGTCAGGGAATTCCTGGAAAACCCGATAAAGCTCGAGGCAGCGATGGTGCGGTGTTCGGCCGATCGGGACGGCAGCCGTTACGATGCGGAGTGCATCAACGCGCGTGCCGCTGTGTCGCAGATCGAAGCCAAGGAAGAGGCTGCGAGGCGAGCGGAATTCGAGGCCCGATCGGACAGCAAGCGGCAGGCACTTCGCCAGGCCCAGGAGGCGGCGGCTGAAGCGCGCCGGAGGGCAGCTGAAGCGGAAAGGCTGCGTCGCGAGGCAGAGTATCTTGCTCAGTTTGGTGTCGCATTGCCCCCGGATACGCCGATGCCGGACGATGACACCGTTACACCAAACTCGCCGCTGGCGGTAATACCGGGTAATGATTCCGCGATGCAGACACCGACCGACCAGGCTTATTCCGAGCCACCCGCCGCGATTCCAGCCGAAGACGGTAACAACGCGCCCGTTGTAACAAGTGAACCTGTAGCAGAAACAGTGCCGACCGATCTCGAGTCAATTCGCGATGAATTGCAGCGCCGCAAGGACGAGCAAGGAAACAATTAACCGGCCTGTTTGTCGATCTCCGGCATGCTTCGAACGTGCAGGTCGCGTTGCGGAAAGGGAATCGAAATATTGTTTTCGTTAAGGGCTTTGTAGACGGCGCAATTCAGTTCATGCGAGATTCGTCCGCGATTAACCGGATCAGAAATCCAACCCATGAGTTCGAAATCGAGACTGGATGCACCAAAAGTACGGAACCGGACGCGGGGCTCAGGATTCTTTAATATTTCCGGCAGCTCCCTGGCGGCACCGGCCAGGACTTCGATAACCTGATCAAGATCGCTGCCGTAAGCGACCCCGACCGCCACGCGTATGCGATGCTGCGAGGGTGGTCCCCCCGCTTCATTGATGATCTTGCCATTGCCGATAATGCCATTGGGTACGGTAATTTCGACATCGTCACGGGTGAGGATCCGCGTACTGCGAAGCCCAATGTCAGTTACCACGCCGCGTTCGCCACTTTCCAGGATAATAAAATCGCCGATCTTGTACGGTGCATCCATGATGATCGAAACGCCGGCGAAGACATTGGAGAGTGTATCCTTCGCCGCAAAACTCAATGCCAGACCGACGATTCCGGCGGAAGCCAGCCAGGCAGTGACATCGATATTCCATGCGAGGAACAGGAAGTACGCGGTCATGGCGACTAGCACGATTTTCATTACGTTGTGCAACAGCGCGAGCATGCCGGACTGAACGACCTTGCTGCGTGATGTGCGGCCAAGCGTTTTAACGACGATCGCCATCAACTGCATCAGCGTCGAATACCAGACGAATATTGCAATGGTCTTGAGTATTCCCAACGTGAAGAAATTCGGTACGTCGGGCAGGTCCAGGCGGCTCGATGCAAGGGATAAGCCGAGCAAGACAAACGAAATAAATATCGGCCGATGCACGAGTTCGACGAGCTGATCGTCAAAGTTGTTGGAGGAGCTGCGGGCGAAGCGACCGATAATTCTGGAAATTATCCAGTCAGCGATTTTGCCGATGACGATGAATGCCGTCGCGATAATCGTGGCTTGCAGGTAGATGTTGGGTCCGACGACGTCGGCCAATTCTTGTGTCTTCGCCAATAGCTCAGATAAGGTCATGTTCAGCCCCGATGATTGTTCTTATTCAGGATCGTATTCGTCGTCCGACTCATCGGCATCGGGTAGGCCGAATGTTCGTACTTCTACCGCCTCGTCATTGGCAGGGCCGGCGTGGGTCGAGGGCAGCGCGCCGCCTGTAGTCATGCCAGGTTGCGTCGGCAGTCGGCTCGTCTGCGCCGTCAGTATCTGCACAAAGGTGTTGGCGATATCCGGCGCGATATTCGGTGAACTGACAAAAATCTTTTCTGGTGTCATGCTGTTGGAGCTGTAAAAAGCTGCGTTGGCCTTTCGGTCCATCGTCACCCCCGCACCCTCGAGTGCGACACCCGCAAACAAACCGCGGCTGCGTGAGTAGGAATAGACTTCCGCCTTGAACTCGATGTCGGTTGCAACACTGGTGTGCCGTCCGAGCGGGCCCGCAGCAACCGATGCATCGGCACCCAGGGTTAAGCGCCCGTTCTCAATGCCATCGACTCCCTTGCGCGTTTTGAATACAAGGATGATATCGGTCGATTGTGCGCCGATCTGCCAGCCGAAGCTGCCGCCGGTCAGCGTGATGAAAGCAGGGTTGCTCCAGGAATTGTCGCCTTGCCGGACGACGATGATGCCTTTACCACGACGCGCGCCGAAGCCGAATGCAGCCTTGACGACGTTCGGAATCACCGCGACGGCATAAGCCCGTGAAAGTAATGCCGACGGCACCGTTCGTTCGGGGATTCGCGTGAGCTGTTCAATGACATCGGCCGCATCCCCGACGCGTTTTTCTTCCCGCGTCGCCGCAACAGCGGGCGAGGTCAGTAGCAGGGCTACTGTAGCCAGAATTGCTAATCGAAAAATTTGTTTCATGATGATTGGATGTATCGCTCGCTAAGGAGTTCAATCATACGTCAGCGGCAGCGTGCACACTACCGCAGCACAAGGATGGGAGGTAATGGGTAATTCAGGGTTGCGCATACTGCGCGGGTCAGTTCAGCCTCGGCGACCGACAAGACGCCATCGTGGGCGGCCGTCGCGCTGACGGCCCGCAGCAGCGACTCCTGGCCCTTGCTGTTCAGGCCCAGCAGGATATCGAGGCTTTGATTCAGGACATTGATGGTGTCGTCGCGGCTCGGAGCATAGGGCGCGTCCTGCGCCCATGGGCCGAGTGTCGCGGTACCGGCTGCGAAAGCCGCACGGCGTTCGACGTCGGTGTTATGGCCGTATTCTGCCAAAATCGCAAGCAGCCGGATCGCCGCCGACCGCAGTTCACTGCGGCGGGCTTTGAGCGCAGTTCGTTTCCCGCTCGGGTCTATTGCCCGGCCGAGATTGCTCATCATGATCCTGTGGAAGCAAAACTCGTAAAGTTCGACCTCGCCATCGACTTCAATCATTCGGGCTGTCAGGGAGACCAGGAATGAAAGTTGCTGGATCGGACGGCGCTTGATGGCCGGAAACGCGATCTCGAGCAATGGCAGACGGAACTCCGCACCGCTTGCCAGCAGTTCGTCATAGAAGCGGCGAATAAACTGCGTACGTTGCTGTCCGAGAAGTTCCTGGACCATCGCAAATTGTCGATCGATGACTTTCCCTGATCGGTCAAGCACCAGCGCGACTGCCAGTAAGTAGGCGAGTTCTGACGAATGCGCTGCGTCGTAAAGCGATTCGGGAATTGCCTGACGCAAATCGCGCGCAAAGTCGATGTGTTCGGTGCGCGGCCGCCCGACAGTTTCGGCAATTGATTCGGCAAGTACTCCCGTGCCACTGCTCGCAAACGCACTGGTCACATCACCGGCAAACGCCGCACTACGCGAATCGTCGGCCTGATTCATGACCTCGCGGTGTGTTTCGACGCGTGCAAACTGGCTTTCGTCAAAGGCGGGGTCCAATGCCTTGATGCGATCGACAAGGGGAGGGTGCGTGGCGAACATACCGCGGAGTGCTGCACCACTGCCGAAAAGCATATGGCTGACTTCTTCCGGATCGGTTTCCTTGATTGCAGACCCCTCGCTGTAGCCGCCGATTTTTTTCAAGGCATTCGCGATGCCTTCGCTTTGTCTTGTGAACTGTACGGCCGATGCATCGGCAAGATACTCGCGTTGCCGCGACACGCTCGACTTAATTAGGCGTGCAAAGAACACACCGATTCCGCCGAGGATGACCAGGCCAATGCCGACGACCATAACGACCGGTGCACCACGATCGCGGCGGCTTGAAATAATGCTGGTGTGATAGCCACCGCGAACGATCAGCCGTCCGATGAGCCCCAGTACCATGATGCCGAACAGCACGCCCATGAGTCGAACATTCAGTTTCATGTCGCCATTGAGGATATGGCTAAACTCATGTGCGATGACGCCCTGTAGCTCATCGCGGTCAAGAATCTCAAGTGTGCCGCGGGTGACGGCTACCGCCGCGTCGCTGGTCGAGTAGCCTGCTGCAAACGCGTTGATCCCCTGTTCTTCTTCAAGCACATAGATTTCCGGCACTGGGACCCCGGATGCGATGGCCATCTCTTCAACCACATTTCGCAAGCGACGCCGCAACGGGTCCTGCACATCCGCCGGTACCAGCGTCCCGCCCATGTCGGCGGCAACCCGACCGCCACCGGCTGAAAGAACCGAAGTCTTGTACAGGCTTGAACCGAGGATGAACAGTGTCGTAACGATCGCGGTGGCGATCAGCACCTTGCTGCGGTCATTGATGAACTGGCCCGGTGTGTAGGCGTAATTGCCGGGCGTGAAACTGTAAAGTGCGAAGCCGATGATTGCAGTAACACCGACAACGATCAATATCGTTGCCACTACATAAGCAATGACCAGGCGCCGCGTCGAGCGGCGCGCCTGATCCTGGGCAGCGAAGAAATTCAACGGTGGCCGCTCAAATAGTGTCTACACGCGCTAGAAGGAAACAGCGGGTGCCTCACGCATTTCCTCGTCTTCAATCTCAAGGAAACTGGCGAGCTTGAAGCTGAAAAAGCCGGCAATGAGATTGTTCGGGAAATTTTCTACTGAATTGTTGTAAGCGAGCACCGCGTCATTGAATGCTTGCCTGGAAAAGGCAACCTTGTTTTCAGTGCTGGCAAGCTCTTCCTGGAACTGCATCATGTTTTGATTTGCTTTTAGATCAGGATAAGCTTCGGACAAGGCAAACAGGCGGCCGAGAGCCGCGCCGAGTGCGCCTTCCGACGCGCCGAGTTTCTTGATCGCTTCGGCATTTGCCGGGTCCGCCTTGGCGGCATCAAGGCTTGAAACCGCGCCATTGCGTGCCTGGATGACAGCCTCGAGGGTCTCGCGCTCGTGTTTCATGTAGCCTTTGACCGCTTCAACAAGGTTCGGAATGAGGTCATGGCGCCGAGTGAGTTGCACGTCGATTTGGGCAAATGCGTTACGTACGCGATTTCGTTCATTGACCAGGCGGTTGTAAATACCGATAGCCCACATAACGATCGCGGCAATGACGCCGAGGAATATCAAGAATGAAATCACGGTCCGGCTCCTACATTAGAGTTTGTGGTTCCAAGCATAATCTTTCGCTTGGGCTAAAACTAGCAACACTTTTGCTGCTGGGCCAGCCACTTACGGCTGTTGCTGAGTGGCTTGGCGACGCCCGTCCGATGATGGGGACCGAGGTCAGTGTGTACCTCTGGAGCGAAGACCCGCAGGCGGGGGGTGATTTGCTCGAAGAGGTGTTCCAGGAGGCAGCCCGAATTGATCGCCTCATGAGTACGTATAAAGATGATAGCGAAATCTCGGAAATCAACCGCTCGGCGGCCGGCTCGCCGATCGTAACGAGCGATGAACTCTATAGTCTGATAAAGCGATCGATCTGGATATCGGAGCTGACCGATGGCGCTTTTGACATTACCTACGAGAGCGTTGGCCAATTCTATGATTTTCGAAAACGCCTGCGTCCTGACGCGGCGACCGTTGAGGAAGAGCTGGGCAATATCGATTTCCACCACCTGGTGCTCGACGATGAGGCTCGAACGGTGCGGTTTCTGCAGGACGGAGTGCGCATCAATCTTGGAGGTATCGCGAAAGGCTATGTCGTTGAACGCGGCATTGCCTTGTTACGAGCCGCTGGTGTCGAGAATGCCGTCGTTACGGCTGGCGGGGATTCCCGCTTGCTTGGCGATCGGCGTGGCCGACCCTGGATGATCGGCATTCGCGATCCGCGCGTCGACGGCCAGGTGGCGATTTCAGTGCCGCTGCAGGATGAGGCAATCTCGACGTCGGGCGACTACGAACGCTATTTCGAAGAGGACGGCGTGCGCTATCACCACATCATTCATCCGAGCACCGGCGCCCCGGCGAGCGGCGTGCACAGTGCCACCGTTTTCGGACCGGACGGCGTGGTGACGGACGCGTTGTCGACCAGCGTTTTCGTCATGGGGGTCGATAGTGGATTGCGGCTCATTGCAACGCTGCCGGAGTACGAAAGCATTGTCATTGATGCCGATGGCCGGGTTTTTTATTCGGATGGCCTGGGTCAGCCCGACGACACGCCACGCGACTGAACGGCGAAAAAAACGCCGTCTGTCGCTGAAAGGCGACGGTAATTCACTTTAAATTCAGGCTGATACGCCTATCATAGGTCTCAGATCGCAGACCAAAATATTCTTTGGGAATGACGCCGATTTAACGTAATCTGGGACGATTACGTGGCAAGTTCGCGCTTGTCGGCTCGGCGCCATTATGTTCACGGAATTTAGGTCTTTGTGACGATTATCACGGCCCTTGAAAGCCCCGGCTGTCACCATTCGGGGTCACGGAAGGAATCGGTCGTTTGAACAAGGAATGGATTGATGAAAATCAAAAACTTAGCTTACGGACTGTTCGTCGCCGTTTTTGCGGCATCGGCACTCGCGTCTTCGGGCCTTGAAGGTCAGCAGGCACCTGACTTCGCGCTCAAGAGTTCGACGGGTGAGAACTTGCGGTTGTCCGAATATCGCGGTGATGTCGTGATGATCAACTTCTGGGCGACCTGGTGCGGCCCGTGTCGCCAGGAAATGCCATTGCTTGACGAGCTGTACTCAAGATACGAACGCGTCGGCTTCAATCTGCTGGGGGTCAATATCGACGACGACTCTCGCCGTGCGATGCAAATGATCGAAGAGCTCGGGGTGAATTTCCCGGTGTTATTCGATGCACGTAAAGAGGTCAGCAAGCTCTATGAAGTCGAAGCGATGCCAGTCACGGTACTGGTCGATCGCGAAGGCAATGTGCGCTACGTGCACCATGGCTACAAACCCGGCTATGAAGACAAGTATCTCGATCAGGTTCGATCTCTGCTCAGAGAGTAACGCAGCCTAGGGTCCGCAGGAGAAACAGTAGTGACGAAGACATTATTCAGCCTGATTGCCGCAACGATGCTTGCGTTCAGTTTTAATACCATGGCGCAGGACGGCGGCGACGAGTCTCGCGAGGAATTTCGCAGCCTCGATCAGGATGTTCAAACGCTGAAAAAGGAAGTGCTTGATCTCAACCGGGACCTGTTCCTGCTTGAGGAAGAGCTGCTGTTTCCCGCCAATTCGCAAGTCGCGTTTTTTATCTCGATGGACGTTGGCGAGTATTTTGAACTTGATTCGGTCAACATCAAAATTGACGGCAAAGAGGTAGCCAATTACCTGTACACGGCCAGGGAAGCGGACGCCCTGATTCGTGGCGGCGTACATCGCGTACACATGGCGAATCTAAAAACCGGCGATCATGAACTGGTCGCGATTTTCACGGGCAAAGGGCCGCACGTGCGCGACTACCGGCGTGGCGCGACTCTGAATTTCAACAAGGGCATTGGCGCGAAATACGTCGAACTCGAAATTACCGATCGCGTCAAGAAGCAACAACCCGAGTTCCTCATTAAGGAATGGGAGTGACTTTTGCCTCGAAGTCGCTCCATGGCTAGGCGCCTGCGTTTGGTGTTGGTGCTGCTGGCGCTAAGCGCGCCAGTGGCCTTCGCTGCGAAGAACGACAGTGACCCCATTGTCGTCAAGGACCCGCAGTATGGCGAGGTCCTGTTCTATTTCTATCAGGAAGATTATTTTCCGGCGATTGTTCGTTTGCTCGCGGCACAACAGCAGCAGCAACTGACCGACCACGAAGAGCAGGCAGAGTTGTTGCTCGGTGGCATGTATCTCTCCTACGGCCATCACCTGGAGGCGGCCGCAATCTTTGAGCAAATGCTGGCCGACAATGTGTCGGCTGACATTCGCGATCGCACCTGGTTCTTCCTGGCGAAGATCTGGTATCAGCGCGGCTATCTGGAAAAATCACAGCAGGCACTCGACTTGATCGAAGGCGAGTTGCCGCGGAATCTGCAGCGCGAAGCTCTCATGCTGCGTGCGAATATCCTGATAGACGCCGGCCAATACGATGCCGCCGTGACGCTACTGCAAAACTGGAAGGGCCGTACTGAATGGGCCAGTTACGCGAAATTCAATATCGGCGTCGCGCTGGTACGCAGCGGCCGCGTCGATGAAGCCCGCGTCCTGCTGGATGATCTCGGGCAGTTGAACCCATTTAATGAGGAACTCACGTCGCTGCGCGACAAGGCGAACCTGGCACTGGGTTATGCGTTGTTGCAGGACGACCAGCCGCGTGCGGCAAAAGAACCGCTGCAACGTGTTCGACTGGAAGGTCCGTTTTCGAACAAGGCTCTGCTGGGCGTCGGCTGGGCCGATGCCGAGATGGAAAATTACCGGCGTGCGCTGGTGCCGTGGATGGAGCTTCGCGGCCGCGATTTGCTCGACTCGGCGGTACAGGAGTCGATGCTTGCCATTCCCTACGCCATGGCAAAGCTTGATTCGGTCAGCCAGGCCGCGGATCACTATCTCAATGCCATTGAAGCATTCTACGAAGAAACCAACCGTCTCGATCGCACCATAGCGCATATCGAATCCGGTGAGATGTTCGATGAGTTCCTGGCGAAAGATCCGCTGGACAGTACTGGCTGGTACTGGCAGCTCGAGGAATTGCCCGAGGGACCTGAGGCGCGCTACCTGTTTCACCTGCTGGCAACACATGAGTTTCAGGAAGGATTGAAAAACTATCGTGACCTGAACTACCTGCAACGTAATCTTGATACCTGGCGAGACAGCCTCGTTGTTTACCGCAATATGCTGGCGACGCGCGAGCAGGCGTACGCCGAGCGTCTGCCCAGAGTAGAAGATGCGCTCGCCCGCGCGGATCTCGAAGGCATGGTCAGCCGCAAACTCGAGTTCGATTCGACGCTGAACAGTATAGAGGAAAGCCACGACTGGCTTGCACTTGCCACAAAATCCGAGTTTGAAATGTGGGGCGAAATTACCGGCCTGGAAAGCACGCCCGCGTTGCAGGCGAATATTCCGGAGGCGGCCGAAGTACGCGACAAGATTCAGCTCCTGAAAGGTGTCCTGCAATGGCAGCTCGAGCAGGAGTTCAAGGATCGTCTATGGCGGATTCGACGCAATCTCAACAATGCCGGCGAGGCGTTGGTTGCGGCACAGCGTTCGCGCCGCCAGATTGACGAGTCGATACGCAATGAGCCGTTGCGATTCCAGGAATTTGGCGGTCGCGTCTCGGGACTGGGGCCGCGTCTGGATGGTATGGCGTTGCGTGTCAATGACGCCCTGGAGAAGCAGCGTCGCTTCCTGCAGGCCATTGCTGTCGGTGAGCTGCAGGCACAAAAACAGCGCCTGGATGTTTACACAGTGCAGGCCCGATTTGCGCTGGCCGCGATTTACGATGTCGCGGCGACGGCAGGCGAGGTGCCTCAATGAGCGCCTCGAGATTCAGTTTGATCATGCTGCTGGTGGCACTGACGCTGCTTCCGGTAGCGCCCGTGCATGCGGACAAGATTAAAACCAGGGACACGATCAAGAGCCTCGAAAAGAAGAAAGCGAATATTCGCACTGGCAAGGTCATTCTTGGCAGTTCAGATCTCGCCCGCGAGAACTACCGCGCATTTCTGGATCTCGTCTCCGATGACCCGGAGCTGCGCGCCGAAGCAATGCGACGCCTGGGCGATCTCGAGCTTGAAGCAACCGAAGCACAACAGCTGGCCGACAACATCGATGCGCTCGACACCACCGGTTACAATAATGCGGTAGGGCTGTACCAGCAATTGCTCGAAGCCTATCCGGACTATCGCCGCAACGATACCGTGTTGTATCAATTGGCACGGGCATACGAAGTTGGCGGTCAGACAGACGAGGCATTGACGGTTCTCGATGAGCTGGTCACGAACTTCCCTGACACCTTGTTGATCGACGAAGTTCAATTTCGCCGTGGCGAGATGCTGTTCTTGCGCAAGCGGTACAACGACGCAGAGATGGCCTACCAGGATGTTGTGCAGTATGGCGACACGTCGCGATTCTACGAGCAGTCCCTGTACAAACTCGGCTGGTCGCAGTTCAAGCTGGCTTGGCATGAAGAAAGTCTCGAGCCATTTTTTGAGTTACTTGACCGCAAGATCGGCGATGCTGATATTGGCGAAGGCGACAGTCGACTTGCGACACTTAAGCGGGCAGAACGCGAACTTGTCGAAGATACTTTCCGCGTCCTGAGCATCAGCTTTTCGTATATGGACGGTGCCGGTTCGATCGACAGCTTTCTGGCGGGCCGAAACAATCCGCACTACAGCTACGTGATTTACCGCAACCTCGGCGATCTATATCTCGAGAAAGAACGTTTTCAGGACGCTGCTGTGACCTACGAAGCATTCGTCGCGCACGACCCGTTTCATCCGAAAGCGCCACTGCTGCAGGTGGAAGTTATTGAAGCGTACAAGCAGGGCGGCTTTCCCAGTCTTGTTCTCGAAGGCAAGAAACACTTCGTCGAACGCTATGGAATGGATGGCGAGTTCTGGGTGCGCAACCCGCGAGACGAAAACACGGAAGTTGCGGCACACCTGAAGTCGAATCTGACGGACCTCGCACAGTATTATCACGCGGAGGCACAAAAAGACGGCGAGAAGAGCGACTACCTTGAAGCCGCAAACTGGTACCGCAAATACCTGGCGTACTTCCCGGGCGAAGCGGACAGCGCGAATACCAATTTTTTGCTTGCCGAAATTTTATTTGAGAGCGAAGACTATGCGGCGGCGACGGCGGAGTACGAACGCACGGCGTATGAGTACCCGCTGCACGAGAAATCTGCCGAAGCGGGCTACGCAGCGATACTCGCGTATCGTGAGCAGGAACAAAATCTGCAAGGTGCTGTCCGCGACGAATGGCACAGCCAGTATCTGGACAGTGGCCTGAAGTTCGCTGATACGTTCCCATCCCATCCGGAATCCGGTGCAGTACTGACAACTGTCGCCGAAGATCTGTTCCAGCAAAACCAGTTTGATCTCGCGATTGCGGTAGGCCAGGCGGTCGTTGCAAAACAGCCGGCAGTCGATGCCAAGCTGCTGCGCACCGCGTGGACAGTAATTGCACATTCGCAATTTGACCTTGCCAACTTCGCACAGGCTGAAAACGCTTATTACAGTCTGCGCAATTTCACGCCGGCGGACGATGCCGAGGCGAACCAGGCGATCAAGGATCGAATCGCATCGTCTATCTACAAGCAGGGCGAGCTGGCACGTGACAGTGGTGACCTGGAAACGGCCGTAACGCACTTCACGCGGCTGGGTCAGGTTGTGCCCGATTCCGATATTCGCGCCACTGCGGAATACGATGCGGCGGCAGCATTGATCAACCTGCAGGCATGGGATCGTGCATCCGGTGTACTTGAACAGTTTCGTGCGGATTATCCGGACAGCGAGTTCGCCGATGATGTGACACAGAAACTGGCAGTGACTTACCTGGAGTCCGGCGATGACGGTCGTGCCGCAGCGGAATTCGAACGTATTGCCAATGCCGAATCGAGTAGCGACGACGTGCGACGTGAAGCACTCTGGAAAGCGTCGGAACTCTATGAAGGATCGGGCGCTATAGCGAGTGAACAACGCGTTTTGAACAATCTCCTGGCGCGCTACCCGAATCCGTTGTCAGAGTCGATCGAAGCCCGCTACCGCTTGCTTGAGATTGAACGACAGACGGGAACGGAAGCCGGTGTTGTGGCGCGCCTGCAGGAATTGGTCGACGTCGATGCCAGGGCCGGTGCACAGCGTTCCGATCGCACGCGCTACCTGGCGGCAGTGGCTTCCCTGGAGCTCGCCGAACCGGTGCGACGCCGCTTCGAAGTCGTCAAGTTGTCACAGCCACTGGCCGAAAGCCTGAAGTTGAAGAAGTCACTGATGGAAGACGTGATTTCTGCGTATACGGGTGCCGCCGAATACGGTATTGCCGAAGTGACGACAGCCGCGACATTTCGTCTTGGTGAGGTCTACCAGAAATTCAGTGCCGACCTGATGAGTTCAGACCGGCCGGCTGACCTCGATGCAGATGCACTGGAGCAGTACGAGATATTGCTCGAAGAGCAGGCATTTCCGTTTGAGGAGAAAGCCATCGACTTGTACAAGGCCAATGCGGATCGCGCACCGGACGGTGTGTACGACGAGTGGGTACAAAAAAGTTTCGAGCGACTGGCGAGCTTAATGCCAGCACGATACGCGAAAGAGGAGCGCAGCGAAGATGTTGTTACGGCGCTTTATTAAGAGAGTTCAATTTCTGTCTGTTCTGTGCGTTGCGCTGCTGCTGGGTGCATGTGCAGGGTCGGGTCCGTCCAAGACAGACAGCGGTGAATACCGTACCGCCACGAGCCCGGCGGCTGCCGGCGATGCTGAGGCGGCAGCCGCGGCAATTCCGGCTGCGGCGCAGACGCTGTTCGAGCAGGCGACGGCGTCAATGGCCGGTGGCGATTACCTGGATGCCGAGCTGCGATTCAAGGAATTCCTGCTGCAATACCCGGAATATCCGGGCGCACACGTCAATCTCGCCATAATCCATGCCAATAACGCCAACGATGCCGCCGCGCAGGCTTCGATTGATGCCGCACTGCAGCTGGATCCCAACAATCCCGCGGCTTTGAACCAATTGGGCATGCTACTTCGCAGAAATGGCAAATTCTTGGAAGCAGAAGTCGCTTATTTGAAGGCCGTCACAGTCTCGCCTGAGTACGCCTTGGCACACTACAATCTGGGCGTTTTGAACGAACTGTACCTGCAGCGTCTGGATCAGGCGCTGCACCACTTCGAGGCTTACCAGGCCATTGTTGGTGAGGACAAGCAGGTTGCGAAGTGGATTACGGACCTGACGCGCCGCGTAGCGGCGAATCAGCGTACAGCAAACGTGGCGGATTGACGGACATGAGTACCTCTAGAGTCAACGTATTCGGATCCGGAGTCATGCTCGCCATGTTACTGGCAACGTTTGCTGCTTTCGCTCAGGAAGAGATCGATGACATTGGTCCGGCTGTGGACACGTCAACATTCGAACCAGAGCCAGCCGAAGTCCTTGAGTCTTCCGATGAAGATATCGGACCGGCAGTGGATACGTCTGCGAGCAGCCCGGAAATTTCTCGAAGTACAGCGGGCAACCGCGTAATGGATTCGATAGAGCTGGGGCGCACTGAGATTACCGGCAACCAGGAGTTGCCAAAAGTTTTGTACATCGTGCCGTGGAAAAAGGCCGACCCGGGTGACCTGATGGGTAAACCGGTGAATACCCTTCTCGATGAAGTGCTGGCACCCATCGACAGGGAGGAGTTCATACGACAGGTTGATTATTACGATGACCTGTACGGAGATAAACAAGAGTAGGAGCGGCCGTTTGGCCGCGATTGTGTAGGAGCGGCTTTATGCCCATTTGGGTGCACGGGCCGCGAAACAAAAATCTGTCTTTAGAGGAGCAGAGAGATGAGCACTATCGTGCGGTTTTTTCAGGATGGCGGAGCATTCATGATCCCCATTCTGTTGGTATTTGGTTTCGGCGTCGCAATTGCGATTGAACGCTGGACCTACCTGACAGTGTCGGGTGCGAGCAATCGTGCTTTGTGGAAGAAAATCGTGCCTTTTTTGAAGGCCGGAAACTTCCAGGAAGCCGCTCAACACACGGCAAAATCCAAGGCAGCAATTGGCTCGATTCTGACCTACGGCCTGTACCGTGTGAAGTCAGCGCGCCGGCGTGACGATATCGAGAAGGCGATGGAAGAGAGCCTGATGGAAGTTCTGCCGCGGCTCGAAAAGCGGACACACTATATCGCGACGCTCGCCAATATCGCGACGTTGCTGGGTCTGCTCGGAACCATTATCGGCCTGATTTCCGCATTCACGGCTGTGGCCGAAGCGAATCCGGCGGACAAGGCGGACATGCTGTCCGCGTCCATTTCAACTGCGATGAATACCACTGCGTTTGGACTTATGGCTGCAATTCCGTTGCTGTTGATTCACGCATTGTTGCAAACCAAGACGAATGCGCTGGTCGACAGTCTTGAGATGGCGAGTGTCAAATTCCTGAACGCTGTCACCGAGCGCCAGCTGAAGTCAGCCGGAGCATAAGACATGATTCGTAGCCGCCGAGGCGGCCGACGTCACAACGACGATACGGCTGAACTCAACATCACGGCATTCATGAACCTGATGGTTATTCTGGTTCCGTTCCTGCTTATTACCGCGGTGTTCTCGCGATTGGCAATTCTCGAACTGAATTTGCCAGGCTCCTCTACTGAGCCCGTGGAACCGCAGGATCAGGTATTCCAGCTGGAAGTCATCGTTCGATCCGACACGATAGAAGTTGGCGACCGAAATCAGGGCCTGTTGGGCAAGTATCCAAATACGGATGACGGCTACGACTATGCAGCGGTGGCAAGCAAGCTGCAGGAACTCAAGAAGCGCTATCCGGAGAAAACGGATGCATCGATTCTGCTCGAGCAAGAGATCGCCTACGACGTTCTGGTGCAGATTATGGATACGGTGCGCGTTGCGGAGGTCGTCGATGACGACGAAGAATCAGTCTCTCGTGAAGAATTATTCCCCGATATTTCGATTGGCGATGCGCCGGTCCTGGGCGGAGGTGCCTGATGGTTAAGTCCGGTCGCGCCAAACGCATGGAGAAACACCACAAGCGCAACAAGGGTGCAGGCGCCCTCAATCTTGTTTCATTGATGGATATTTTTACGATCCTGGTGTTTTTCCTGCTGGTGAACTCATCGGATGTGGAAACCTTGCCGAATACCAAGGAGTTGCAGCTTCCTGAGTCAATCGCGGAGGATAAGGCGAAAGAAACCGTTGTCATCATGATTGGTGAAAACGATCTTATTGTTCAAGGCACTCCGATAGCGAAGATTGCCGACATCATGGCGACCAAGGGCAACGACATACCGCAATTGCGCGAAGCGCTGCTGTCGCAAAACGATCGTGTACTGCGCCGCGAGGCCAAGGATGATATTGCCGGTCGTGAAGTGACAATTATGGGCGACAAGGACATTCCGTATCGCCTGTTGAAGAAAGTCATGGCGACATGCACGGAATCAGATTACGGGCAGATATCGCTGGCCGTGTTGCAGAAGAGTTCAGACAAGCTGGACAACATTCAGGCAGCACGTTGAGGCTCAGGGACGACGTTTAGGAGTCAAGGAATTGGATTTACCGTTTTTCAGAGAGTATGACCTGCCATGGACGACCGGTAGGAGCCAGGACAAGAAGTTCCAGCGCCTGCTCGGTATCGTGTTCCTGGTATGCGTTTTTCTCAGCGCGGTTTGGCCGTTTATTCCTGTGCCGGAACCGGATCCTTTTGACGTTGAGGAAATTCCGCCACGCATCGCTCAGTTACTGCTCGAAGAAAAGCCGCTGCCACCCCCACCGCCGCCGGTCGTGGAGGAAGAGCCAGAGCCAGAACCAGAGGTCGATGAGCCGGAGCCCGAACAGGTGGTCGAAGAGGTGCCAGAACCGGAGCCCGAGCCGGAACCTGAGATCGACCGCGAAGAAGTCGCACGCGAACAGGCGCAGGCAGCATTGATGCCATTTGCCGAGGACCTCGCGGATCTGGTGGACAACGAATTACTTGATCAGGTTGCGGACGATCGCAATCTGAGCGCTTCGGTCGGCGAGGCCGAGCGCAACGAACGCTCGATGATCACGTCGAAAGTCGGTGCGGCATCGGGCGGAATTAACACCGCGAACATGAGCCGCAATACGGGCGGCAGTGGTATTGCCGGGCGCAGTACCACGCGCGTGGCGAGCCCGGTGGCAGGCATTGGCCAGGCAGGCGCGAGCGCGAGTCGCTCCGGGTCCAGCGGCAAAGCGTCGCGCTCGCGGGAAGAAATCGAACTGGTATTCGACAAGAACAAGGGTGCAATTTTTGCCCTGTACAATCGTGCACTGCGACGCGACCCGTCGCTTGAAGGCAAATTAGTCCTGCGCCTGACCATCGATCCAAATGGGGCGGTGTCATTCTGTGAGATTGTCTCCAGCGAGCTCGGCGATTCTGAGCTGGAACGCAAACTGGTGCAGCGCGTCAAGTTGTTCCGCTTCGAAGCCAGGGACGTCGAGGCTATCACGACCACCAAACCGATCGACTTCTTCCCGGCCTGAACGGCAAATTCAGCGATTCCGTCTGGCCAACACCGCTTGGCCGGCAGGCCACAGGCTTTTGCCGTTGCGCCCAAGCGCGTAAACTGCGGTGATGAACGACTTACGATACGCAGGCCTGATTCCGTTGCTACTACTGCTTGCGAGCAGCAGCTTCGGCGACACGTCCATCGAGAATCTTGTGGAGCGCGCAAACCTGGCCGAGGGTCCGGTTGCCGTTCGTGACCTGCAACATTATGTCCCGCCGCGAAAAATCCTGATCGCGAATATCGGGATTGACCTCGATGCGCTCTCTGCCATGCATCCCGATATTGAATTTATCGAAGTGACGACATCTACCGATGCCAGGCGCCACGCGGCAGGTGCCGATGCGATTCTCGGCTATTGCGACGAAAAACTCATTGACGCTGCAGAGCGCCTGGTCTGGGTGCAGATTTACTCCGCCGGTGTTGAGCGATGTTTGTCCGCAGAACAAATTGCGAACGGCAGAGTCTTGCTCACGAACATGCAAAAAATGTCGTCACCGGTTATTGCCGAGCATGCCATAGCAATGATGCTGGCGTTGTCGCGCAACCTGCCGCAATTCGCGAAGGGGATGTCTTCCGGCAAATGGCGTCGCAACAATCAGGCGCGAGCAGGGATGATGCCAATCTCAGGCAAGACCCTGCTGGTCGCTGGCCTGGGCGGTATCGGAACCGAAGTCGCGCGCCTCGGTGCTGCCCTCGACATGCGTGTCATCGGCACTCGAAACAGTTCTCGCGAGGGACCGGAATTTGTTTCTTACGTGGGCTTGTCGCACGAGCTTGGCGACCTGGTCGGAGAGGCGGACGTCATTGTAAATGCATTGCCCTTGACCGATGCGACGCACGGGCTGTTTGGTGAAGACGTGTTTGCGGCAGTGAAGCCGGGCGCGATATTTATCAATGTCGGACGCGGCAAGACAGTCGATACCACGGCCTTGGTGGCCGCTTTGAAGTCCGGGCAGCTTGCCGGTGCTGGTCTGGACGTAACCGATCCGGAGCCGCTGCCGAAACGTCATCCGCTATGGCAATTTTCTAACGTAATCATTACCCCGCACGTTGCCAGCAGCGGAGGCGAACGCGAACGGCACCGGTTGCTGCTGGCCGAAAACCTGCGGCGGTATGTTGCCGGAGAGCACCTGCTGAATGTCGTCGATCCGCAGCGAGGGTACTGAATTGTCCGCGCCAGACATACCCGTCAAGAAATACCGCTTGCGCCGCGCCAAGAAATGGCTGAAGCGTACGCTCATACCGTTCCCGGTCCGGGCCGGCAAGGTCCGTGTCAAGTGGAGCAAGGCGGATCGCAGCGACTGGCCACCCTCGTCGCAGGACGGCGTCCCGGGGCTTGATCGATACGAGTACAGCTGGCTATCGCAGAATGGCGAGGACGGCGTCATCCGCTACCTGTTTGACGAAATCGGCTTCGAATCGCGCTGGTTTGTCGAGTTCGGATTCGGCGCGGTGCAGTGCAATTCCCTGCGCCTGATGGTGCACGAAGGCTGCAGCGGCTTACTGATGGACGGCAGCGACGAGAACGTCAATTTTTTCAACTACACGGCCGGCAAACTCGGCTACGACCGGGTAACGGCGGTACAGGCGTTTATCACCCGGGATAATTTACAGGGACTGATTTCCGGTAACGGCGTGCCGCGTGAGATTGATTTTCTGTCACTGGATGTTGACGGCAATGACTTCTGGTTCTGGGAAGCACTGGAATGCGTCGCACCGCGGGTGGTGTGTATCGAATATAACGCCGGTTGCGGGCCGGACGTGTCGTGGTCGGTACCCTATGATGACGAGTTCGAGCGCTATGCCAAGCATCCGAGCGGCTTCTTCCACGGTGCGTCCCTGGCGGCACTCGAAGCGCTGGGCCGACGCAAGGGCTATTACCTGATTGGCTGCGACCAGACAGGCACGAATGCTTTTTTTCTGCGCCAGGATATCCACATCGACGGCGTTTCGGCATTAACACCGCGTGAGGCCTTTCGGCCGCATGCAAACTGGCTGGGCCGTGGCATTTCCGAGTCCGAGCAATTCGACATCATGAAGTCGATGCCCTACGAAGAGGTATGAGCCTGTCGCAGGGCTTCGAGCCCGTGGCACGCAGCGACGCCCGCGTCCTGATTCTCGGCAGTCTGCCAGGGCAGCGATCGCTGGACGAACAACAATACTATGCACATCCTCGCAATGCTTTCTGGGGCATCATGCGCGATCTGTTCGGGATCGATGGCGATTACGAGCAGCGCTGCAAGGGCCTGGAAAGTGCCAGGATCGCGCTCTGGGACGTACTGCAGGCCTCGGTGCGGCGCGGCAGTCTCGATGCCGACATACAGCTTGAAACTGCCAATGCCAACGACTTCGCGGCGTTTTTCAGCCGGCATCCCGGCATTGAACTGATTGTTTTTAATGGAAAAAAATCGGAGGCGTTGTTCCGGAAGCTGGTCCGTGGCGCTGGTCTCGAAACGCTTGCCATGGCGACATTGCCATCGACCAGTCCGGCTTATGCTGCGATGACGTACTCGGGTAAGCTCAAAGCCTGGCGCGCCGCATTGCAACTCATTCAGGAAACAGACGGGCCGAACTGAAATGAACGATCGAGCGATATACTTAACTTTGTGTTGCTGACGATGGTGTTGACCGCGAATGCATTGATACAGTGGTTCATGCTTGGGCGGGCACTATTCGATGCGTTGTCTGTCTACTCGTGATGCGTGCAAGCAGAAATTTGAGAGGGTATCGGTATGAATAGCAGAGTTCGGCGGTGGGTACGCGAAGGCGCGATACTCGGCCTGATGATTGTTGGCATCCTGGCCGCCCGATCCACGCTGGCTGATCATTATTACGTGCCATCTGCTTCGATGGAGAACTCGCTTTTTGGCGGAGACCGGGTCCTGGTCGACAAGCGGGCTTATGGCTATCGCATTCCGTTCACCAATATCGATGTCATCGCGGGAACGCCGGTGCAGAGAGGAGACGTAGTCATCTTCGACTCGCCGCGCGATGGTGTCAGACTGATCAAGCGAATCGTCGCCGTTGGCGGTGACCACGTTGTGTTGAGCAACGGCCGGTTGACGCTCAACGGCGAGCAGCTCGCATTGCCGGCGAGCCCCGATGTCGAAGTGTTCAACGGCAAAGCAGTGTCACTGAATTTGGCGGACGGTGGCGGGCCGCCGCTCGATCTGCGGGTGCCGCTCGGACAGGTCCTCGCGATAGGCGATCATCGCGGCCGGTCCGCTGACAGCCGAGTCTTCGGTACCGTGCCGGAACGCGAAATCTACGGCCGCGCGATCGCCGTTTATTACCGCAGTGGGGAAGGCCTCAGCTGGATCGGGCTGTAAGGCGACGCGGCAGGCTAGAGCGCGCTGTCACCTGTCTCGCCGGTACGAATACGTAAGACCTGCTCGATATTGGTGACGAAAATTTTGCCATCCCCGACTTTGCCAGTCTTTGCCGCTTCGACAATGGCTTCGATAACGCGCTCTAAAAGGTCGTCGGATACCGCGACCTCAATCTTGGCTTTTGGAAGAAAATCAACAACATACTCAGCCCCACGATAGAGTTCGGTATGGCCGCGTTGACGCCCGAATCCTTTGACTTCGCTGACTGTCATACCCTGGACGCCGACTTCACTCAGCGCATTGCGGACGTCATCGAGGCGAAATGGTTTTACGATGGCGGTGACTAACTTCATATCGTGCTGCTCCAGGTGGCGGAATTGTTTGGCCGTATGCTAGCAATAGCCTCGCGCTATGTGTACAAAAAGGCATCTTTGGGGAAACCATGACACAGTCGCGCCGCATCATGAAGGAACGGCAGGGCCTTAGGTACTACGGTCTGACCGTGAGCTATGCGCTTACAGCGTATGCGCTGGGCATGGCCGGTTTGTTTCACCCGCTGCTGGTGGTCAACCTGGTCGCGGTGTTGCTGTTGGCACATGCCATGACGATTGCGGCGTACATGATTCATGAATGCGCCCACAACCTGGTGTTTCAGCAAATCTCGGACAATGCAAAACTCGGCCGGGTCATGAGTTGGCTTTGTGGCGCCGCCTATGGCACCTACGAAGACATGCGCTACAAACATTTTCGGCACCACATCGACAACGATGACGTCGTCTGGTTTGATTATGACGCGTTTTTTGCCGCGCATCCGCGGTTGACGCGTCTGACACGCCTGTTGGAGTGGGCTTATATCCCGGCGCACGACCTGATCATGCATTTTGTGATGGTCTTTTCTTCGTTCATTATTCCGCAACGGCGCGACCAGCGACAAAGAAACGTGATTGTCATCCTGATTCGCGGCAGCCTTTTTTTTGCAGCATTGATATTCGTGCCAAAGGTCGCGCTACTGTACGCGCTGGCTTACCTGATCATGATGCATGTGCTGCGGTTCGTCGACAGCGTGCAGCACGACTACCCCTATTCAACAACCCTGTTTACCGCATCAAGTGCGCCGCACAAGGGCGATCAGGAGTGGGAGCAGGAACATACATTCAGCAATGTTATTTCGCTGCGATTTCCGGTACTGAATCTGCTGGTGCTTAATTTTGGTTATCACAACGCCCACCATGCCGACATGCATCTGCCGTTTTATCGGTTGCCCGCCAAGCATGCCGAGATGACGGGTGACGCAGCGGATCGTGTAATCCCGTTTCTTTCGCAGCTGAAGTTGTATCACCGTAATCGAGTATCGCGAATTCATAATCCGCAACCCGAGGATTATCCGAAGGGCAGGGATTATTTGCGTGCTGCGCAGCTCGGCGCCGGGCCAATCGGCGGCAATGCAGCCTCTTTTCTGACCTCGTTTTAGTCGGGTGCCGGGCGTTGCAATCAGTGTTTGACAGTGAATCGTGGCATCGCGAGGTTGCCGCATTGCTGGCAGCAAGCGATAGCCAGTCGATTGCAGTGCAACTGGTGTCGCTCGTTAGTACGACGGTATCGAACAACGGCACCAGTTTGCTCGCATTCCACAGCAATGCGCCACCGGAAAGTATCCATCACTCGATGCCGCCGCGACGTGCACGACACTACCTGGATCGTTACCTGGCTGGTCCTTACCTGCTGGACCCCCTGTATGAGCTCGCGTTCCGGCGCAACAAACCCGTGATGTGCCGATTTCGCGACACACAACCGGACCGTTTTCACTCGAGTGAGTACTACCGGCAGTACGTCGAACGCACGCACCTTGTCGATGAAATGGACTTTCTGCTCGAAGCGAATCGGACCAGTACGCTGGTACTGGTATGCGGCCGCACGGAAAAGCGCTTTACACGGGTGGAACTGAATCGCCTCAAACTCATGCAGCCAGTCATCCTGGCTGCGATGCAGAAGGTCTGGGACACGCGAGGGCGGCATGGTGCTCCTGACGACAGCGATTATTCGATGCACCAACGCCTGACAACCTGCTTCGAAAATTTTGGCGAGGGACAGCTGACGCAACGGGAACGCGAAATTACACAGTTGTTGTTGCGGGGGCATTCATCCAAGTCGATTGCCCGCGAACTCGGTATAGCGCCGGGCACGGTGATGGTGCACAAACGAAACCTGTTCGCGAAACTGGGAATTACGTCGCAGTATGAGCTGTTCTCTCGCTTCATCGAGGCGTTGTCGGCCACCTGACGGGCGCTTCTACCACGTCGCCGGTATATAGGACGATGCGGTCAAACAGGGATAATTACTGTCCGTAATTCTGGCGAGAACCAGCGCTCATGTTTGAATTCGATTTCGGTCACGGTGATGACCTCGACCTGCTGCGAGAGACTGTGCGCAGCTTCGCAAGCGACAATATCGCACCGCGCGCCAGCGACATTGATGCCAGTAACCAGTTTCCGGCGGACCTGTGGCCGCAGCTCGGGGAACTCGGCTTACTCGGCATTACGATTGAAGAGGAATTCGGTGGCTCGAATCTTGGCTATCTCGCGCATGTCATAGCGATGGAAGAAATCAGCCGCGCGTCAGCCTCTGTCGGCTTGTCGTACGGTGCGCATTCGAACCTGTGCATGAATCAAATACGTCGCTGGGGCAACGATGAACAAAAGACGCGATTCCTGCCGAAATTATCGAGTGGTGAATTTCTCGGCGCGCTTGCGATGAGCGAACCGGGCGCGGGCTCGGATGTGATGGGCATGCGTACGACGGCCGTCCGGGATGGTGATGAGTACATCCTGAACGGCTCCAAAATGTGGATCACCAATGGCCCGGGAGCCGACGTGCTCATCGTGTATGCAAAGACTGATCCGGACACTGCATCGAGTGGCATCAGCGCGTTTCTCGTCGAGCGCGGCAGCCCCGGCCTGTCGACGCCGCAGAAGCTCGACAAACTGGGCATGCGTGGTTCGGATACCAGTGAAGTGCTATTGGAGAACTGTCGTGTACCGGCGAGCAACCGCCTTGCAGAAGAAGGCAAGGGGGCTGCCATCCTGATGAGTGGCCTTGACTACGAGCGAGTGGTGTTGGCCGGCGGGTCGCTGGGCATCATGGCCGCGTGTATGGACCTTGTATTGCCCTATATTCACGATCGCAAGCAATTCGGAAAACCCATTGGTGAGTTCCAGCTCATGCAGGGCAAGATTGCCGACATGTACACCAGCCTGAACAGTTGCCGAGCCTACGTATATTCCGTCGCTGGTGCCTGCGACCGTCAACAGACTACCCGCTTCGATGCTGCAGGATGTATTCTGGTCGCGGCCGAAAAAGCAACCTGGATGGCGGGCGAAGCGATACAGATTCTGGGTGGCAATGGCTATATCAACGAATACCCGGCCGGCCGTCTGTGGCGGGATGCCAAACTGTACGAGATTGGTGCCGGTACCAGTGAAATCAGGCGCATGCTGATTGGGCGGGAATTATTTAACGCGACGCAATAGGATAATCGTGCCGAAAATCAAGACGAAAATAGACCGCGCGTCAGATGACTTCGAAAAAAACACCGCCGCACACAAAGCGCTGGTCGAGGAACTGACGGCGGTCAATGAGTACGTTATGCAAGGCGGTCCGGAGCGCTCCCGGGACAAGCACGTCGCGCGTGGCAAGATGCTCGCGCGGGAGCGAATTCGCGCATTGCTGGATCCGGACACAGACTTCCTGGAACTCGGACGCCAGGCCGCGTGGCGGGTCTACAGCGACGATATCCCCAGTGCCGGGATTATTACCGGGATCGGCAAGATACACGGTATCGAATGCATGCTGGTCGCGAACGACGCGACGGTAAAAGGCGGTACCTATTATCCGTTGACCGTCAAGAAACACCTTCGCGCACAGGAAGTCGCATTGCAGAATCGACTGCCCTGCGTGTACCTGGTTGATTCCGGCGGGGCATTTCTGCCACGGCAGGACGAGGTATTCCCGGACCGCGATCACTTTGGGCGAATTTTTTTCAACCAGGCGCAACTGTCAGCGGCGTCGGTCCCGCAGATTGCGGTTGTCATGGGCTCGTGTACGGCCGGCGGTGCGTACGTCCCGGCGATGTGTGACGAAAGCATCATCGTGCGTGATCAGGGCACCATTTTTCTTGGTGGTCCGCCGCTGGTCAAAGCCGCAACTGGCGAAAACGTGGATGCCGAAACGCTGGGCGGTGGCAGCGTGCATGCGCGCATCTCCGGTGTTGCCGATCACCTGGCTGACGACGACGAACACGCATTGCAGATCGCACGGGAAATTGTTGCGAACCTGAATGAGCGTAAACCGTCCGTGGGTACGCGGCGTGCACCGGCGGATCCGGCGTACGAAGCTGCAGACATCTACGGCATCGTGTCGCGGGAGTATCGCTTTCCTTATGATGTGCGCGAAGTCATCGCACGCATCGTCGATGCGTCGGAATTCCAGGAGTTCAAAAAGTTGTACGGTGCGACCCTGGTATGCGGTTTTGCTCATATCGATGGCTACCCGGTGGGCATCGTAGCCAACAACGGCATCCTGTTTCCGGAGTCCGCGCAAAAGGGCGCGCACTTCGTGCAGTTGTGTAATCGCCGCCGCATCCCACTGGTCTTCCTGCAAAACATTACCGGTTTCATGGTGGGTAAACGCGTCGAACACGCGGGCATAGCAAAAGACGGTGCAAAAATGGTTAATGCCGTCGCGACGGCAAACGTTCCCAAATTCACTGTGGTCATCGGTGGTTCGTTCGGTGCCGGCAACTACGCTATGTGCGGTCGCGCCTATAGCCCGAACATGATGTGGATGTGGCCCAACGCGCGTATATCTGTCATGGGCGGTGAACAGGCGGCGCTGGTATTGTCTACGGTCAAAGGGGACGGCCTTGAAGCGCGCGGTGAGACCTGGTCCGAGAACGACAAGTCAGACTACGAAGACAGGATACGACAGCAATACGAGACACAGGGCCATCCTTTGTATGCCAGCGCGCGGCTGTGGGATGACGGTGTCATCGACCCCGTCGATACGCGCAAGGTCCTGGCACATGGATTGTCGGCTGCTGCCAATGCCGCGGAGGATCTGGAGGCGCCATACGGCATATTTCGCATGTAAGTCCATGTACAATCGCGGTACCTGGTAAATGGATGAATCATGCCGCTTGACTATGAGAAGTTAATGGCGACCGAGGTCGTCGACCTGCCACTTTCCTACAATGACGCTGAAGCTATTCTCTATGCCCTGAGCATCGGCATGGGCCGCGACCCCGTCGACCTGAAAGAATTACCGTACGTTTATGAGCAAGGTGCGTCATTCAAGACGGTTCCGACGCTCGCATCCGTGCTGGTTCCGGACATGTTTCCGCCGGGACTTGGCTGGGATTTCAGCCAGGTGCTGCACTCGGAGCAGCGCATGACGCTGTACCGGCCGTTACCGCCGAAAGCAGACCTGCTTATCAACAAGCGCGTGGTCGGCGCCTACGACTGGGGCGTCAAGAAAGGCGCGTTGATCCTGTTTGAAGCCGAGGGCAGGCTGGCCAGTGACGACACCGTATTGTTCAACCTCGGTTGTACGGTGATGGCACGCGGCGATGGCGGTTTTGGCGGCCCGTCCGGCACCGGTCCGCGGCCGCATCGCGCCCCGCGCCGCGATCCGGATCTCAGCTGCGATATTCCGACCCGGGAAGACCAGGCGCTGCTGTTTCGATTGACGGGCGATCGCAATCCGCTGCACGCTGATCCTGCCACTGCTGCGACGGCCGGTTTTGATGTGCCAATTTTGCACGGCATGTGTACCTATGGCATTGCATGCAGAGCGATATTGAAGACCATCTGTGACTACGATTTCACACTGATTGAAAGTTTTGAAGCGCGCTTTACCGCGCCCGTCTTGCCCGGCGATATCATCACGACCGACATGTGGCAGGACGGCAATGTCATTGCATTCCGCTGCACGGTGAAGGAGCGTGATGTCACCGTTTTGCGCAACGGCAAATGTACCCTCGCAACCTGATGGACAGTCCTTGTGAGTGAGCGCGTCATTGTCTCGATTAAGGATCACGTCGCCGAGGTGACGCTGAATCGGGCGGACAAACTCAACGCGCTGGACATGCCGATGATCGAAGCGCTGGCTGCCGCAGCCGACCGGCTGGCCGGCGAACGATCCGTCCGCGCAGTGGTGCTCCAGGGCGCAGGCAAGCATTTTTGCACGGGTATCGATCTGGCTGTGTTTTCCGATCCGGACTTGGATTTCGCCGATGCGCTGAAGACGCCGCTCGATCCCTCGCCTGCAAATGTATTTCAGCGCGCCGCCTATGCCTGGCGCGAATTGCCGGTCCCGGTGATTTGCGCTTTGCAGGGGGTTGCGTTTGGTGGTGGCCTGCAGGTCGCTATCGCCGCAGACGTACGCTATGCGGCTTCCGACGTGCAGCTTGCCATTATGGAAGCCAAGTGGGGCATCATTCCGGACATGGGACTGACGACCACGCTGCGGCATCTGCTTGCGCCTGACCACGTCAAAGAACTCGCCTGGACGGCTCGGGTAATCGATAGCAATGAAGCGCTGCAGCTGGGACTGGTTACAGCCGTCAGGGACGAGCCGCTGGCAGCGGCCCGCGAGCTTGCTGCAAGCATTGCCGGGCAATCGCCGGACGCGGTCCGGGGCATTAAGCGCCTGGTGAACCGTGCCTGGGAGATGCCTGAGGATCGAGCGCTGGCGCTCGAAGCACGGCTGCAGGGTGGCATAATCGGTGGCCGGAATCAGCGCGAGGCTGTCGCCGCAAATCTTGCCGGGCGCCGGCCGGATTTCAAAGATTGACGCAGTCCGCAGTTTGCGATGGCGCCCGGAACTTATCGTGCTTTCGCTAATCAAAAGCAGCAGAATAGTCAGGAAAAAGTGGTCGACGATTTGTCAAATCTGAATAAAATTCCGGCTTGCCTATTTATTCTTTGTTTCGCGCTCGGGTCTGGATTGGCCAGCGCGCAGCGCGGCCCCGGCCTGTCGACGGATTTTCCGGACAGTCGAACGCTGGCGGTGCAGTCGAAAGTCAATGACCTGTTTGAAGCGGGTGACTATGAACGGGCGTATTTTATCTACCGCAATGAGCTGGCGCCCTTAGGCGACAAATACGCGCAATACATGGTCGGTTACATGTACCTGACCGGGAAGGGTGTTTTCGAGAACAACGTGGCGGCACTGGCCTGGTATCGACTGGCCGCTGAACGTGGCACTGAGGAATTTGTTGCGGTCAGCAATCGGCTCGCCAGCGACATGAGTGATGAGGAAGTGCGGCGGGCCGAGCAAATGTATGCGGAGCTGCGCGCGGAGTACAGCGATTTGGCGGTACTGATGGCCTCCATCAAGAAAGACTCCAATCAGCTTGAGCCCAGGACCGGTACCCGTATCAGCCGGGGCTCATCCAGCCTGGTGAAAGTCTACGATCCGCGAACCGGGCGATCGATAACGGCATCGGAGTACGACCGCCGTGTCAGGACGCTGCTCGAGAAGCGCCTGACGATGCTGAAAGAGCTGGGTGACTTCGAGGACCTCGAAACGGATCCCGACAAAGTCGACCTGGCGGAGCTCGAGCGGCGTGTGCAGGAGCGCCTACGCTTCGGCGATTAGAATGTTGTTCTGCAGGCCGCGTGCCAGGATTTCCGGAAACTCATCGACCAGCCGCTGACCCATTTCCGGGTCGCCGTGATACCACTTCGGAATCCAGTTGATCGATCCCATTATGGCGTTGCCTGTCATGCGTACGTTGCACGGCGCGATGCTGCCGTCACCGATCCCTGCTTCGAGAACAGCCTCGAAGTTCAGGCTGTGGCGCCTCGACAGGTTAAGAACCTCTTCGCGATGATCGGGTTTTAGCGATGGAATCTCACTCATGATCGCTATCGGCCCGCGTTCACCGACCATCATTTCAATGTGATAGCGAAAATAGCGCAGCACCACGTCCATACCGGAGCGGCCTTCCGCTTTGGCGCGCTCCAGTGCCTCATGGCCCAGGTCTGCCGCGCGGACGTAACAGAGATAGACCAGTTCTTCCTTGTTGCGAACGTAGTAATACAGCGCAGGGTCCGTCAGCCCGAGTACTGCGGCGACGTCACGTAACGAGGTGCCGCTGTAGCCTTTTTGATTAAAGCACTGCGCCGCCGCGCGCAACATGCGGCCTTTCTGCAGTTGAAATCGTGTTTCCTTGGCCTCTTTTGCCATGAATCGTCTGTCCTCTGCGCCGTTATACCTGCTCGAACACTTGAGTTCTGTGCCAATCTGCATTATTTTAATCTGGATTAAAATAATTGCAACCCGCAAAGTAACTGATTTCTAAGGAATTTCGGTAATGAGTAGTGTAGCCAGCGATCTGCCACAGCCTTCCGGGGAGCGGCGAGAGGCGCCATTGCGCTTCGTCACCGCCGCGTCCCTGTTCGATGGTCACGACGCGGCCATCAATATTATGCGGCGCCTGATCCAGGCACGCGGTGCCGAAGTTATTCATCTCGGTCACAACAGAAGCGTCGACGATATCGTTCGCGCCGCCATCCAGGAAGATGCGGACGGCATTGCAATTAGTTCCTACCAGGGCGGGCACAACGAATTCTTCAAGTACATGATCGATCGGCTGCGAGAATCCGGGGCCGATCACATCAAGGTCTTCGGTGGCGGTGGCGGCACGATTACACCCGACGAAATCAAGTCATTGATGGACTACGGGGTTGAACGCATTTACCACCCGCACGACGGCATGGAACTCGGTCTGGAGGCAATGATCGATGACTTGATCAAGCGAACGGCACGGGATCGCCGCGAGGTCACCGCGGCACCGTCCGCTGATCCGCAGAATACGACGGCCATCGCCGCCACCATCTCGGCACTTGAAGAAGGTGTATTTAACGAGACGCAGTTGTCTGCGATGCGCAAGGAATGGCAGGTGCAAGCCGGAAAAGTGCCGGTAATCGGTATTACCGGTACTGGCGGTGCCGGCAAGAGCAGCGTGACAGACGAGTTGCTGAACCGCTTTCTTGGCTGCTTCGAAGACATGCGAATTGCAGTACTTGCAGTCGACCCGACACGCCGGCGTACCGGTGGTGCGTTGCTCGGCGATCGCATTCGCATGAATTCGCTTCGCTCCACGCGCATCTACATGCGTTCTATCGCCACTCGCCGGCAGCACCTTGCGACCAGTGAGATGCTTGGCGATCACATAATGTTTCTGAAGTCTCTCGGCTTCGATCTGGTGATTGTCGAAACCGCGGGTATCGGACAAAGCGACAGCGAAATCGTGGATATGGTGGATTTCTCTGTGTATGTCATGACCAGCGAGTACGGTGCCGCGAGCCAGCTCGAAAAAATTGACATGCTCGACTTCGCCGATCTTGTGGTACTGAACAAATACGACAAGCGGGGTGCGGAGGATGCACTTCGTGATATTCGCAAACAATGGAAGCGCAATCATGTCGCGTTTGATGTAGCCGATGACGACATTCCGGTTTACCCTACCATTGCCAGCCAGTTCAACGATCCCGGTGTCAGCTGGATGTTCAAGGAATTGTGTCGCCGCGTGGTTGCTGCCGCCGGTCTCGACGAAAGCCGCTGGACACCCGATATCGATACGGACAACAAGGAGCCGCGATCGACAGCAACCATTCCAGGGTCACGGATTCGTTATCTCGCAGAAATAGCCGAGCAGGGCCGGGCTGCTAACGCGCAGGTCGACTCTCAGGCAAGCATCGCCAGCACGGCACAGCACCTGTACGAATCTCTGCAAATTATTGGTGACGACAAGTTGCCGGGCGAACTTGAGCTATACAAGAGCAGCGATCTCGTCGATGGCGACGATCGCAGCCTGACGATCTTGCGGCAGCGCTACCAGGAGGCGATATCCGATTTGACGGCGGAGTCGATCAGGCTGCTCAAGGAATGGCCGGAGCGCAAAGCCGGGGTCAAGTCCGACCAGTACAGCTACACGGTTCGTGGCCGTGAGATTACCGGCAGCAACTACCTCGAAAGTCTGAGTCACCAGCGTATTCCGAAAATTGCGGCGCCGGAATATTCAGACTGGGGCGAGCTGCTGACTTTTTTGAGCAAAGAGAATCTTCCCGGCGCCTATCCGTACACCGGCGGCGTCTATCCGTATCGACGGCTCGGCGAGGATCCGACGCGCATGTTTGCGGGTGAGGGCACGCCGGAGCGGACCAACCGGCGATTTCACTACCTGTCGCAAGGGCAGCCTGCGGCCAGGCTGTCAACGGCATTCGACTCAGTCACACTGTATGGCGAAGATCCGCACGAGCGGCCGGACATCTTCGGTAAAGTCGGTAATTCCGGGGTCTCGATCGCGACGGTCGACGATATGAAAAAACTGTACTCGGGTTTCGACCTGAGTGCGCCGACGACGTCTGTGTCAATGACGATCAATGGACCGGCGCCGATGATCCTGGCGTTTTTCATGAACACTGCTGTAGATCAACAAATCGAAAAACACCTGCGCGAGACCGGCGCATGGGAAAAAGCGCAAGCTAAGATCGACGCCTACTTCGAAAATCGCGAGCGCCCGCGATATGCGGGCGAACTCCCGGACGGCCACAACGGGCTTGGCCTCGGACTGTTGGGAATCTCCGGCGACAAGCTTGTCGATGCCGCAACCTATGCCCGGATCAAGAACGAGACGCTTGCGTCGGTTCGCGGCACCGTGCAGGCGGATATCCTGAAAGAAGACCAGGCACAAAACACCTGCATTTTCTCGACCGAGTTTGCGATGAAAATGATGGGTGACGTGCAGCAGTATTTCATCGACAACAAAGTACGCAATTACTATTCGATCTCGATCAGCGGTTATCACATTGCCGAAGCGGGCGCGAATCCGATCAGCCAGTTGGCATTCACGCTGTCTAACGGCTTTACTATCGTCGAGTACTACCTTGCACGCGGCATGGATATCGATGAATTTGCGCCGAACTTGAGTTTCTTTTTCTCCAACGGCATGGACCCCGAGTACAGCGTAATAGGCCGGGTTGCGCGGCGCATCTGGGCGCGTGCGATGCGCGATCGCTATGGCGCCAGTGCCCGTTCGCAGATGTTGAAATACCATGTGCAGACGTCGGGCCGCAGCCTGCATGCACAGGAAATCAGTTTTAATGATATCCGCACCACGCTGCAGGCGCTGTACGCCCTGTTCGATAATTGCAACAGTCTGCACACCAATGCCTTTGACGAGGCGGTTACGACCCCGACGGAGCAGTCGGTACGGCGCGCCGTGGCAATTCAATTGATCATTTCCCGAGAACTGGGATTGAATTTCTGTGAAAACCCCTGGCAGGGTTCGTTCATTATCAACGAGCTTACGGACCTGGTCGAAGAAGCGGTCTACCAGGAGTTCGAGCGAATCTCGGAACGCGGTGGCGTATTGGGCGCCATGGACACGATGTATCAGCGCGGCAAGATCCAGGAAGAAAGCCTGTACTACGAAGGTCGCAAGCACGATGGCAGTTTGCCACTGATCGGAGTCAACACCTTCCTGCCAAAAGCGGGGCAGGAAGATGAGGTGCACGAGCTTGAACTGATACGTTCGACTGATGACGAAAAGCAGGACCAGATTCACCATCTGCGTGCGTTCCAGGCAACGCACAGTGATGAAAGCGCTGCGGCATTGAAACGTCTGCAGGCGACCGCCCGGGAACGTGGCAATGTTTTCGCGGAACTTATGGAAACGGTAAAATCAAACTCACTGAGCCAAATCTCTGCTGCACTGTACGATGTCGGTGGTGAGTACCGTCGCAACATGTAGTCAAAGGGCTGGACCACACAAGCTGATTGACAAATTCTCTGAGGAGCAGATTGATGACGGATACCGTTATCTATACCAAGGATGACGCGGTCGCGATCATTTCGATGAATCGGCCCGAATCGCTGAACGGGTTTACGAGCGAATTATGCGATGACTTGCTGCTGGCCTTTGAAAAGGCACAGCGGGACGCAGCCGTACGCTGTGTTGTCCTGACCGGTGAAGGTCGCGCATTCAGCGCCGGTGCGGACCTGAAACAGGGCTTCGTCGGCGATCGCACAACGCAGGGGAAACTGTTGTACGAATATGGCCCGGTACTGATGGCGATCGCCAACATCCCGAAGCCTGTCATAGCAGCAGTGCCGGGCTTTGCCGCTGGCATCGGCCTGTCATTTGCGATGCACAGTGATTTGTTGGTCATGGCGGAGGGCTCCTTCCTGTTGTCACCGTTCACAAGCATTTCGCTGGTGCCCGACGGCGGTGCCAACTGGCTGCTGGTTCGCCAGCTCGGCTATCACCGTGCCTACCAGCTGAGTATCGAGTCAGAACGGGTCAGCGCAGAACGCTGCCTGGAACTTGGCATAGCAAACAAAGTCGTTCCCGCGGACGAGATTCGTGATGCGGCTGTTGGCTGGGCCAAGGACCTGAGCAAACGTGCACCGTTGTCGCTGGCCGCGACCAAGAAGGTCATGCGTCATGCGTTGGATAACGATTGGCTCAGTTGTTACACGATGGAGGCTGAGCTGCAAAACCAGTTACGCGATTCCGATGATGCCAAAGAAGGTGTCGATGCGTTCTTCGAGAAACGCGATCCGAATTTCACAGGAAAATAGACACGAGACCACAGATGGACCGAAATATATTTGAAGAGGAACATGAAATGTTCCGCGATGCGGCGCGTGCTTTTTATCAAAACGAAGTCAAGCCGTTTGCCGACAAATGGCATGAGCAGGGCATGGTCGACCGCGAGGCCTTTCTGAAGGCTGGTGAGCAGGGCATGTTGCTAATGTGGGCCGATGAAAAGTACGGCGGTGCCGGTGTGGCGGATTTTCGTTACGAGCAAATTTTGATCGAGGAAATCGCCAAGCACGGTGACCCCGGCTTTTTCATGACGCTGCACAGCCGGCTCGTCGGACCGTATATTGGCGAGCTGGGCACTGAAGAGCAGAAGCAGCGTTGGCTGCCGAAGTGCGTTAGCGGCGAGCATGTGCTGGCTGTTGCGATCACCGAACCGGGCGCAGGCAGCGATGTGTCCGGAATTCGCACGAAGGCAGAAGACAAGGGGGATCATTTCTTGCTGAATGGCTCCAAGACCTTCATCTCAAACGGCATTCTGGCTGATGTCGTTGTTGTCGTCGCGCGCACAGACGCCAGTCGCCACGGCTTGAGCCTGTTTGTCGTGGAGCGCGGCATGGATGGGTTCGAGCGTGGCAAGAACCTGAAGAAGATGGGCATGAAGAGTCAGGATACGGCGGAACTTTTCTTTAACAATGTGAAAGTGCCGAAAGACAATTTGCTGGGTGAATGGAATCGCGGTTTTTATCAGCTCATGCATTTCCTGGCCGAAGAACGCTTGCTCGGCGCGTGCCAGTACTTGGCAAATGCCGAGGCCGCGTTCGACGCGACCATGGAGTACACACAGGAACGCAAGGCATTTGGCCAGGCAATCGCCGATTTTCAGAACACGCGTTTCAAGCTTGCCGATATGCGCACCGAAATGGACGTTGCACAGGCGTTTGTTGACCGTTGTGTCATGGAGCACAATGATGGCAATCTCTCCGCAGAAGACGCTGCCAAGGCCAAACTTTTTTGCAGCGAACTCGAAGCACGTGTTACGGATGAGTGTGTTCAGTTGCACGGAGGCAATGGTTATATGGACGAATACCCGGTCAGTCGTATGTATACAAACGCGCGCATATCGCGAATTTATGCGGGGAGCTCCGAAATCATGCGCGAGATCATTGCGCGCTCACTCGGGCTGGACCCGCGCAAAAAAGACAGGGCGGCCTGAATGCGCGTTGCATTTACAGGGCTCGGCGTCATGGGGTACCCGATGGCCGGTCATTTGGCAAAGTCCGGTCACGATGTAAGCGTGTTCAATCGTACGGCGACGGTAGCGGAGGCCTGGTGCAAGGAGTTTCCAGGCACCGCTGCGCCGACACCGGCTGCCGCCGCTGCAAATGCGGAGATCGTGTTTTGCTGCGTCGGCAACGACGACGATGTTCGTGAGGTTATGCTCGGCGACAACGGCATCATGGCAGGAATTGCCGCGTCGGGAATCGTCGTTGACCACACCACGGCGTCTGCGTCTATTGCCCGGGAACTCGCTGAAGTCGCGGCATCGAAGTCGGTAGGCTTCCTGGATGCGCCGGTATCCGGCGGGCAGGCCGGGGCCGAAAATGGGCAGCTTACAGTTATGGTCGGTGGCGATACCGACAGCTTTGAACGCGCCAGGCCGGTTATCGACAGTTATGCGAAAGCGGTCACGTTGATTGGTGCCGCCGGCGCCGGCCAGCTCGCCAAGATGGTCAACCAGATTTGCATCGCTGGTGTTGTTCAGGGGCTTGCCGAGGGACTGAATTTTGCGCAACGCGCCGGACTTGATCCGGCAGTCGTGATCGAATCCATTTCCAAAGGGGCTGCGCAATCCTGGCAAATGGAAAATCGCTGGCAAACGATGGTGAACGACGAATTCGAGTTTGGTTTTGCGGTGGACTGGATGCGTAAAGACCTCGCCATCGCGCTGGATGAAGCGATAGAGAACGGCGCGAGACTCGAACTCGTAGAGCTCGTGGACCGGTTCTACGCCGAAGTCCAGGCAATGGGCGGGCATCGCTGGGACACGTCCAGCCTGATCGCCCGATTGCGCTGAGCCTTTCATTTCAGCGCAAATATTCTGCTATCATCGCGCCTTCACAGGGGTGGCCTGCCAAGGCCTGAGATCCAGCGTTGTCGGATAGTCCGGCAATACGGGAACCCTTAGAACCTGAACCGGGTAATACCGGCGTAGGAAGGGAATCATGCGAACTACTATTCTGGCGTGGCTTGTCGCCACTGTTTTACTGCCGCCCGTTGCTGCTAACGCGGCGGAATCCATCGAAGAAATCATCGTAACCGCGGATTTTCGCGGGCGCACACTGGCCGAAGTGCCGGTAAGTGTCAGCGTCCTCGACGCCGCAATGGTGAACGATCTCGCTGTGCAGCACTTCGAGGAACTGGTCAACATCGTGCCAAACATGAACTGGTCCGGTGACGGCCATCGTGCGCGCTACTTTCAAATTCGCGGTGTTGGCGAGCTGGAGCAATACCAGGGAGCGCCGAACCCGTCGATCGGTTTCCTCATTGACGATATCGATTTCAGCGGCATCGGTACGATTGCGACACTTTTTGACCTGGAGTCTGTTGAGGTCATGCGTGGCCCGCAAGGCAGTCGCTACGGCGCCAACGCCCTCGGCGGATTGGTTTACGTGCGCTCGAAGGAGCCGACCGCCGCGCCCGATGCCCGAGTGAAAGTAAGCGCGGGAAGTGACGATGCGTTGTCACTCGGCGCAGCCTTCGGCGCTGCACTGGACGCTGATGAACGAGCGAAGTTCAGGCTCAGTGCACAGAAATACACCAGCAACGGCTTCCGGGATAATCCTTACCTGGGCCGGGACGACAGCAATGGCCGCGAT
>TARA_R110002096_G_scaffold132768_2_pt1 | contig 75502 bp, 70 predicted proteins | sample TARA_R110002096 | Tara Oceans TARA_R110002096 (sample SAMEA4397295) | marine metagenome | biome: Polar Biome; feature: [DCM] deep chlorophyll maximum layer (ENVO:01000326); material: water (ENVO:00002006), including particulate matter (ENVO:01000060) such as... | depth 35 m
AGAAATACAGATATAGCCAAAATCACATGCATGGTTTTAAGGTCTATTTTGTTGGCTAGTGACGTGTGTTAATTGATTTATTACTCAGAAACTTAGAAAGGCCATTTCACATTATCCAAACAACAGCTTTTCTACAATTTTTTTCCAACTGGATTTTAGACTCCCTTCCGGATTGGTTTTCCAGTCTTGCAAAACCTCTTTCATGCCGCTATTAATGGTTTCATCGGCCTCATTAATAAAGGCCTCTTGAGTTTTAAGATCCCTTTTTAAAGCCAATTCTTCAAACTGGGCAATTCTTTGTTTTTTTAATTTTCTTTCAGACATCAGATTTTCCAATTCATCTTCGGTATGGGCCATCATCATTTTCTTATAGCTCTCCATTTTAAAGAGAAGCTTGGCGATTAAGGCTGAAAGTTCAATTAAAATTAGAATTAAGGAAAGTAATATATAGCGGCTTTTCAAGGCTCCACTTTCATCTTTATCCAATACCGCCTGTAGTGCTGCAACTTGAATGAGAGTTCCAGTTTTTAAATTGTTTTCAGCATAGAGTTTCATTTCCGAATTAATATGGCTCTCAATACTATCTATATTCCTGGTGGCAATTTCCATTTTAGGAATTTGATTTTTTTGCATTTCTTCCCATTCCGCCAAATGTTTTTGATATATTTTTTCTTTTTGTTTGGCAACTACGCTATAACCCCATTTACCCGTTCCAGCAGAACCGTCCATTTCTTGTTTAAAGTCATTTTCTGCCATTAATAGCTGCTCCTCCTTATTTTTCATTTCGGCCTGCCAAAGCGAAATTTGAGATTTCTGTTTTTCAATTTGAGGATTAAACTGCTTTTCCAATTCAGTTTTGCGCTCCAGATTTTTTTGGTCTAATAGAATTTGTGCCTCTCTCTTTATTTCGGGCTGATATAATTTTAGAATTATGGGCTGGGAAAGGAAGACACCTAATAAGAGTGCCAAGCCTAAACGGAAAAGAAGGGAGAGCTTATTGGCCTTACCACTAGCCAGGGAGGCGATTAAGGCTCTATCTAAACTTACTATAAATGCACCTAAAAATAATCCACCTAAAAGGGCTAGGAAAATATTATCTGTAACCGTTTGAAAAAAGAAAGTCCAGGCCAATACAGCATAAATCCCAACCATTATAAGGAGAAGTCCTATTATACTTGCATGGTATTGATCTCCCGCACATTTTTCAATTACATTTTTCTTAAAGCCTGCAAGGTTCCATAAGATACTGCTCCTTTTGTTTTGCTTTGATTTCGCCATAGCCCAGTTTTTCTAATTGATTGAAAATAAGAATACAATAATTTAGAACGGGGAAATCCTAAGCTTATGTTAAAAACAAAAAAAAATTCCCTCTTCGAATATAAATACCGTGAAGAGGGAATTCTACTGGAAGGGAATAAATCATCTATTTTTTAGTCAACTACCTTTTGAGTTTAAAGTAATTGTAAATAATATCGTGGGTATTTGTTTTTACATAATCAAGATTGAAATTTTTCACATGCATAGAAGCAATTTCTATAGGATGATCCAATGGGTCTGGACTTATTTTTTGCTCTGGAAATCCAACTACCCAATCGTGTTTTGGGCCCAGAATAAACTTTATCATAGCATCCAAAACTGATGCAAATGGTCTTTTAAAAGAGTTTTTACTGAGTGATTTATCCCAATTAGCCACCACTGTTTGAACCCTGGTTTCTTTTCTAGAAAGCGGAGAGGTTAAAATTTTTACCAATTTGAGATGGTTCGGAGTCATCTGCTGATTTCCTGGTAATTGAAGGAAAAATTCTGCTGAAAATTGGGCGAAAGCTGCAATTAGTTTAGCCGTAGGCCCAGGAAACAATTTCCTTAATATGCTTAGCCCTTTCGAAACATAATTTCCAGACTTATAATATGAAACTCCATTTGCTCCTGAGAAAGTAATGATATGGTCTACATTAAAATAAGTGTTGTTTGGATCCGAGGCTAGCCATTTGGCCACCAAGGCTCCTCTGCTATAACTTAGGATATCTATATTTTTTTCAAAGACAAGGCCTGCCAATCTTTCGTAAAGAACCTGGCAATTGTCAAAGGCATCATGGGTAATGGTAGGATGATCGAAGCTTAGTATTTGTTCAAAAAGTCCATGCCGGATAAGGCGGCTTAATAGGCTATTCTCATTATTATACAATTTACCATAGGAGCCATGGGTATTTGAAAATGTTCCATGAAGTAGGAGTAGGGTTTTTTTAGAACCATCTATTTCTTCTTTGCTGATTTTATAGAAATTATCAGTTTCTAAATCATATTTTAAAACCGAGTATTTGCTTTTTCCAATAAAGTTATACTTGTGATTTAAGACATTTAATCCAGAAAATATTTGATCCTTGGTACGGTCTACATCCTGTTTATATTCTTTGTTTACCCAAAGATTAATATTGTTGTTGGCCTCATTTAAAAGTTCAGAGGCTGCGAGATTATGTCTTTTAAAGGTCAGTATTTTTATTACAAAACCCGTTTCAATTTTGGATTTCTTCAAGCTCAAAAGGCCAGTTTCATCATTAAACTCCATAATCTCCCTAGGGATAATAGGAATCTTGTAGTTTAGTCTATCCCTGTTAGTGCTATAGTTTGGATCGGTTTGTTGAGGTAATATATATTCAACATCCCCTTCCTCAGGATTTTCTTCACCACGTTTTGAATGCTGATAAAATACAATAGCACCTTCATCAGGATTTAAAAAAAGACAGAGGCGCATGGCAGGAATTTCCTCCATGGAAAAGTTTTTAGTCTTAAAATTAAAGTCGCAAGCATCAAAATTGATATAGCGTTCTTTAACAATAAATTCTGGTTCCGAAGAAAGAGGGTTGAAATCCCAAATATTTTTCACCTCAGAAAGAGTCAAGCCTTGAGAATCCAAATTTCCCGATTCGGAAAACTCAAGCTGACCCTTGGGTAAAAAAAGGTCCTCATTAGCCCAGCCAAGTGTTCCCCAAATAGCCTCAGGTTTAAAATGGGACCTTTCATTTAATTTGGCTTCAAAATCTTGGATTTGAGAATTATTTAGTTGGTCCACCCTTTTCCCAAGAGGAAGGAAGGTGCTTTTTTTCCATTTGAATAAATTCTCAACCGTAAGATTAATTTTCGCCATAGTGCAGTTGTAGAGCTAACTATGGGTCAAACATAGGGAGAGCCTAAAATTATAATCAGGTATAAGGATCAAAAATTTAGTGAATAGACCCAAAAATTTAGTGAATGAACAAAGTGGCTCAGTTGATCCAATTTTTTAAATGCTAATGGATTAATTTGAGAAAAGCGGTTTTATTTAGGAATTCATCCATATAATAGACTTATTCCCTTTATGGGAATATATAATTTGAAATTTACACTGATTATCAGTTGTTTAAGTTTTGGGAATAAAAATGGCATTGCTGTATTTCAAATAAATTACAATGAAAAATTCAGCCATTATTATCATTTTCAGTCTTTTCATTCTTTCTTGTTCCAAAACCGAAAGAGCAGAGAATTCCTTTAATTCTGATTTAAGTATCAGCGAAGCCAATTTTCCCAAGCATTTTGATTTTTCAACCCATCAAGTAGTAAAAATCCAACTTTCGGAATCAAATAATACTGTTTTCAAGATTTATGGACAGTATCAAAACGAGAAGGATTTGATTAGCAGTGGATCTGTTGTTCAGGGTGAATTTTTTAAGGATTTAAAGATTTCTTCTCATTATGAATCTTTATTGATTGAAAGGTGGAAGGGAAGTGCTAAATCATCTAATATTTATTCTTTAAATGGTTTGAATACTTCCATCAATAGCTTTTCCCTAAACAAAGGAAAAACTCAAAACAGCAATGATGATATTTTATATGCTATCAATAGTGGCGGTAATTTTTTTAGCATCAACCTAAGCGATTATTCTATAACCACCCTGCCAAATCCTATGGCTGGATCAATTGCCTTGGCTGTGGATACCGTTAAAAATCGCGCATACTACTACAAGTTTCCAAAAATGTATGCCTATGATATTAATACCGGAGTACATTCTTTACATGCCAGTTATACAAGCCCATTTAATGGCAACTACCCACGATTAGAATACAATCACAATGATGGTTACCTATACACTTCAAATAATTCTCAAATGAAAGTTATAGATCCTGATAATGGTGCCTTAATAAGATCGAGTAATATTGAAGGAATTGTAAATACAAATGGCGGTGGCGACCTAGCTTTTCCACCAAATGGCAAAACCTATTTAAGTTGTTTTTCTGGTTTGTATGAATTGGATATGACGGTTAATCCTATTCAAGCCACCCGTTTAAGTGCTGAGAACTTTCCTTTTAAGCTTACTTCCCTCGGTTATGATAGAAACAACTTTTTATATGCTGGAACTAATGAATCGAATTCTAGACTGATAAAAATTGATCCCGCAGATGGCTCTTATCTTGTTGTAAAAACTTTTTCCCATGCCCTAAACGACTTGGGAAGTGTAGTAATGCAAGAAAGTTCTTTAAATCAGGTGGATACAGATGGTGATGGAGTAATTGATGAATTAGATGAGGAGCCAAACGATCCAAATATTGCCCATGCTGAATACACTCCTTCTGTTCTGGGAAATGGCAGCTTAGGTTTTGAAGATTTATGGCCTGCTGAAGGGGACTATGATTTTAATGATCTAGTGGTTCGCTACCGTTTTATAAAATATTTAAATGCTGAAAACAAAATGATAAAGTTGAAAGCTCAATTTCAAATAAAAGCTATTGGAGCTTCTATGCACAATGGTTTTGGGATAGAGCTAGCTTGTGATCCTTCCGTGATTGAGTCTGTAAGTGGTTCGCAGATAAGCAAAGGGCTAGTTAATTTGGATGCCAAGGGAATAGAATCTGGAATCAGCTCTAAAACTTCAATCATTGTTTTCGACGATGCCTTTGATAATATCAATTTTCCTGGTGGTGGAATTTATGTAAACACCGAAAAAAATGCACCAAGCTCCGTAGGTGATACCATCACCATTATTGTGAAATTCAATCAATTGGTAGATTCTGATGCTGCAGGTGATGCACCTTTTAATCCCTTTATTTTTATCAATGGCGATAGAAGCAAAGAAGTTCATTTGGCAGATCAAGAACCTACTTCTAAAGCCAATTCTAATTTATTTGGTTCTGGTGATGATGATTCTCAACCAGGGAATTCTAGATATTATAGATCTTCAAATAATGCACCTTGGGCCATTAATATTAGTCACGAATTTCGCCACCCTATTGAAAAGGTAAGAATTGATGAAGCCTATAATTATTTTGTGAACTGGGCTGTATCAGGTGGCTCTAACTATGGCGATTGGTATAAAGACAACCAAGGATATAGAAATACCGAAAAATTGTTTCTCAACTAATATTGAGTTTTTTAAAAAACTGGAAGGTGGAGAAGGAGGAAACTTGTTGTGGTACCTCGCAACAAGTTTCCATGCTTTCACCTAATTGCTTTTGATGTATTTTGCCTACTCATTATGGCGAAACGAATAGAATCTAAAACAATCTTAAATAAAAGCAAAAAACGGGATTCCTGGTTTTTGAGTGACTATACTATAAATCCATATAGCTCCTGTTCGTTCAACTGCCTTTATTGTTATATAAGAGGTTCTAAATACGGCGAAAATTTACAATCCTCTCTTTCCATAAAAACAAATGCTGCCTACTTATTGGAGATTGAACTCACCAGGAGAGCAAGGAAAAAGGAATATGGTTTTATTGTATTATCATCTTCAACTGATCCTTATTTGCATTTTGAGGAGGAAGAGAAAATAACCAGAAGGCTTCTCAAAATTATTCTAAAACATCGATTTCCAGTTCATATCATCACCAAATCACCTTTAGTAACTAGGGATTTGGATATTTTAAAACAAATAAGCGAAAATGCCATTTTACCCCATGATTTGATCCCTTATAATTTACCTGGATGTTTAATAAGTTTTTCCTTTACCAGTCTTAGCACTAGGGTCTCTAAATTGTTTGAACTGGGAGCACCTAGTCCTTCCGATCGTTTGGATGCCTTAAAATTCTGTTTGGAAAAGGGCTTTAAAGCGGGTGTAAGCCTCATGCCTTTACTACCTTATATTTCTGATACCTCAGAGAGTCTGGAAAATTTTTATTCCAGCTTTAAAAGGGCCAAGGTTCATTATTTAATGCCAGCCGGAATTAGCCTTTTTGGGGAAGGGAAATCGGACAGTAAAACTTTAGTGTTAAGAGCTGTAGAAAGGAATTACCCCCACCTAATTGGAAAGTATAAGAAACTGTTTTCTAGCAGCAATAGACTACCAAGCTATTATAGCCGGGCCTTTGACCAAAAAATGCAGGAGATGAGCAAGGATTTTGAAATTCCTTTGCGAATTATTGAAATGGTTTAAAGGGGAATAAAATCAAAACTTCTAATAATTACCTCATGCTCCTGTTCATCTGCTGGCGAACTAAATGCACCATTTAAAACCCAATAATTTATTCGAGCATTTGTGTGATTTTCTGGAGCAGGAATAATTATGGGTGCCGAGCTATTTCCATTTTCGTTTTTCACTCTTGCCGGATTGTTTAAATCATAGGACCAAGTAGCAATGGCGGTTTTATTCAAATATCCCTCACCAGCAAATGATGCCCAGCTAATTAAGCTATCTGTCCAGGTGAAAATATGAGTGCTAATTCCAATAAGATCATTTACATCATTTAAAATTGGATTGTGGCTTCTTTCTGGATAATAGGGGCCGAAATTCACCGGTTGAACCGAAAAATGCAAGGTCTGATCTGTAGTATCATTATTCCATTTTGCAAACTCAATATCCACTTCACTATTGGCTTGGCTTGCAAATGAATTATTATTCCATGTAAAAAGTCCAAGAACCAAATTTTCGGGAATGTTCACCAAATCTCCTTGAACTGTAAAAATATAGGTGCCATAGGCAAAAGTATCTTGACTAACAACCTCTGTGGCTCGCCATTGCCCATTTCTAAGGGTATAGCTTAGGTGAAGAAATCCATTTTCATCTAACCACACGGCATCTTGGTCATTTGTAAAGTAATTTGGTCCAGGCCCTTGCAATTGATCACCATACTTAATATCCCATTTAAAACCGGAAAAATCAATAACATTATCCACTCGCCCTCTTATCTCAGGATCGCTTTGTTCGCAAGAAATTAATAGCAAAATCAAACTAAAAAGCAAAAAGAAGCTAATTCTAGGGTGCATATACTATTGTTTTTTTCTGATTGGCAATTTCTAGGCTAAAGCTCCCTGGCTCGGTTATCCACTTCAGATCATTGCCTATAAAGGCTAAATCTTGTGGATATAGCCAAAATTCCACCTGCTTACTTTCTTTAGCTTTCAAGGATATTTTACTGAATTTTCGAAGTCTTTTCACCGGTGGTGTTATGGAGGCATAATCGTCGCTAACATAAAGTTGAACCACTTCTTTTCCCTCACGTTCACCTTTGTTGCTTATGGTAATACTTACTTTCAATCCCTTATCATCTAAACTATCGGAGCTTATTTTAAAATCTGAATATTCAAATTCTGTATAGCTCAATCCAAAGCCAAATTCCCATTGAGGATTAAAGGCATTCATTCCAAATTCCGTATCTAATCTTTCGGTAGTTTTATGATCATAACTAAGTAGGGTAGAGCCATATCTTGGGTAGGTAAAAGGCAGTTTTCCACTGGGGTTATGGATTCCGAAAATCAAATCATTTATTGCTCTTCCTCCCTCTGAACCCGGTTGATAGGCCATTAATATAGACTGACTGTTGTCCACAATTTGGTTTACAATCCGAGGTCGGTTTAAGAGCATTACTAGTACCATGGGTTTGTTTAATTTTTGAAGGGTCTGGACATATTCTAGTTGCGCTTTATCTAAATCCAAACTGTTTATATCGCCTGGTTTTTCTGTAGAAGGTTCTTCGGCAATACAAACCACTATGATGTCGGATTTTTTAGCCTTACTCATAGCCAATTCTATATTTTCTATATTGGAAATAGCACATCCTAATTCAAAATCCACCTTTGCGCCACTTGCTTGCATTGCCTCTAGAATGGTGGCTTTATCCTCTTCATCAAAACTTTTGTCGCTGCCTTGCCAGGTTCTAGTCCATGCGCCATTTAATAGGGTGTATTCATCTGCACCAGGACCAGTAAGAAATATTTTTTGATCCTTATTAAGTGGCAAGAGGTTATTTTCATTTTTCAGTAGGCTTATGGATTCAATAGCGGTGTTATATGCTGTTTCTGCAAATTCATCAGATCCAAAAAGAGGGTAGTCTTTTAAATCTGGAGCTGCAGCGTTTTCAAACAATCCTAAATCTAATTTTAATTGTAAAATTCTTGAAACGGCCTCATCAATTCTAGACATGGGAATTTCATTTTCTTCAATTAGTTCAATGAGTAGATCTGTAAATTCATAATCATTGGGAACCATGCTCATATCAATTCCGGCATTGATGGCCATTTTTACAGCCTCTTTTAAACTTGGTGCTACCTTATGAAGGCTATGTAGTTTGATAATATCTTCCCAATCCGTTACGGCAAGGCCTTTAAATCCTAATTCATTTCTTAGTAATTCTGTTAAAATTTTTCTATTGGCATGAACTGGAATACCATTGATTTCTCCAGAGTTTATCATCACCGTTTTGGCGCCTGTTTTAATGGCTTCTTCAAAACTTGGTAGGAATAGTTCTCTCAATTGTCTTTCCGCCAAATAAACTGGTGTTCTGTCTTTTCCAGAAAAGGGCATGCTATAGGCCAAAAAATGCTTCATGCAAGATGCCACATGGTAGGGGTCTATAATACTATCTCCTTCATAGCCCTTTATTGCGGCTTTGGTCATTTGTTTGGCGAGGTAAACATCTTCCCCATAGGTTTCAAAAAATCGCGACCAGAGGGGTTGCCTTGCCAAATCTAATACTGGGCTAAAATTCCAAGCTATTCCGGATGCCCGAACCTCATAAGCTGTAATTTCTGCTCCCCTTTTTACCAAAGATGGATTCCATGTGGCAGCCTGAGCTAATTGCTGTGGAAACAGGGTGGATCCTAAAGTGTAATTGGCACCATGGATTGCATCTATACCATAGAGAACTGGAACTTTTAAAGATGTTTTTTGTGCGGCTTCATCAATTCCATTTATGATTTCATGCCATTTTTTTAGGCTATAGGCATGTCCGCCTACATTAAGGATAGATCCTACCTTATAATCTACTATTGCTTTTTTTAATTTTTCGGGATCAAAACGATGTGGCTCTGAAAGGTTGAATACTTCGCCTTGCATTAATACATCGATATTCAATTGAGTCATTTGCCCAGCTTTTTCGGCAATGCTCATTTGCGAAACTATTTCTTCAACTTTAGGATGGAATTTAGTAGATCCTTTGTTTTCAGAACTTTTTAATTCATCATTCTGGCAGGAAATTAAACTTATGGAAAGAAAAAGGGCGATTAATTTTTTCATGGCCTAATTTGCGATTTTAAGGTCTATTTTTTAGAATTATTGCTTGCTTTGGATAAACAGTTCACCCCATAATGAGGGGTTGGTATAAAAGCCATCTCTGGAACCGCTATTCCATCTATTTTGAATGGATCTATTCCCTTGTGCATCACTCACATCTACGGCAAACTCTATATTAAACAATTCTCCTTCCTTAAACTCTGGGGAGCCAAAAGAGGATAAAGGAATTTTTGCTTCTATGGTATATCCTATTTCTTCCAGGTCGGTTTTTACTTCTGCATCAATAACTCTCGATTTTCTAAAGTCCCAAACTAATGGCTCTTTGCTGGCTTTAATAATAATATGCTGATCGCTAAATAAAAAGGATTTTCTTTTTTTTGCAGAATTGGAGTTTGTGGAAAAGGCTATTTCCAAGGCATCACCATTCCACAAATCTTTTCCGTTTTTGCTGTTCAATAGAGGATTGTCGTCTTTTATTCTGGCAGCTACATATAAATAATCCTCATTCAAATGCAATTGTATTTGGTGTTGATCGAATTCAACTTTAGCGCTATTCCCCCATTCTGAGGAATTTAATGCACCATCAATATTAATGGATGATGCGGTTTTTGAAAGGCTTATTCTTTTTTTTAAACTGCCCTTGAAGGGCACTATTTTCATTTCGTCCAAATAAATATCTCCCTCTGCTTCAAATTGAATGATGAATTGTTTTACACTACTCAAATCAATATCTGAGCCTTCATATTCAAATTCTGAAAAGGGTAGGGTAACGGTGGTCCATTTTTCAGATACTTTTCCTCCTTTAATTGTATTTGGACTCATTCCTATCCAAGCCTGTACACCATTATAATCCTCAATAGAAGCAGCAAGGGGTAGTCCATTAATTAGCCCTTTTTCTGTTCTTACCTTAAATTGGATGGCTGAAGAATTGATGATGGAGGATATGTTTTTGGATGCCCAATTGTCCCAACCAAAGCCAGCACCTAACCAAGGGCAGTCTTCCTTGCCTTTATCCCATTGAAGATGTAAAGAAGCTTTTCCCGAGTATTTAATATCAGTGGAAACACTGGCCTTTAAACAACCATTATTAGGACTTATCCAATGCTCATTATTAATAAAATCATCGTATAGCCTAAGGGAATAAAAGCTGCCAATATGTTCTGGTTCTTCACTAATCCCTTTTTCAGGATAAAGGCTAGCTTGCTTAAAATTGTTACAGCTAATAGCAATAAACCCTAGCAAGGCTAAATATTTTTTAGCTTTTATCATGGATTTAAAGCTTTTCCTTCTGTAAATATTAAGTAATCCAGGTATACTTGGGAATATCCAGAACTGGGATTGGCCAGCATTAATATTCTAATATTATTGAGTTTATGGGATTCCAAAACTTTGTTTCCTGCGGCTTCTGCTGGTGCTCCATTTACCAGAGCTTGTAAATCTGCATAACGAATGCTTAATTTTTGCCATCCAGCATCTAAACCTTTCAATTCCAATGAATACATATCTTCACTTCCTTCTACAAAATTTCCATTCTCATCATCATCTTCCCAGAATTGAAAAAGTACCACCTCATTGGTTATGCCTGGAGGAACATATAATAGGCAGTTGAAAAAAACTTCATTAGGATTGGAATTTAAATCAAAACCATCATTGCCATAAGCTGTAGCCGGAATGTCTACATATCCAATTAGCCAGTCCCAATTTACTTCACCACCCATATCATAATAGAAATCCCCTTGTCCGGAGATCTCACTATCATCAGTAAAAAAAGACATATCGGCACCCGATTGTATAAAGGGCTGCCAGCCGGAGGGTAATCCATTTTCAAAATCCGCAAGAAGGAAACCTTCGTTTAGTTTGGGGTTTATTATGCTAAGACTATCATGGAAACTTACACTGTCTTCAGGGAGAATTAAATTCACTAAACATTTTTCTGACTTAAAAAGTGGTAGTTCGGTGGTGCTACCATTCCAAACGGCATTATCACTGTCTAGAACTTTGGATTTTCCGCTAATTATTTTCTCAGCTCCTGATTCCTGACCGATAATATGTAATTCCCAATCTACAGTTTTGCTGAATCGAGCTCTAAAAACACTAGTTTCTCCATTTTCGAAGTCTATATTTTTATTGCTAATGCTCAGGGCTTCCAATACACTAAAGTCACCATATAGGTCTGTAAGTGCAGGGCCTTTAAAATTGTCTTCTCTCGCACAAGAGCCTAGAATAATAAGGCACAAGGCAAGAATGCTGAATTTTTTTCTCATCATTTTCATCATCTTAAAAATTCATTATGTAATTAATAGAATATTGATTCATTTGATATTCTGACAAATTACTTAGATCATCTTTCCAATTAAAATTGTGATATAATAAACTAAGGTTTACTTTTTCAGAAAAATTATATCTAATACCACAACCATAAATTTGTTCAGAAAGTTCTGTTCTAAACTCGTTAAAGTCAATTATTTCGCTGTAAACATTTAGTTCAGGCATAAAATCAAAACCATCACTCCTTAAGCTTCTCAGTCCTGCTAATAATTCAAAATTGTTTCCTAGGCCAATGTTTAGCCCAAGGTTTAGCATTCTATTACTAAGGTCTACCGTTTGAAGTCCACTCTCTTCGGCTCTGGAAGTATTTTCAGACCAATAGCTGGCATTTAATTCAATTTTCCTTTGGTAGCCGTTTAGGAATTTTGCTAAATCTATTTTAGACTCAATTTTCCATGAACTGAAATTTCTAATTTCATCGGTTCCGGAACCCAGAATTTCGCTTAGCTGATTGAAATGGAAATTCGCTTCCCATCTTTTTTTCAAATCCTTATGGGAAAGCTTTAGCTTTAATCCACTCCTGTTTGGACTGGCATTTCCATAAGGATTGCTATTGCCATAACTTGGATTATAAGCCATTAGAATTGGACTAATTTGCTGGTTGTATAAAGATACATCCCTCATTAGATCCATCATGTTTACACTTCTTAGGGCTTGTTCATTTCCATAGCGTTCATAGGCACCAAGCTGACTGGTAAAGGCTATTCTTTTGGTTTGTGCTCCTGGGCTTCGAAAATCGGCACCTACATTTATATAATTTAAATCTAATGAAAGTCCAGTTTTTAGAGAATTAAATTGAATATTAAGATCCATAAAATAATCTTCCAAAATGGGCGATAGGGTATCATTTTCATATTGGAATTTAGAAGCTCCAACTTCGCCTTTTGCCAGTAGGCTATAATTGGCATTCTTCCAAATTTTAGCTTCCAAAGCTGTACTAAAAACAGGATTATTTAAATACCTATTGCTATTTGAAGTTTCCTCTATGTCAAGCATTCGAACATAGTTAAATGCTAATTTCAATTTTTCACTCTGAACTAATCCAATACTAGTACCTAGAAATATTTGATCAGAAATGGAAGTGAAATTTGATGGTCTTACTCTAGAACTAAAAAAATTAAAGTTTAATTCCTCTACGAATCTTTTAAATTCTAAACCAATGTCAATGCTAGCACCTTGTTGTCGCCAAGAATTATTGTCATCATAAAATAAATCTTGATGCATCATATCTCTATAAATGCTAAAAATTTCGGCTTCGTTTTGACTTAATTCTTCTTCATTATTGTAGAAGGTATAGGGTGTGAGCTTGTAATTGAAATCTCCCAATTGATATCTAACAATTCCTCCAACAACACCTTTAAGGTATAGCTGTCTCACGTCAAAGGTTACCCCAGATCCCCAAAACCCACCGAAATCATTTCGCACCCTTACCTGACCTAGTAGCTCGGTATTGGCATTGGGTTGTACATTTATGCTGAGGTCTGCTAAAACATGACCGCTATTTAACTTTCTGGCCGTAACTGTATCCTCAATGGCAGATTTCGTGTCAAAATCATCCATAAGAAAAGTCCCTCGTGCATAGCCAGAAGCCCATACCTTTTTGCTGATATCTTGGGCACCCAGGTTTAAAGCGAGGCTCATGGAAAGGCCAATTAATAATATTCTTTTCATCCTAGAAAAATATTTTAAGTTCTAATGAAGTTTCTTGTCCATAGAGTTTGTCTAATGCAAAGCTCCTATCTTCAAATTCTATCCAGCGATGTCTTAAAAAGAGTCCGGTTCTTTTTCCCAGCGACAAATCCAGTCCTAAGCCATATCCAATTCCTTCTTGATTTCTGGGTCTGGCACTTATATTATCAATATCAGTATTGTAATTTCCTAGTATCCTTTCGTAGCCTAAGTAGCTGTTTAAATTGAGGCCATTGCTGAGTTTATAATAAAGTTCCAATTCCGATGTATAGGATCTTATATAAGCATCTTCACTTACCACCAATATTGGAGACCAATCCCTTTGAGCACTTACATAATTCCCAAGGAAGAATACATATAAATCTTTGTTGAAGAGCTTAGGTTTATATTTTAGTTGTATTTCCAAATTATTGAAATACTTCTTGTAAATAGGAGTTCCCAAAACATCATCGCTAAGGTTTACGGTTTCGTAACTGTCTCTATAAATTACGGAATAGCGATTATAAGGCCCCACATTGGCTGGGAAACTCCATCGCCATAGTCTAGACCTACTAAACTGATTTACCCTATGCCCATAGGTAATGGTATTAGAAACAGCTTCAATTTCACCACTACTTTCAATACCCAAACCGATGATTAATTTTCCTAATTCTATTTTGCTGTTTAAAGACAGACCTTGTCTATTATTAGTCATTTGACCAATACTTACAATGGCGCTGGAAAATGGTCTTAGCACATCTGGGCTTTGGGTGGTGGTGCTTTGCTGACTTTGAATTTCAACAATGGAAGTATTCCAAAAAGTTGCATTGTTGTTTATTACCTGTGGGCTAATTCTATAATAAACCAATTCAATGGGGAACTTGGAATATTTTGCGGGGATTTTAAGTTTCATTTTTATGGCCTCCCCCCAATCTGTATTTTCAAAAGGATTGTTGTATTTACCTATCCCAATTTCAGCAAATACCTGAAATCCCTTAATTTTTTTTTCAAATTCGGCGGTGATAATATTAAATCCAACAGAGGATTGATTGAGGCTATCGGTGTAAGTTAAATTGTTAAAGGTGTTTAGAGCGATATGATCTCCATTGCTAAATTCCTTTTTAATCTTTCCTCCATAGCTAAGGTTGGGGATGCTTACAAAACCTCCATTCAATTCTGTTTTACCATATAGTAAGGAGAATGAAGTTTGATGAGGAAGTTTTATACCATCCAAAATAAGCCCTGTAAAAGCCCTTTCTCCCCATCTTGCATCCTGATTTATAGTTCCCGTGGAATAATAATCTTCATATCTCTTAGACATATTATTACTCAAGGGATCCCAGGGGTTTCTTTCAAAAAGGGTATAGCGTTGATATCCGATATTAGCACCAAGTGTTAAATCACTAAGAGAAACCCAATGAATTCCACCTAATCGAATATTAAAATCTCCAAAATCGGAACTATAGGATCCATACATATTTATTCCCAATTGTAGACCCAAATTAGCACCTAAGCGGCTGCTGGAAAGGGGATCATACAAATCAGGTCTTAAGGAGTCTGCAATTCCTTGATTATAGGTTGGACCGATGGATCCGTCTAAAAATTGAAACATGAATAGGTCGAATCCCCAAGATGCTTTGGTGCTTGGTCTTCCGGAAAAGTTTAGCGAAAGATTTGGCAGCTGCGCATCGTCGCCAATGAATAAGGTTTTTGGCAGTGTTTGAGTATTGGAATTTGCATCTAATAGGTAAGGTTGATCCAAGTTGAGGTAGGTTGCAAAAAAGCGATAATATCCACCTACACCAAAATTATAAAGCTTATCTGCTGGTTTTTTGGGAAACAATCCCATATTGCTTAAGCTCTCCTTTCCAAATGATAAACTATCATTTTGAGCCTGAGCAGAAAGCAGGATTAAAAGGCAAACTATTATAGGTATTATTCTTTTCATATAATGGTTTCAGCTTTTAACTAAAATATAGCCATAAAGCGATTATGCAAATCACCAATCCAAAGGATAAAACAATGTTTAGCCCTTCGTCCTTAAAACTAACTTGGTTACCTGTAGAATAGGTTAAATTGGAAATATTGGCCTTAATTCCTTGACTAGAATTGGCGCTAATAACTAATAGCACAGCACTGCAAATTACAAATAGCAATAGAGCAAAGTGTAGGAAATTCATGTCGGCAAAAGCGAAAGCTATTCCCTTGAGGTCTGATTTCATCAATTCCATTACTAACCTTAATACTCCAATAAAAAAGCCTGTTAGTAATGCATATTTTGCACCCTTGGCATTTAGCTTTTTGTTAAAAATTCCCAAAAGAAAAACCGCAGCAATAGGAGGGGAGATATAGGCTTGAATACTTTGTAGTTTTTGGAAAAGTCCACCTTCAATAATTTTTAGAAGTGGTATCCAGGCCAAACCTAATCCTACCAGTGCTACCGTGGCAAGCTGCCCTACAAGAACTAGTTTTTTCTCCTTTGTTTCGGGAAAGTATTTTTTATAAATATCTATGGTAAAAAGTGTAGAACAAGAATTAAAAACCGAAGAAAGTGAGCTCATTAATGCGGCAAGAAGTCCGGCTACCACTAAACCTTTAACTCCTGCCGGTAGTAATTGTAAAGTCATAATGGGCAAGGCCGCATCATAAACGGGTTTACCATCTTCCACTGGGAAGCTTAGGGCCGGATCTGGTCCTGTGCTTAAGGCATAGGCTAATACTCCAGGAACCATGAAAATAAAAAGAGGAAGCATTTTTAAATAACCTGCGAAAATCGTCCCTTTTCTTGCGTGACTTAAATTTTTTGCCGCTAAAACCCTTTGTACAATAAATTGATCTGTACACCAATACCAAACCCCGAGGATGGGAGCGCCAAAGATTATTCCTGTCCATGGAAAATCTGGATCTTTAAAGGGTCGCCAAAGATTGAAGTAACTGTTATCTACTCTTTGGTTAAGTTCTGTCCAGCCACCATCTAAAGCTTGGAAGCCGTAATAACAGAGGGCAATAGAACCACCCACCAAAACAAACATTTGCATTAGGTCTGTATATACTACCGCTTTTAATCCACCAAATACCGTGTAAATACCTGTTGCCACAACAATAATAATGGCTCCTGTCCAAAAGCTGATTCCTAGTAGGGAGGTAAAAACAATTCCTCCAGCGGCGATAGTAACAGATATTTTGGTGAGGATATAGGCTATAATTGAAACCCATGAAAGGTAGCCTCTAGACCATTTGTCATATCGTTTTTCCAAAAATTCGGGCATGGTAAAAACCCCGCTCTTTAAATAGAAGGGGACAAATACCCAGCCTAACAATAAGAGCATGAATGCGGCGAGTATTTCAAATTGCCCCGCTGCGAAATCTCCAGCGGCGCCTGCTCCTGCTAGACCAATTAAATGTTCTGAGCCAATATTTGAGGCAAATAAAGATGCTCCAATAGCAAACCAACCTAGATTCCTTCCTCCTAGAAAATAATTTTCCGATGCGCCACTATTTTTCTTTCCCTTTCTCACCATAAAAAAGGCAATGGCAAAGACTAGTACAAAATAGGATGCAATTACAATGAGGTCTAAAGAATCTAAATTTTTGAACATAAACAGTCTAATTAATAAAGCCTTAAATGCTATTCTTCCTTAAAAGAATCAAGACTTTGTTTTTTGAATCTCAACAACCGCTGATCATCTTTTTCATTGTAGGGCAAGGCATAAAAGGGAATATTGGCATAACTATAATGATCTTCACCATCATATACAAAAACAAAAAGGCGATATGCTCCTTCCTTTTTAGGGGTTCTAAACTTCACTGAATTTTTTGGTGAAGAAAGTATCAGGCCCGTTTCTGCTTCTGGTTCAGCTTCCGCATCTCCACCTTCACGGGTTTTAGTACTTTCATTAATTATTCTCCAGCTAATTTTTAATCGATCACCGTCAGGATCCTTCAAATAAATTTTTGCCTGATTTATGGCGGTGGCTTTTAAGTAAATATCCTCACCAAGCTTTTGACCATTAAGTACAACTGAATCTACTATTGGAGCATAGTTCCTCGACTTGTTTCCAGTCCATAGCTCCTCCAATTTATTTACGGCTTCAGATTTTTCTCCACCTTTAGAAAATAAACCATACCAAGTAGCGGTAGTTTCTTGCTTATGTCCCCAAAGGAAAACATAGGAGCCTAGGCAATGGGTCTTATCCATTTCAATGGATTGATTGTAACGAGTGAAATATGATTCTGCTTTTTCTGAACTGGTTTGTTCTATAGGCACTCCCCATTCTGTTTTTGCTACCTCCCAATGGCCATTAGGTCCCCATTCTGTAATAAGATAGGGTCCTGTCCAACCAAATTTTTTGATATTTCTGCATACGGATGCTAGTCCTCCATAAGTGTTTACGGAATAGATATCAATTTCAGGTGCTCTTCTTTTTATGAGATCTACCTCTAGCGAGTCTAGACCAGCAGTAACCGTTGTTGTAGGGTGATTGGGGTCTAGTTTATGCACCATTTTGGCAATATCATTTATGGCATTCCAAACCTTAGTATTACTATAATTGAGATCTACTTCATTTCCAATTCCCCATAATAATAAGGCAGGATGATCTTTCAATTTTTCCACAATGTTTGTAAACCGATCCAATTGTTTTTGCACAGCTTCTTCATTATTATAGTCAAAGCCATGTCTTTCGTGCTGTACCCATAATCCCATCATTACAGTAAGACCTAAATTATGAGCCTCATCTAATATTTTCAGTCCATCGTCTGCACTCCAAGTACGAAAAGAATTTCCACCAATTTCCACCAGGGTTTTAAGTTCTGTTTTTCCACCCGCCCCTTTAATGTAATAGGCTTGCCCATCTCTAAGCAATTGCCAAGATTCTCCCTTTTTTACGATTTCAACTTTTATCGCCTGAGCTGAAAGACTAGGGATAGCCAAAATGGAAAATAAAAGACTGAAAATGGTAATGGAGCGTATGGGCATTATTTATAATTCGAAGTTGAACCCTTTGTTAATTAAGCTATTGTATCTTCTTTGGTTAAATTTATAAAGTTTAGCTGGACGATGAGCAACATTTGATTCTAATTCTTTTAGAGGTTGAAGGAGTTTCATTTTCTGAATTTTCTTTCGAAAATTAGCCTTGTCAAACTGAGTTCCTAATAAATCCTCATATAATTTTTGAATATCGTTTAAGGTGAATTTTTTGGGAAGGAGATTGAAACCAATAGGTTGGATACGCATCCTTTTCCTTATTCTTTCAAGGGAACTTTCTACAATTTTATCATGGTCAAATGCCAGGTTTGGTATTTCATTAATAGAAACCCATTTTGCATTTGTTGCCCAAGATGAAGCTTTAAGATTATAACGGGCAATATTAATTAGGGCAAAATATCCAACAGTAATAACCCTGCCTAATGGATGCCTCGAAACCTCACCAAAAGTACTGGCTTGATCCATGTATAAATCGGAAATTCCAGTAAGTGCTTTTAAGACTCTTTGAACCGCAGCTTCCAAATCTTCTTTGGGATAAACTAGGTCTCCAGGGATGGCCCAAAAGTCTTTAAATGGTTCAGTTCCCCTCTTAATTAGTAAGATTTTTAGCCCTTCACGATCATATCCAAACACCGCGCAATCAATTGACATTCCAAATTGAAAAAATTCTTGGAGGTCAATCTGGTAGTGGTCTACAGGGAGTTTTAAAGGACTAGGGGTCATTCTAAAAATAAAAAATTTTCGGGGTAAATATACATTTTTTATACTTATGGTACTTTTTACCATAAGTTTTTTATACTTTTGATCGAAATTTAAATACTATGAGAAAAATTTACAGCTTATTCCTTTTAAGTCTTTGCTCAACTTTAATGATGGCACAGACTAAAAATGTGACTTTTGTTGTGGACATGAATCAATTTGGTGGAAGCTTTTCTATTGTGAACCTAAATGGAACATTTAATGGATGGTGTGGAAGCTGTGATACCATGACTGATGTAAACAATGATGGCGTTTACGAAATCACCATGACTTTAAATGCCCCAGATACAATAGAATATAAATTTACAGTAGACGGTTGGACCAATCAGGAGAACTTTAATGGTGGTGAACCTTGTACTGTAACCAATGGTGGGTTTACCAATAGAGAGTTGATCTATGCAAATGATACTGTATTAGATACAGTTTGCTGGAATTCTTGTGCTAGTTGTGCCTTAGCACCACAGCCAAAGAGTATATCCTTTGCAGTGGATATGAGAGAATACAGCGCAAGCACCTATACAACTGTAAATTTAAATGGTGATTTTAATGGATGGTGTGGATCTTGTAATCCTATGAGCGATGCAGATGGAGATAGTATTTGGACTATTACCCTTCCATTATTAAATGATTCTATAGAATACAAGTTTACCCTAGATGGATGGACAGGTCAAGAAAATTTTGCTGGTGGTGAATCTTGTACCAAAACTACAGGAGGATTTACCAATAGATTTGCAGTTTTAACTGGTGATACCGTTTTTAGCCCAGTTTGTTGGGAATCTTGTATGAGCTGTCAAAATGTTCCTTCAGCTTATAATATTGGATTTCAAGTGGATATGAATCAATATACTGGGGCTTTTACAACTCCGGAGGTTAATGGTGACTTTAATGGATGGTGCGGAAACTGTACGCCAATGAGTGACCCTGATGGTGATGGAATTTGGACAAGTTGGGTAACCATTATTGCTGATTCAATTGAATATAAATTTGCCCACGACAACTGGACCGGTCAAGAGTCTCTTAGTCCTGGTAGCCCATGTACAAAAACCGCTAGTGGTTTTACGAATAGATTCCTAACATTAAGTGGAGATGTATTATTATCACCAGTTTGCTGGGGAGAATGTGCCTCATGTACGGGAACGCCAAGTTCTGGAAATATTACTTTTTCAGTAGATATGACCAAATACACAGGTCCTGCATTTACTACTGTGAATCTAAATGGAAGCTTTAATAATTGGTGTGGTGCTTGTGCTCCAATGGCCGATCCAGATAATGATTCTATTTATGAGCTTACGGTAAATGTAGCAGCCGACACAATCGATTTTAAGTTTACTGTAGACGGATGGACAGGTCAGGAGAATTTTGCTGGTGGAGAGTCTTGTACTAGAACAGTAGGTGGTTTTACCAATAGATCTTTTGTTGTAGGTGGTGATTCTATTCTACCTAGCTATTGCTGGGAGGCATGCTCTGATTGTGCTTCTATAGGAATTGAGGAAAATGAATTGGCAAACTTTAATGTTTATCCAAATCCAGCTTCGGAATCTGTTCATATTAAAGGAGAATTCTTAAACCTAAGGGATTATACTCTTAAAGTAATGAGCACCAACGGAATGTTAGTTCAAAAAATTGAAGCAAGAGAATTAAGTGTTGATCAAAGGATTGATATTAGTAATCTTCCCGCTGGAATTTATTTGGTAAATATCCAAGCTGGAAATGAAAATCAATCATTTAGACTAAGCGTTATTCGCTAAAAATATGGTTTAATAGACTTATTGGTGATTGCCCATATAGTTGTAGGGGCTGGGGCAATTACTCAATAGGTCAAACAATGACGGAGCCGTTGAATTTTTATTCAACGGCTTTTTCTTTATCTAATTCTAGCGCATGGGGTGCAGCTATTTGTTTCAGGAATAAAAAGTAATCTCTCAATAGGGATGGGATTTTTACACCTCAAGCATTTCCCAAAATCTACTTTATCGATATTATTTAAGTTGTGATTCATTCTAATCAGAATCTGCCTTTTTTTTCGCAGCGCGGATTCGTTTACGCTTTTATTATTAATGGCATCCATTCTGGAAACTCTACCAATAGCATTTTCGGGGGAGATGGGTTGGGTTAATTCTTCCAATTCCTCAATTTCAAGCCTAATTTTCACCATGGATTTTTCCAAGGTTTCCCTATATTTCTCCTTGTCTGATTCCTTCATAAGTCCTTAAATTAAACTAATTATTTTATTTCCAGCTCCAAGGAAAGGAATAGCAAATAAAACTGGTTCCCTTATTTTATTGAAATAGGATGTCTTTTTGTTGGATTCACTTTTCTAACTTCGCCTTATGGTAAAAAAGAGAATAGCCATCAATGGTTTTGGAAGGATAGGTCGGTCACTTTGCAGGCTAGTTGCCCAAACGGATGATTTGGAATTGATAGCCATAAATGACCCTGCATCTACAGATAATTTGGCTCACCTTTTAAAATATGATAGTACCCATGGTAAATTTCCTTTTGAAGTTAAAGCCATGGGAGAATTTATAAAAATTGCCAATAAAGATGTTGCAGTTTTTCATGAAAAAGAACCCTCCCTCATACCCTGGATGGATCTGAATATTGATATAATTATTGAGGCTAGTGGAAAATTTAAAAATCAAGAAAGCCTTGCCCCTCATCTAAAAAACGCAGGCAAAGTAATCCTCACTGTTCCTCCTGAAGATGATATTAAAACCATTATTATGGGAATTAATGATGATGATATCAGTCCTGAGGATCTGATTCTTTCCAATGCCTCCTGTACCACCAATTCTGCAGCACCTTTGCTAAAGGTTATTCAAGACTTATGCGGAATTGAACATGCTTATATTACCACAATCCACAGTTATACTACCGATCAACAATTGCAAGATGGACCTCATAAGGACTTTAGAAGAGGAAGAGCAGCTGCTGAAAGTATTGTGCCTACAACTACAGGTGCTGCTAAGGCGATAACCAAAGTTTTTAAAGATTTAGAAGGAAAAATTGGTGGAGCCGGAATTCGGGTTCCAGTGCCAGATGGTAGTCTTACAGACATAACCTTTACCGTAAAACGAATTGCAAGTGAGGAGGAGGTAAATAAGGCTTTTTTGGATGCTTCTAAAAACTCTAGATTAAAAGGTTATTTGGGCTATAATTCAGACCCGATTGTATCTAGGGATATTATTGGCAGCCCCTATTCTTGCCTATTTGATGAAGGATTAACATCCGTGCTAGGTAAAATGGTGAAAGTGGTAGGTTGGTATGATAATGAAATGGGTTATAGCCATAGATTAGTGGATTTAATCCGAAAGCTAGACTAAAAAAAAGCCAAGCCTTTTAGTTAAAAGCTTGGCCTATTAATTTTATAATATTTTAAAATTAGCTACCCAAAACCTCTTTTAATTTGGCTTCCAAGGCAGGTCCCCTTAAATTGGTTTGAATAATTTTCCCTTCTCTATCCACTAAAATGGTATAGGGGATATTCATTAATCCAAAACGTCTGGAAACGGTGCTGTTCCGACCCAATAGGTCGCTAACATGATTTTCCCAAATTAAACCATCCTTTTCTATGGCTGTGGTCCAATCTGATTTTGGATCAGGTTGCTGTGCTAAACCATCTAAGGACACACTAAAAACTTCAAAACCCTTGCTCTTATATTCATTGTACATTCTCAATAAATTGGGGTTTTCTGCCCTACAAGGTCCACACCAGGCTGCCCAAAAGTCTACTAGCACTATTTTTCCTTTAAGATCCGAAAGGTTTTTAAAATCACCATCTGGTGAAGGAAGACTAATCTCAGGCACTTCAGCACCAGGAACAAGCTTGGATTGTGCTTCTCTTTTTATCTTCATTTCTTCCGCCTGTACACGGTTTTGTTCCATTGCCTTGGCAAAGAAATTTGTATGTTGATTGTTGGGGTATTTGGTTTTAAAAGCCTCGGCCACCTTTTCATAATAATCAAAATCATTGATAGGAGAAACTAATTCTTGACGACCAATTTTTTGAGAAAAGATCAGAAGGTTGGTAAGGTTTCCAGGATCATCATCAATAAATTTTTTCATTCCATTGGAGGCTTGGTCTAGGATTTTCTGAAAGGTTATATCCAAGGCTTGCTTAACCTGACCATAATTGGCGCTATCTCTAAATTGATTCGCAATTTGATCTAAACTATCCACCCTCTCTAAAGCATATAGGCTCACCTCGTTAATGTCCAATATTCTCTTACTCCCCGGACTTCCATCCACTGTGTATTTGCGGTCCACATCCTGGCCGCTTATGTCTAGTTGAACAGATTCTCCACTTTCTATTAAAAGAGGGATATAATAGTTTTTGGAAGTATTAATGGTATAAAAATTCACACTATCAGAACTCCAGGAAAAGCTAAATTTCCCATCCGTTAATTCCATAGTATCCAAAGGAATTGGGGATCTTTTCTGTGCATCTACATAAGATAAAATCAAGGGACCTTCATCACTGGTGATAGTACCAGATAAATTGATTTGATTTGGGGATTCACTATCACAGGAATTGAGGAAAAATGCAATCCCAGAAAGCAATACAACATATTTTAAAATTCTCATAATATTTTATTTTTCTAATTCTTCTTGTACTAATTTGTTGGTGATTTTTGGATCGGCTTTCCCTTTGGATAATTTCATCACTTCACCCATAAATAAACCGAGTAGTCCTTTTTTACCAGCTTTATACTCCTCTACCTTAGCTGGATATTTAGCAATGGCTTGTTTCACAAAATCTAAAAGGGCATCACTATCACTCTCTTGAATGAGATTTAGATTTTTGGCTATTATCTCTGCATCTTCACTAGGATTGTCTATCAATGCTTTAAACAAATCTCCAGAGGCGGCAGAGTTACTCACTTTTCCATCATCTACCAATTGAATAAGCTGAGCGATTTTAATCGGCTTCAATGGAAATTCTTCTATACTTATCGCTTTTTCATTTAAATAGGATTTTACTACACCCATTATCCAATTCGCTGCTGCCTTATAATTGGGATTATGAGCAATTAGCTCTTCAAAATAAAGGGCAATTTCTTTGGTTTCAATTAATAAATTAGCATCGTAGTCGCTTAATCCAAGATCAATATACTTTTGATGTAATTCTTTTGGTAATGGCGGTAAATTTGTTTTTACAGTATTTACAAAACCCTCTCTAACCATTACTGGCTGTAGGTCTGGCTCTGGGAAATATCTATAATCATGAGCATCTTCTTTAGCTCTTAATAATATGGTTTTTCCACTTGCGGCATTAAAAGTCATGGTTTGCTGTAATACTTCTTCCCCAGATTCTAATACTGATGCTTGCCTTTCTATTTCATAATCAATAGCTTTTTGAACATTGCGAAAGGAGTTCATATTTTTCACTTCCACCTTGGTTCCAAATTTTTCCCTACCAATAGGTTTAATGGAAATATTCACATCGCAACGAAGGCTACCTTCCTCCATATTTCCATCAGAAATATCTAGATAGCGAACAAGCTTTCGCATTTCATTGAGATAGCTATAGGCTTCTAATCCGTTTTTAAATTCAGGTTCACTTACAATTTCAAGTAAGGCTACACCGGCACGGTTTAGATCAATAAGGGTATTAAAGGGGTCAATATCGTGGCTGCTTTTTCCAGAATCTTCTTCCATGTGGATTCTGGTTAAGCCAATTTTTTTGGGATTGCCATCTGCATCTTTAATATCAATATAACCTCCGGTACAAATAGGTGTAGTGTCTTGAGTTATTTGATATCCCTTGGGTAAATCTGCATAGAAATAATTTTTTCGAGCATATTCGTTTCTTTCCCTAATATTACAATTAAGGGCGAGGCCAAGTCTTACAGCATATTCAATTACTTCCTTATTTACTCGAGGTAGGGTGCCTGGGTGTCCTAAGGAAATAGGATTTACCTGCGTGTTTGGCATGGCACCATATTGAGTAGAATCGCTGCTATAGGCTTTACTATTGGTGTCTAATTGTACATGTATTTCCAGACCGATAACAGGTTCGTATTTTTTTAATACTTCTTGTAAATTACTGTTTTTCATTAGCTCCAATACAAATCAAATGTAAATATGATGAGGGTAATTGCAATTGGCAAAGAAACAAAATTAGCTATGCCCTAGCAAGGCTTTTAGTTGCAGATAATATTTATTATTCTAAGCTTTGAATGTCTTTAAATGCCTTTCTATTTGGTTTAGGAATTTATCACCTTCATCAAATAGAATTTCAAGTTCAATTGGTAGATGGTAAATTTTACTTTTCAGTGAATCATCCCAATGATTTTGAAGCCTAACCCAATCCTTTTCGGTACAAATAATTTGTAGCTCTGGATTTTGATCAAGCATTTTTTTAAAACTGTTGATGTCTTTATCTGTAAATTGGTAATGATCTGGAAATTTGAGATGTTTTTGAATTTCAAAGCTCATAGCAAGATGTTCAATAAATAGTTTTGGTTTTGCAATGCCTGTCAAAGCCAATATTTTTTTCGATCCCTTGAAACCTTTACCCAGATGATTTTTTAGGCTTCCATAGCTTATGGCACTGAAGTAAACTTCTTTCCCCGGGAATTTTGATTTTATAATATGAGCTTGTTCAATTCCAAGGTCATTTGGACATTTTGTGAAAAGGATTATATCTGCTCTCGAAACAGCCCTTCTAGATTCCCGTAAATTTCCGCTAGGCAAAATATAATCTTGATAAAAGGGCTGAGAAAATGTGCTTAAAAGAATGGAGAATGAGGGTTTTACATATCGATGTTGATAGGCATCGTCTAAAAGAATAAAATCCAGATTTTCAGCTTTTAATAGGGCATCGATTCCTTCCACTCGCTTTTCTGCAAGCGCCATTTTTAGATTTTTAAACTTATGGAATATTTGCCAGGGCTCATCGCCAATTTCCTCAACTGTAGAATTGGGGTTTGCCAGAATAAGGCCCTTTGTTTTTCGGCCATAGCCTCTACTTACTACAGCGGCCTTTTGATTTGTAATGTTTTTTAAAAGATATTCCGTCATGGGGGTTTTACCAGTTCCCCCAGTACTTAAGTTTCCAATGCAAATTACCGGAAGTGGAAAGCTTTTGGATCTTAAAACCCCAATGTTGAACAGCAGATTTCTAATGGAGGTGATACCGCCATATATTAGGGAAAAGGGCCATAATAGTAATCTCCAATTCATTCAATCTAAACTAAAAATATATAATTATTGATCTTGGGTTTTTATCATTCACTTAAACTCTCCCCTAGTTCTTTTTTAATATCCTCCATTCTTTCTGGATGGAACCATTTTATTTCCTCATCCTTTTTAAACCAGGTAAGTTGTCGTTTTGCATATCTTCTAGAGTTTTTCTTTACTTCTTCAACAGCTTGGTCTAAATTTATTTCATCATTGAAAAAAGGGACGAATTCGCGGTATCCAACAGTTTGAAAGCTATTGTGCTCCTTATATTGCAATAGACTTTTCACTTCTTCCAAAAGTCCACTTTCCATCATTTTATCTACCCGTAAATTTATCCTTTGGTAGAGATTTTCACGATTCATATTCAAACCTATCTTAATAATATTGAAAGGGCGATTTATTTTTTTCCTTTTTCGGAAGGAGCTGAAGGGCATAGCCGTGGTTCTGATTATTTCTAATGCCCGAACAATTCGTTGTGGATTTTTTTTATCCACCTCATTATAATAAATCGGATCTGAGTTTTTTAATTCTAAAAGAAGCTTATCCAAACCTTGATTCCTTAGTTCCTGTCGAAGATTTTCTCTTACTTCTGGGTTCACCTCTGGCATTTCATCAAAACCTTCACACAAAACTTTCATATACAGACCGCTGCCACCAACCAGCACAATTTGGTCTTTAGTTTCAAATAGTTTTTGAATTAATTGCAAGGCCTCCTTTTCAAATTTTCCTGAGCTATAATCTTCTTTAAGGGATAAGTTTCCAATCAAATGATGCGGAATTTCTTGTAAGTCCTTTTCATTGGGTGGAGCTGCGCCAATTTTCAATTCCTTAAAAAACTGTCGGCTATCGAATGAAATAATCTCTGTTTGTAGCCATTTTGCAATTTCTATAGCTACCGAAGTCTTGCCGATTGCGGTAGGTCCGCAAATGAATATGACCGTTTTCATTAAAGTTTTTCAGCGCAATTATGGCAGTATTCAGCCTCTACTACATGATGGCGATTTCCACATTTTGAGCAAACTTTTCGCTCCGCATTATTTCTATCTCTGGTCATTTCAGCGGTAACAATCCCAGTAGGAACGGCAATAATCGCATAACCTAAGATCATAATTACGGAGGCAATAATTTGTCCTAATGGCGTTTCTGGGCTTACATCTCCATAGCCAACTGTGGTGAGTGTTACAATGGCCCAATAAATACTAATAGGAATGCTGGTAAATCCATGTTCTGGTCCTTCCACAACATACATTAAGGTACCCATGATAAAGACAACACATATTACAACCACCAAGAAGATGGTAATTTTTATTCTACTTCCTTTTAAAGCAGTGGACAAGACTTTAGCTTCACCAAGAAACCGCACCATTTTAAGAACCCTAAAAACTCTGATCAACCTAAAGCTACGGATCACCATAAAATATTGTGCACCTCCTAATACTATTCCCAAATAGGTGGGGATGATAGAAAGGAGATCTATGATTCCATAAAAGCTTAAACTGTATTTCACCTTGCTTCTAACGATCATCTGTCTAACTACATATTCGGCAGTAAAAATGATGGTGAAGAACCATTCTAATATTTTAAAAAGTAAAGGATTATTTTTAGAAATAGATGGAACACTTTCCAACATAATGGTTAGCAGACTACCCAAAATGGCAACCAATAATATTAAATCGAAGTTTTTACCAGCTTTGGTATCGGCTTCAAAAATAATATCATACCATTTGCTTCTCCAGCTTTCTTCTAAAGGTCTATTGCTCAAGCGTCTCGCTTTTTTAAGATTATATATCCTCCAAATGCAAATATAATGGTGTAGCTAAAAGTGATGATTAACTCCTTCAGTGGAATGCTTTCAGCGGTTTCTATTCCCAATATTAAATCCATTTGGGTCATTCTAGAAAATGGCTCATTTATTAATTCCCTTGATGCTCTTGTAGGCAAGAAAATTTTATAATCGCCCATAAAGGCAAATCCTAAAAATGGTTCAATAAGGAAATAATACAATAATAATATAATAATGGCCACGGTACTGCTTCGCATTAAAAAGGTAAGAAAAGCGGCAAATGTGATAAGGAAAAGAACTTCTGCAAAATAGCCTAGAAGAAAATCTGAGCCAGCAAAAAATTCTGAAAATCCCATATCGGGATTATAAATAATGGCTGCGATAAGACCGGTAAGGCCAATCACCAAAGTGCTAAAAAGACTAAAAAATAAAACAGATAATAATTTGGAACTATAAAATTGGCTTTTCGTAAGGCCATCAATAAGATTTTGCCTGTAGGTTTTAAATTTATACTCATTGGCCACAAAAAACAAAAGGATAAAGGCTGGAATAAATTTAAAATAGCCGGCGATATAGGTAATATTATGCCATATATAAGGAACTTTATAGAATCCCATTTCACCAAAAGTTCCAAGAGTTATTAGTCCGTCTTGGCCAGTCTTTCTATTGCCTAAGGGTTCAATATTTCCTATTCCAACAATCAGCCCTACCATACATAAAACATAAAGGCCAGTTCCTAGTAGGAAAAAGGTATGTCCTTTGAATTTTAACCATTCAAGTTTTAATAATTTCATGATCCAGCTTTATTTGTTAATTCTAGGAACTGTTCTTCCAAGGAGTTTTTACGGAAATTCAAATGGTCTATAAAAATGGATTTTGAGGCCAATTTTTGATTTACTTCACTAGCACTAATACTTTCCGATAGTACTAGAGAAAGTTTGCCATTTACTTCTTTTATGGAGGAAAAGTAGCCCCAGGTTTCGAGTTCTTTTTTCAAAGCTTCATTGTCTTTAGCACTAATTTCCAAAACACCTTCAGACCCTGTCATCTCATCTACGCTACCCGAAAAAAGTAATTTCCCAAAACGTATTATGGCTACATCGGTACACACTTTTTCTACTTCATCAAGAAGGTGGCTGGCTATTATTACAGTGATACCCTTTTTAGCAATACTTCTAATAAGCTCTCTTATTTGAGCAATACCATTAGGGTCTAGTCCATTTGTGGGTTCATCCAACAATAAAACCTCAGGATTATTTAATAAAGCAGAAGCAATGGCTAGGCGTTGTTTCATACCTAAACTGAAGGTCTTAAACTTGCTATTTCCTCTTTCAAAGAGGTCCACAGTTTTTAGTACCCCATCAATATCTGGATTTTTGATTTCTTTAATTTTGGCTACAATTTTCAAATTGTTTCTGGCGGAGAGGTAGGGGTAAAAGTTTGGAGTTTCTAAAATGGCTCCAATTCTTTTTTTGGTATTGAAATTTAATTCTTCGCCAAACCAGGAATAGGAACCTGAGCTGGCCCTAATTACCCCGAGCACCATTCCCAAACTTGTTGTTTTACCACTTCCATTCGGCCCTAATATGCCGTAAACACTCCCTTTTGGAATCTCCAAGTTTAAAGAATCTACTGCCGTAATTTTCCCGAATTGCTTTCTAAGTGACTGTATTTGAAGTACTTTTTCCACTTTTGTTAATATCTTAGGTTCGTTTGCTATTTCAAAATTGATTAGATTTGAGAGATAACAGGGAACAATATACAGGATTAACCGCAAAATTTGATGAATGAAAATGAACCAGGATAAGCAGCTTTTAAATCAGATACAACTTATTGAAAAAGAGAAAGTTTCTGATCTTTTTTTTCCTAAAGGGGAAGTTTTAGACAATCCAAATCTCATTAGAGAAAGAATGTTCGCCTTGCATAGAGCTACAAGTCTTGGAAATATTCACCAAAGAAAGGTAAATCTCGTTTTTGAAGATAAGGAAGGACTAAAAAGAGTGAAAACCACCATTTGGGCAATTTCAGATCGAAAAGTAATTCTCAAAGAGGGTAGGAGTATTCCCGTTCCTAGAGTTCATTCGGTTTCAATCCTAGACTAGTTGAGGTTGAAATCATAAGGATCATCCTCTTCAAAATCATCATTTTCAAAATCTTCTAAGCCATAATCCTCCTCTAAATTGGTAGATTCCATGGATTTGCTAGGTGCTTCTGCAGGTCTTTCGCCCACAATTTTAATGATTCTAGAATCTGAAGATTCGGGGATGTCGGTTTTTATCAAATCCACATAAAAGGTCCAAAGATTTAGTAAATCATAAACATAAATCATTTTACTGCCAAGTTCACTAAGAAATTCCTTTAGGATTACATCAGACATTAATCTGGCCTTGGATCCAGACATGGCACCAAAATCCATTAAACTTATTTCTTCACCTTGTTCCCAGTCGTCGTTGCTGGCAAAAAATGCTGCCAACTCACCTTTTTCAAAATTAAAAGCTTCCACTATTTGATCGTGAAGAGCAGTAAAATTTGAGTTTTCAGAGATATCTATATCCCGGATAACATCATCTTCAGCATCTAAAATTACTCTTATCCTATACATTCTTTTCCTTTTCCTTAGGTGTTAAGCCAATTTCCGAAGCCTTTTTCAGCATAAAATTAAAAGCACCATCCTTTGTGTTTTCAATTTCACCATCTAATATAGCTTCTTTTATAGCTTCCTTTAAAATTCCTATTTCCTTTCCTGGACTTAAGTCAAAAGTTTTCATGATCAGATCTCCATCGATGGGGGGCTGCCAATTTCTTAACTTGTCCTTTTCTTCTACTTCTTTTAATTTTTGCCTTACGGCTGCAAAATTATTGAGAAACTTCTCCCTCTTTTTTGCATTTCTTGTGGTGATATCTGCCTCACATAATAACATTAAATCTTCGATATCATCTCCAGCTTCAAAAAGTAATCTTCGCGCTGCACTATCCGTGGCATTTTCTTCAGAAACTGCTATGGGCCTGCTACTTAGCTGAACTATTTTACGAGTAAACTTCATAGCATCACCAAGTGGAAACTTTAATCGCCTGAATATTTTGGGAATCATCTTTGCCCCAATAAATTCATGGTGATGGAAGGTCCAGCCAATGCCTTTCACAAATTTTTTGGATACAGGTTTACCAATATCATGGAATAGAGCCGCGTAGCGCAAATACAATTTATCGCTAGTTTGGGAAATATTATCCACCACTTGTAAGGTATGGTAGAAATTGTCTTTATGAACCTGACCTTCCACTTCTTCAACTCCTTTAAGTGCTGTAATTTCTGGTAGAATTATAGACATTAATCCGCAATCTTCCAATAATTTTAATCCGATGGATGGTTTTGGAGAAAGCATAATTTTGTTTAGCTCCTCAACAATTCTTTCCGAGGAAATAATTTCAATCCGATTTTTATTCTTTTGTATGGATTTAAAACTATTACTATCAATTTTAAAATCTAATTGGCTTGCAAAACGAATGGCTCTCAGCATTCTAAGCGGATCATCAGAAAAAGTGATATCGGGATCCAGGGGTGTTTTTATTAGTGAGTTTTTTAAATCTTTCACTCCTCCAAATGGATCGATAAGTTCACCATAATTGGATTCATTGAGACTTATAGCCAAGGCATTTATAGTAAAATCTCTCCGATTTTGATCATCTTCCAAACTGCCATCTTCTACTATAGGTTTTCTAGAATTTCTATTGTAGGATTCTTTTCTTGCACCTACAAACTCCAGTTCCAAATCTCCGTAAATTACTTGCGCTGTTCCAAAATTTTTAAAAATGGAAACCTTGGTTCTCCCTAGCTTTTCGGCCACTTTTTTCGCAAGTTCAATTCCCTTTCCGGTAGCAACAATATCAATGTCTTTGGGATCCTTCCTTTTAAGAATATGATCTCTAACAAATCCACCGATTACAAAAGCTTCAAGCCCAATTTCTTGAGCAGCATCGGCAATGGTTTTAAAAACCTTATGTTGAATTATCTCTTTCAAATTAAAAACTTATACAGAGGGAGGGAAAACCTTTTCGGAATACACGGCCAAAACAATTACAATAATGAGAAGGCTATAAATGAGAATATGAAGTTTCTTTATTCTTTTTTTGATTTCAATCAACTCCTGTTTTTCATTCTCTTCAAATACTACCGTATACATTAATGGGAAAAGCAAAAAAGCATCCCATCTTTCCTTTCTTTCTTTTTTATCAGAAAAATCAAACTGAAGTAAATCGCTTTTTGAGCCCTTATTCTTTTTATTTTTAATTCTCAGATATTGCAGTTGAAGACTGGCTTTAAAAAGGAATATGGCAAGAATGGCCAAAAGGATCATTACCACTCCAAAAACAAAAATAAACTGTCCAAACATTAATTTTAATTTCTGCTGGCAAAATTACTATAATTAAGCTAGCAATAGGCGGTTTTTTGAAATTGAAATTTGTGTTTTCCCTTTGCCTGAAACGATAATATCAAAAAAAAATCCCTTTACAAGGAAAGGGATTTTTAGGGTTTGTTGCTGAGAATTTATCAAATGGCTATTAAAATATCTACTAGTGGATTTTCAGGATCTTTGGAGTTTTTCTTGTAGATTTCTAAATCAGCAGTATATGCTCTTTTAATATCTGAATTCCAGATTTTTACCCATTGTTCAATTACCGCTTCGGGTAGTTTTCCTTCCGGACTAAATTTTAAATAGTTTGCCTTTTTAAATTTTCGCCCGATGAGGTTTTTGGGGATATCATTTAAGCTTTCCACTTTACTGCCAATTAAAATAGTATATGGTTGGTTGTGATCTCCTTCATAGTCTGTGTAAATGGCGTAAATATTTTCATCCACCTTATTAGGAGTGCTTTCTGCAATTTTCTTGTTTTGAAACTCATCCCATAAATTTTGGATATCTGTGGCGGCCTGATAATTTTGGTTAGAGGTTTTGGTGCTGATGCCTACAATATTGAAGGCTTCCATGTTAATTGAATTCATCTTGCTATTTTTTTGATTACTTGGCAAGATTATGATGGGTTTATGACAACCTTTTGTCAGTAGTTATTTAGATTTCTCTAAAAAGTGCAAATAAATTTCTTGGGATAGTAATTTCATTTCATCCTGTAGCTCCTGAGGTTCTATAATTTTAATTTTATTGGTAAACATCATTAACCACCTGGCCATATTTTTATGGGAATGATTAAGGAAGGTCATTTCAATCCAATCTCCGATTTCCACTTCATGGGTATAGCCAAGCATAAATTTTTGAGACTCTACGTATCTACTGCTTTCTTTGCGAAAGCGTACGATAGATTTTTTCAAATCCTTTTCGATGGCCAAGGAATTCAGATATTCTTTTAAGATAGGGTGCTTATCTTGGAAATGCTGATTTCCAATTTCTAATTTTTGAATTCTATCCAAACGAAAGCTCCTGTAAGCATTTCTCAGTCTGCAAAAGGCAATTAAATACCATTTATCATTAGAGAAAAACACACCTATAGCCTCAATTTCCCTTTCGGAAATTTCATTTGTATATCCGGCCTTATAGGTGATTTTTAAAACCTTTTTGGATAATACAGATTGAAATATTTTTTGCAAGCCTTGAATTTCTTCTTTAATAGGTGCCCATGGGGGTCTAAAAACTTCAATATAATCGGATAAATTATTTGCCGCTTCTTTCTCCTCAGTCCTCAAAACCGATTTCACCTTAATCATTGCAGATTTATAAGAATCCGCAGTTTTGCTATCCACCATTTTTTCTAGAAGTTTTTCTGCAGTAATCATTGCACTTGCTTCTTGCTGAGAAAACATTACCGGTGGTAAATGATATCCAGGCATAATGGAGTATCCCACTCCGGCCTCTGAAATTATGGGTATACCTGCAGTTTCAAGGCTTCTGATATCTCTGTAAATTGTGCGAAGGCTCACCTGAAATCGTTCGGCAAGGTCTTGTGCTCTTACAATCTTTTTGGATTGTAAAACCACTAATAGACTAATTACACGATCAAATTTATTCATGGAAAAAGAAAGCCTTTGAATAATGAAATTGCTTTCAAGACTTCAAAATTAGACTTTTATTTTTTTTTAATGACGCAACCAATTTTATAAAAAGGCCATCGTTAGAATTAGCCAAGGTTCTTGGAAACATGATTGTTAAACCGTATTTTTAATTCCTTAAACTGAAAATATTATGAAAACTAAATCTCTACTGCTGGTTTTTTCCATTATCAGTAGCTCTCTTTTTATTATTAGTTCTTGTTCAAAAGAACCAGATGCAAGCCATGTTAATTCACGAACCCTTGATTTAGATGCAAAATACCAATACCAGAGTGTTAGTGCCGAAATGGGGCATCTTGGTAGAGTATTGTTTTATGATAAATCCCTATCCCTGAACAATGGTGTAAGTTGTGGATCTTGTCATTTGCAGTCCAAAGCATTTGCCGACAATGGTCAGTTTAGCAAGGGATTTGAAAAATTAGAAACTTCTAGAAATACACCACCCATTCAAAATTTAACCGAATTTGATCAGGCCTTATTTTGGGATGGAAGGGAAAGGTTATTACAAAATATGGTTATGCAGCCCATTTTTAATCATGTAGAAATGGGGATGGCCAATACAAGCGAACTCACCAAAAAGGTTAAGGAGAAAAAATACTATCAGGAACTATTCTTAAGAGCTTTTGGTGAAGAAGAAATTACATTTGAAAAGATTTCCCAAGCCTTAAGTGGTTTTACATCCTCCATAGTTTCCCAAGGTTCTAAATTTGATAGGTCTTTCAATAGTTTTGTTTCCTTTCCTCAGCTTAATTTATTGAGTGAAAATGAAAAAGAGGGGATGAATTTGTTTTTTGATAAATACAATTGCGGAAGCTGCCATAATGTTTTCTCAGCCAAAGGCTATGATACTCCCCAACCTATTACTATTAAATTTCCAGGGAATAGCTCTAGTACCACAAGCGAATTGGTGAATATTGGATTAGATGCTAATTATCCTGATAATGGTAGAGGTTCAATTACAGGTGATTCTGAGGACAATGGCAAATTTAAAATTCCAAATCTTAGAAATATTGAACTAACGGCGCCCTATATGCATGATGGAAGATTTGCCACTTTGGAAGAAGTTATTGATCATTACAATGATGGAATAAAAAATCATCCGAATTTAGATGATAGATTGAAGGACGAAAATGGACAACCAATGGTAATGCACATTAGTGCAGATGAAAAGCAAAAAATTATTGCCTTCTTAAAAACGATGACAGATCCACAACTAATCAGAGATCCAAAGTTTTCAGACCCTTTCATCAAAAACTAACTAAGTTTCTTTAAATGCTAAAAAAAATTGTCTTATTGGGATTATTTATCCTAGTAGCACCCTTTGCAAATGCCCAAATGGATGAGCGATATTCTCATTTAATTGGTGTTCAGGCGAATCCACTTTTTAATCAAATTTTGAGTTTTGGAAATGCGCAAACGGTGGATAATCCGTTTTTATTAAGGTATTCATTAAGAGATAATGAAAATTCTGTTGAATATAGTTTTGGAATTGGATATTCTTTCAATTCTGAAAAGGATGAAAATGGTTTGGAGGCAATAAATAATACTATTAATACCCGTTTAGGCTGGTTTAGAATTGTCGACCTTGGAAAGGGATTGGAACTGGCCCTTGGAGGGGATATAGTTTATGGAACTCAAAATATAAAAACCTTTAATATTCAGGCTTTTAACTTTGGGGTCTTGGATTCAACTATTACCACCAGCACTACTTCCAACAGTAGCTATGGCTTTGGGCCAAGAATAAAATTCAGTTGGTCAATCACCTCTAGCCTTAGCATTGGTACAGAATCCAACTATTATTTCAGGTTTATAAATAACAAAACCAATGTTCTTACCAAAAGTTACCAAGGGGATGGGCTTGGAAATATTACCACCACCACAAATACTGAAAATGTAAGTAATACAGGAAAGGATTTCCAGATAGACCTACCCATTGCCCTATTTCTAATTCTTCGGTTTTAAAAACTTAATTATGAGCTGGACAGTTAAAATTCTAGGTTTTTCGCTTCTCTTGCTTCTTTCATCATGTAGCGAAAATGGCTGTAAGGATGAGTCTGCCATAAATTATCAAGTAACAGCAACTGTTGATGATGGTAGCTGTATTTATTGTAAAAAAGATAATATTGATAAAGGAGCTTTAATTTTTGCATTGATTGATAATAGGCCTCAATCTGTACATTATCAAGATCAAATTGCAGTGGTAGAGGCGCATCAAACTAGTGAAGCTTATAATGATGGGAGTTGTGGCCAAAATGGATGTTTTACAGCCTTGGAAATAAAGAGCTTAGTAGCGGAAGATATTATTAATTTAAATTTTTCAGTTCAATTTAATGTTCAGGGAATAGGATCTTTTACCCAGTATTTTTTCCAAAATGCAAGTATAAAATCCGGGGAGACTAAAACCTGGGAAAAAGCATTTTCCCTTCCTTCCTCAAGTTGCTCAGATATCAGTAATGGTAGTGCCCAAGGCAATTTATTTGATGCAACTTTCCTCTAATTTCTATAGGTTGCTGCCATTATATTCTAGGATTTTCAACACATCATCTTGGAATTGAAGTCCAACCCAAATCATTTTATCCTCATTGGTTACCCTAAGGATATTAAAATCTCTATGCACCTTATCCATTTTCGGAAATGAAGACCAAAAGCTTTCCTTATTCATCCCCATAGCTACATTATTTTTTAAGGGCAATATATTGGACACCATTGCGGCATAAACAATCCTATTTTCCTTTCCTCTTATCATTAAACTTATTTCCGATTGATCATCATAATAATAGTATAGCATGCTATCCTTGAGCTGACGATCATATGGATTTGGATAAATAGCCGTGTCAATTTTAATATAAGCGGTATTTGCTAAATCTTCCTTTGCATTTTCGGTGAGAAATGGAGAATTTCCAAAATCGTAATGCTCTATGTCAATTGATTCGTAAAGGGTTTCTGGCCTTTTTAATTCTCCTTCCGCAGGATTTTGAGAAGCTACATTTTCTTCAGCTTCAAATGGCTTTTGTTTCTTATTCTCGGTTTTTTCAATTGGCCGCTCTGTAGAATTGGTGGATTCTGAATTTTTGCTATCGGCCTCATTAATTTTTGTACTTGCATCATTTTGGCAAGAAGCAAGCATAGAAATAAAGCAAAGGGCTGCGAAGTATTTTATAATTCTCATATTTATCTTTTTCCGATTGTAAAATTAAACATTACAATTTGTTAAGGAAGTATGATTAGTAAACGAAACTTTAATTTTTTAAAGCATTATTTTTTATCGAAAAATTTATTTTCCAGAATATAAACACTGATAATACCTAGTAAGTAGGCAAGGAGATCCCATTGGCTAAAGGAGGATCCTAAAATAAGTTTTGCCCAGTAAGAATCTTGAAGATCAAAAATAGATAAGAGTTGAAAATATTGGAAAAATTCTATAGCGAAAGAGAATATTAAAACAATTATACAGGCAGTTATGGTTTTCACTCTACAGAAAGTACGGATCAAACAATAGAGAAGAATTACTATCAAATAATCCCCAAAATAAGGCCTAATGAAATCATCATGCGCAAAAAGTTCGATGCTGAGCTCAGCAATAAAAAGGATAATGCTAAGGATAAAATACTTGGGCTTAAAAACTAGTTTGGACATTTTTTTTAGGCCAAAACGCAGGGAGAAAGAACATGTTTCCCTTCAGAATACAATTAACAAAAGTTTAAGCTTCAACATATTGAAATAATTTAAGGCAAGGGATGTAATAAATTGAAATTTCTATTTGGGACTTATTTTTTAGGAATTTCCTCTCCTTCTTTTATTCTCCAAATTTTTAAAGATCTTAAGAAGATATAGTATCCAGAATGTGCTGCAAGAATGAAACCTACCTTACCATCGAGGATTCCCAATTGAAAAAAATATTTTTTTACAAAGGTGAATAATGGTTTTAGTAAAAGGTGAAAGGCAGTTACCCTTTTTGTTTTTTCTACCCTGTCATAGGCTCCCCAAGTAGTATATCTATCTGCTTTATACAAAAGATGACCAAGGTCTTTATAGGTATAGTGTTCTAGCTTGTTTTTTAAATATCCAAGCTTACCATTTACGATGATTTCGGCATGCACATGTTTATCTTCATATTTGCAATGATCCTTTCTGAAGAGGCGGATAACCTTATCTCCTTGCCAGCCACTATAATTTAGCTTCCTTCCCATAAAATAGTTTTGTCTATAAATCCAATAGGCATCAACATCACCATTATTTTCGAGGATATTGAGAATTTCATTCTTCAATTCCAGGCTTACTCTTTCATCGGCATCTACCAAAAGTATCCATTCATGCTTGGCCTGTGGGATGGCCCAATTTTTTTGAGAGGCAGAATTACCATATTCCCTTTGAATAAGGTTTACATCATGGTTTTGGGCAATTTTTACCGTATTATCAGTGGAATAGGAATCAACAATCAATACTTCATCGGCAAAGTTTACAGATTTAATAACTGCATCAATATTGTGTTCTTCATTTCCTGTTGGGACTAATGCCGTGAGTTTTGCTCTCATAGTAAGCTAGAATAAATATTTTGCCATTGGGTGGAAAGTACTTCGTCTTTAAAATTTTCTTCAGCAAATTTAATACTGTTTTCCTTCATCTTCTTTTGTAAACCTTCAGATTCCCAAACCATCCGAATCGCGTTTAAAATTTCAGATTCGCTTTGGGGATCCACCAAAATACTATCCGGACCAGCAACTTCCGGCAAGGAGCTTTTATCAGATGTAATAACCGGAGTGCCACAGGCTTGAGCTTCTAATACTGGAATTCCAAATCCCTCAAAATAAGAGGGGTAAACGAATAATTTTGCGGCATTGTAAATATGGGCAAGCTCTTCATTGCTAGGGACATTTGGACAAAAAACCAATTCTGGCCTTTTAGCATTTGCCTTCGCCTTTTTCCAAAAGTCTGTTGCTCTTCCTATTAATACTAGAGGAAGTTTTAATTTTTGGCAGGCTTCCAATAGTTTATCCACATTTTTCCTTTCTTCTAAGGTTCCTACGAAAAGTACAAAATCTTGAGGCAATTTGTGTTTTTCGGTGGTTTTAGAAATTTGTTCCTCCGAATATTTTTCCCAAAATACAGGGTCGCAGGATTGGTAAACTACTTTTATTTGATCGCCGGGAATTTCTAAATACTTTTCAAGGTGTTTTTTGGTTTGTTGGCTTGCAGCAACAATTTGATTGGCTTGTTCACAAGCAGCATTGACCTTAAGGGTATAAATTTTACGGTCTATAGGTTTGTAAAGCTCAGGTTTGTGAATAAATATAAGATCATGGATGGTTACAACACTTGGAATTTCCTTTTTGTGAAGGCCAACGGGAAGCTCATGACTTAAACCATGAAAAACATCAATATGATCTCTAAAAGCCCGTTTTGGGATTAATGCTTGTCGCCATAAATTAGACATCAAAGGATTTGAATAACCCGAAAGAACTTCATGAATATTTGAAAAATCTTGGCCAAAGGGAATTTTCCCTGGGCTAGGATTATATAAAAAATACTCATTGGAAGAATATTTTTCGGCCATAGCCCGAATAAGGTTTCTGCTATAATTTCCTAATCCACTAGAATTGTGGAATACTCTTTTGGCCTCGTAACCAATTTTCATTTTTGATATTCTTTAATTATCTAACCAAACCATAAGTCCTTCATTAAAAATCCCAAGAGCTTTTCCCTTGAGTTGTTTCCCAATAAAGGGAGTGTTGGTTGATTTACTTTGAATATCTTTTTTATTGAATATCCATTCTTTTTCCGGATCGAAAAATGTTAGTTCTGCAGCATTGCCTTCCTCTATAGTAGGAATTTCTAATCCCAATATTCTTCTGGGGTTTAGGGCAATTAATTCAATTATTTTATCCCAGCTTACCTTTCCATCCAAGGCCTTGCCTAGTGCTCCAATAAAAGTTTCAAGAGATATCATTCCAAATGCAGAATGATCAAATTCACACATTTTATTTTCAACATTTTCAGGGTAGTGATCAGAGGCAATAGCGTGTATCAGTCCTTTATTTAATGCTTCAATTAATGCCAATCTATCTTCTTCACCTCTAAGAGGTGGCATTAGCTTATAATTGCTGTCATAGCTTTCTAAATGCTTATCATTAAAACATAGATTAGCCAAGGATACATCTGCCGTATATTCTTGTCCATTTGCTTGGGCGGTTTTTAATAAAGCCAAAGTTTCCTTGGAGGATATTCCCGCTAAGTGCACCGAGGTTTCTGCATATTCTGCAAGGTGAAGTATGTTTTGAGTGCTAATTTCCTCTGCCAAACTTGGAATCCCCTTTAAACCAAGATAGGTACTTACCTCGCCTTCATGCATCTGTCCACCTTTTGCTAGTCCAGAATCTACCGGGGCGATATGAAGAGGGCCTGCAAAATCTTTTTGATATTGCAAAGCAAGTTTTAAAATCGATAAATTGTCTGGACAAGTTTTACCATGACCAAAAGCAATGGCTCCCGCTTGAAACATATCGTACATTTCGCTGAGTTCTTCGCCATTTAAATTTTTGCTAAAAGCTCCCATTGGATAAATGTTTACCGGCAAATCTTCCGCTTTTTTGTAAACGTATTCTACAATGGACTTAGAATCAATTCTAGGTTGGGTTTCCGGACTTAATGCCAGACCAGTAAATCCGCCAAAAATTGCGGCATTTGCTCCAGATTCTATAGATTCTTTTTCCTCAAAACCAGGATCACAAAAGTTCGCTCTTAAATCAAACCAACCAGGGCTCACACATAGATTTTCAGCTGTAAAAATTTGGGCATCCTTATCCTCAATCAGACTTTTAATGGAGGTAATAATATCCTCTTCAATTAAAATATCTACGGTTTTTCCATTATAAGACGAAAGGGGGTCAATGACCTTTACCTTTTTTATAAGAATCTTATTTTGTTCCATAGCTTTTAATTCCAAAGTTTTAGTAAAGTTATTTCAATAATTAATAAGAACAATGCTGCCCATAAAAACCAATGCCATAATGGTCTAACATTATAATTATCGCGAACTATCTTGGCAAGGTTAATATTTTCTATGTCCAATATTTCAACATTACTATTCGCTAAAACTTCTTTAAGATCTGATTCTTCCCAAAAGGCCCAATCACTTTCTCTAGGATCAATATTAACTGCTATTTTTCCAATTTCCTCCTCGTTTTCGATAACAGGGTAAATTCCAGGCTTTATTTCAGCGGGAAGACTGAATAATTCTGTGCTAAGTCCTTGGTTTCTTTGTTGAGGGATAATCTCTTTTCCCTCAACTTTTATTTTGAGTGGATAGTCAGATTCAGGAAATTTACGCTCAAATTCTTGTCCGAATTCATTACCTGAAGAATTGTATAAGGCTTGTTTGAGGCTGCTATATAGGGCAGAATTCAACATTATGGGTACCAAAATGCTATGTCTTGCAATATCGCTAGACTCTAAATCTAAATTGCTGTTAAAAAGCATAAACTGACCCTCATAAATTGGCTTTCTGCTAAGAAGACAATCACCGTTTTCCATTTCCAAAAGGCAATAAGGGGCAGGAGAAGTTTTATAGTGTTTCTTTATACTTGGAAGCTGAGAATTCTTCGGCTCTGCTGTAAATACATTTTCGAAAATTAGATCCTTCCAATAAATTTTATTCAATTTTATTTTAGCTTGGGAAAGCTCTCCATATTCTCTAAGTCCCAAACTTTTTAAAAATTCATCATTTGCTTTTTTATCCTCATAGTTTGGAATAAAGGCAATGTTTTTGCCCTGTTTGAGATTTTCAGAAATTGCCGATTTTAATCCACTCGGAAATTTTTCCAGCTGATTTAGTATTACTAAATTATAATTTTGAATCTCACCATAACTCAATTCATTTAAATCGGTAAAGTTCAGATCATAAATACTATCTTGATAGAGCTTTTCAAAAAGGGATTTATTGGACTTTCCAAGCAAAAGCACTCTTATCGGATCTTCTACCTTGAAACTGAAATATAACTGATTGTCGAAGCTCGGCTGACCCATATCAATTTTTAATAGGCCTTCATAAATAGCTTTATTTTCAGGTCGGATAATAAACTTTAATTCTTTTTTCTCCAAAGCAGAAATATTAAATTCCTCTGCTCCTTGTAATTCCGAATTTATTGTCAATTGGATAGATATAGATGCCAAATCTTGTATCCCATAATTCACGATTCTAAGTTTCAAAGTTTGATCAAAGCCCGGCTGTAAAATTGGATTTTCAAACCATACAGAGTCAATAGCCAAATTGGAGGATGGATTTGCTTCCTGAAATTTCAGAAGTTTCAAATTCCATAAACTATCGTTTAAACTATTTAAATTGGAAAATTGACTTTTTTGAAAATCCGAAAGAACAAAAAGCTGGATTTTGGAATCTAGTTTATCTTCAGGAATACTCCCTTTTATTTGCTTGCTAATTTCATGAATGCTCCGAAATGCATTTGAAGGTTTTAATTCATCAATTAAGCGTATTGCCTGACTGCTATTATAAAATGATTTTTGCCTAGACTCCAGATCATTGGAAATGATTTGAAACTTATAATTTTTGGGAAGGGCTTTTACCAAATTTACGGCTTCACTTCGGGCATCTTCCAATAAACTACCATTTAAGCCCTTGTTTTTCATGCTCAAACTATTGTCTATATAAATAGAAACAAGAGAAGAGTTCTGATCAGATTTTTCTTTAGCAGGGAAAAAGGGTTGTGCAAAGGCAAAAACCAAACAGGCTAAAGCCAATAATCGGGATAGTAAAATTATCCAATGCTTGAGCTTGTTAAAAGATTTAGACTTTTTCTGGAGGGCTTGTAAAAATCGATTATTACTAAAGTAAACCGTCCTATACCTTTTAAAATTAAATAGGTGGATGATAATGGGAATAAGAAGGGCTAAAAGGGCCCACAAAAAAGACGGATATAGGAAATTCATCAATGGTCAAAGATAGAATTAATTGCCAATCTAATAGGAAACGTTCCAGCAATTCAGGCAGTATGTATTTTGCCCTAGTAAAAGGCTATTACCTACTATTTAAGGTTTGTTTTCGGTTTTTAAACCCAATACGGAGATCATAAATTCACGAATCTCATCCTCAACAATTTGATAATTCTTAGATTGTATGGAAGAAGCTATAACATGGCTTTCAGGACTAGCTAGAGCTTTGCAAATATTTTCTTCCTCTTTACTGGCTAATTCTTTGTGAATTTCCGGAATTCGCGAAACATCAACCACTTCATCTTGATTTTTTTCATCCTTATAATAATATAGACTTAAAACTGGGCAGCTAATTTTTGATAATACTGAGGTGGTAGTAGTTGTTTCAATTAACTCTTCCATTGCTACTAGGGCGTTTACGCTGTAGAGAGTGTCCCAATATTTTTTGGCTTCTGGATTTTCATATACTACATGTCTTGTTTTGCCGATAACCATTGAAGCAATTTGTGCTCCCCAGGGGTCATTTAAAATTCTTGCTGATGGGTCTTTAATCCTAAAATTTGGCGATAAATTAACGAGGCTAAATACCACCTCCGGAAATTCTGCAGCAAGTTTTAAGGCGATAGGTGAACCTGTAGAGGTGGAAATAATAATGACTTTTTCTCCTAATTTTTGAGCGATAAACAATGCTTCCTTGGCTGATTCCCAAACCCCATCGGGGCTGTATTTTTCTAGATTAATAGGACTATGAAGACCATGATCTTGAAGTCTAGCTAAATAGAGATTTGATGAAAATTCTTTAGCCAGATTTTTATGAACAGGATCACCTTCCATATGGCTGGCAGAAAAGCCATGTAGATATAAAATGGAATATTCGGTTTCAGATTTTGAGGAATCTGCCCAAACAATTTGAGCTTGGCAGTTTTCTCTCGTATTAAACTGAGCCTCTTTTAATTGAATATACTTTTCAATAGACTTGATATTCGGTAGCTCTGGAATTTCTGCATTGTAAATTGGTGATTCAGGTTTTGGTCCTAAAAGATAAAGGACAATAAGACTGAGAACTATTAGGAGGAAAATTCTTCTTTTTTTCACGGATCTATTTCTTCAACTTCCTGCAAGATATAATTAAAATCCTCAAAATCAGTGGTGTTTAATTTGAGGGTGCCGGTAAACATAACCACATCATCTGTGCTGTATTTTTTGGGTTTAGACTTAAATTTTAAACTCATAACAGATTCTGGCCCTGCACCACCACAGAAAAAACAAGAACTAAAAGGATAGGCAGAAAGTGCGAAAACTCCACCCTCTGCATCCAAAGGAATAATATAGCCTTTAATAATTACCCTCTTACCATCCAAAGCAAGGATGCTTTCATCAAATATTGGCTCTAAATACCAGGCCTCAAGCTCCGGGTAGTATTTGTCCTCATAGTCTACATGCGAAAGGAATTTCCAGTCAATAATTTTAGCGGAATCTTCATCTTGAGCAAATACGAGATGGCTAAAGATTATCAACAATCCTATACCTAAATGCTTAACCATGGAGAGAGGCATTTTTTAAGGTGAAAAATAGGCCATCGCCCTTGTGATTTAATTGTAAAACTCCCTTAATCATTAAATATTCATCTGTAACGAATCTCCCAGGATCTGCTTCAAACCGCAATTCAATAACTGTTTCTGGCCCAGCATTCCCACAGAAAAAACAGGATGAAAATGGATTTTTGGAAAGAGCATATTTATTTGTAGCTACATCAATAGGTACTAAATAACCTGAAATACTTACTTCTTCTCCTTCATATTGACTTATCAAAATAGGGGGAAAGTTGGGGATTAAACTCCCTTCTTCTTCCTGGCTATTGGTGTAGGTAGTTAGTCCTAATAATTCCCAAACCAAAGGTTTTTGGGCAATGGATGAATTGGCTAGTAGAATTAGAAAAAGGCTGGCTATACTTTTAAGCATCGCTAAGGGTTTTGGAAATATTTAATCTAAACGCTTGAATAGATGGTAAAATTGAGGCAAGAAATCCAATTGCCAAAATTCCTAGGAATAATAGTCCTTCATCTTTAGTTAAAAAAGAGGTTTGCAAGGGATATTGATAATTTTGTTCCGCCATTGCAGAAATTAAAGTCATGGCAATTTTGCTAAATACCATAGCACATATAAAGCCAATAATAGAAATAAATAATCCTTCCATTATTACTAAGCTAAAAAGTTGAAATCTAGAGGCACCCATACTTCTCAATAATGCCAATTCAAATTTTCTTTCTTTCAAGCTTTGATACAAGGAAATAAAAACGCTAATTCCAGAAATTAAAACTATTAATATTGCTAAACTTTGAAGAGTTTCAATTCCAGTTCCCATTAATGAGAATAGCCTGTTGATCTCAATAGCTGGCAATGCCGCTTGCATATTGGTTTTTTGATTTACCATCCTGGGAACACTTAATATTCCCATGGGATTTTTGAATTTAATAAAGGCAGCAGTAATTTCCTTTGGCTTTTCTTCATGAGAATGACCTTCATGTTGATGGACATCCCAAACACTTTCCAAATTGGTAAGTATTAGCTTGTCTAAAACCGTTCCTGTCTCCTCCAAAACCCCTACAACCTGGAAGTTAAAATGCACATGACCTTCACCCATTTCAGAATCAAAACCATGGCTACTTTGAAAGCTTTTATTCAAATCCAATTCTGTAATATTTTGAACCAAAGATCCAATGACTGCTTCTCCGGATTGAGACCATAGTTGACCCTTTTTAAGCTCTGCATCATACAAATCCAAATAGGATTTTTCCGTTCCCACCATTCTATAGCCCTTATAATTGTCGCCAAATGAAAGGGGAATACTTTTCTTTACCAGGGGATTTTTACTCAGTTTTTGATATTCGCTTAAGGAAATATTGCCCGTAGGAGCATCTATTTGGTAAACACTACTCAGCAGAAGTTGTAATGGACTTCCTTTGGCTCCTACAACCATATCAATCCCAGATATATTTTTGGTAAACTGCTTTTCTACCTGTTCAGAAACATTGAGAAGTAGGGAAATTATTCCTGCTCCAAAGGCCAGCAAGAGGATACTTAAAATTGAACTTAAGGGTTTATGCCAAATATTTTTCCAACTAATAATAATCCAGGTCATAGCTCTATAGAATTGGAAAGTTTAGATAATAATCTTCGATCATGGCTAACCACTAATAAATTGGCATGGCATTTTTTGGCACTGGATAATAATAAATCGACTACAATTTCAGCGTTTTCATCGTCCAAGGCAGAAGTGGGTTCATCAGCTAAAATTAGCGAAGGGCTGTTTATTACAGCTCTTGCAATACTAGCCCTTTGTTGTTCCCCAACACTTAATTCGTTGGCTAAGCAATTTAATTTGTCACCTATATCCAAAATTTCCAAAACCTCCTTTAAGTGAGCACTGTTTGAGGCTTGCTTTGCCAATTTTTGAGCAAGCTCCAAATTCTCTTTAATACTAAGGGATTTTACAAAATGTGATTTTTGGAAAATCAAGCCAATTTCCTTGCCTCTAAAGGCATCTAGCTCCTTGCTATTCATTTCGCCAATCGAATTTCCACCAATTCTTATCTCGCCCTTTTGAAGTTTTAATAATCCACCTAGCAAGTGTAGAAAGGTAGTTTTACCAGAACCAGACTTTCCGAGTATCAGTAAATTTGAATTGGAATTTAACTGAATATCAGGGAAGACAATTTCTTTGTTTGAATTATAAGAATATGAAACTTGACTAGTGAAAACCAAATGAGCTGATAATTTTGTTTGATACAAAAGTAGAGTTTAAAGACTTAATTTTAAGCCTTAGTTACAAAGCCAATTTATATTCATGTAAATATCTATTTATGAAAACATTAGTTCTAGGAGCCAGCCCAAAGGAAGAAAGGTATTCGAATATGGCAGCTAAATCCCTAAGGAGGCATGGACATGAAATTGTTGCCATTGGGGCAAAGGAGAATGATGGAGAAATAAAAATTATTGAAGGAACCCCAGCCCTAGAGGATATTGATACTATAAGTCTTTACCTAAACCCCAAAAGGCAAGAGCAGTATTACGATTATATATTATCCTTAAAACCGAGAAGAGTAATTTTTAATCCCGGTACAGAAAATGGGGAATTGCAGGAATTGTTGGCCAAATCCGGTATAGAATCAGAAATTGCCTGCACATTGGTATTATTGAATACCCATCAATATTGATTTATTTTCTAATGATTAACAATTGCCGGCTGATGTCGGAGTTTTGTTCGATTTGAATGTAGTAGATGCCATTGGGCCACTTAGTAATTTCCAATTCATAGTCTTTGCCTGGAATGGAAACCACTTCTGAGGAAAATAACAATTGCCCTTGAAAAGAGAAAACACTTAAAGTTAGGCTTTCTTGTGGCCTTCCAATATTTCTGATTTTTACGATATTTTCATTGGCTGGATTAGGAAAAATTTCAATTTCTTCTCCATCTAAAATGGGCTTACTATCGCCTTCAAATGCTCCATTAATAGCTAAATACCCCGTATTTGTAGGGTCTAGCCATTTGTCTAATCGTCTAGTATTTAAATTGCCATTGGAATTCCAACTATAGCTTAATTTGCCATAATAGTCCTTGCCAGATAAATTATTGCAGGCAGACCCGCCTCCTGTTAAGACCCCTCTCAGTAAATTATTTTCATCAAAAATTGGAGATCCTGAAGAACCTTGTTCGGTGGTTCCATATCCATTTAAGCTTGGCCTCCAGTTAACTAACCAATGAGTATCACTAACAGTACTGCCAAAAGATCCACTTTCTGCTGGAAATTCATAGCTGCTTATTTTTTTGATATCCCCTGAAGGGTGATGAATTCCAACCCCATTTTTTGGTTTCGCCAACCCATTGTGATTCCAGCCCGAATAATAAGCATTAAAGACAGTGGGTATATTGTTCTGTAATTTTAATAATAGAAAATCGGATCCAAAATCTCCTCCTTGGTCATCACTATTTGCCAATAAGTTGGCACCTGTCATTCTTTGTCTATCCAAATTCCCCTCACTGCTGGGATTATCACAATCCGGACTTTCATAATTAAAATAAAAAGTCCAGGAGTCTAAATCACTTTGAGGAGCAATATCATTACCTAATAAACCACAATGTTCGGCACTTAATATATAAGGTTCATAATTATAGCTTGTATTATTTACCACAGTCCCAGTACACCATAAAAAGGAGGATCCGATTTTCATAAGGATACGGACCACAGATTTTTGAATATTTCTAAAATCATCACCTTCATTACAATTGATATTTACTTGACAGGCTTCACTTTCTCCGAAAGACATAGGGCTGAACTGCGCATCTTTTACAGATTCTAGGGAATAACCAGTTATTTGGGCGCTGGCATTCTTGGAATAATTTTTTAGCTGAAACACCAAGCCATTAATGGAAGCCAGGCTAGTAAATGCCGAACCATAGGTATTATGTATGGTTTTTATTTCTAATAGATCACCTTCAAGGTTATAAGTGAAGAGGCTATCACCATTTTCTAGAGATAAGTTTTTGAAAAAAACCCTGGTCTTTAAATTTCGGGTCTGAATTTTCCAGCTATTGACTTGATGATTTTTATAATAGGAGCTATTAAACTGATTTAAGCTTAGAGCTTTGCCAATATATTTCCCGATGGGAGGACTAGAAAGGAAGGGACTTATTGAATCTAGATAATGGTTTAATTCTTCGGCTTTAAGGTCGTTGTTTTCGTTTGCAGTAAGTTCTTGGATTTGCGTTTTTTGAGACTGTGCATTGGATGCAAAATCTAAAAGGAGAAAAAAGAAAAGTAATAAGGTAAAAGGTCTAAACATTAAGATAAAAGTCTCTGGCGGAGCATAAACTCAAGCTGTTCATTAGCTTTTGCGAGTTTTTCTATCAGTTCTTTATTTTCTTTTCTTAAACGAAAAACTTCGTAAGCACTTTCTATGGTTGTTCGCAATTCATCCTCTTGCCAAGGTTTGCTCAAATATCGGTAAACCTGGCCTTTATTTATAGCATCTACAACGGCATTTATATCAGAGTATCCGGTAAGAAGAATTCTCATGGGCTCATGATTTAGTTTTTGAATTTCCTCCAAAAACTGAATTCCGGTCATTTCCGGCATTCTTTGATCTGTAATTACAACGTCTAGCGGATTGTTTTTGAAAATTTCCAAACCCTCCTTTCCAGATTCTGCAATATGAACTTCAAAAATCCTCCGGTAGGTGGCTTTAAAAGCTTGGAGGTTGTGAACTTCATCATCAACATAGAGAATCCTAATCTTGTCACTCATCAATTAATATCAAAATTGGAATAGAACATTTTAGAGGACAAAGTAAAGTAATATTTTGAAAATCTAACATTTACTCTATAGATTCTTCTAAACAATTGTTTATCAGGATTGGCGATTGTCTAAAATAAAGAGATATTATCCTAAATGGAGAGTTTTTAACATTAGAAAATTAAAAAATCAGGGTTTTACCCAACCAAGATTATTAAAGTATGCTTATTTTGCAGGCAAATCATCCAAAACCAATTATGAGAAATCAGTCCCAAAAAGGTCTGGCAAAAAAACTTCTTTTATGTAAAAAACAAAACTTAGAATCAATATCACCCCTAATCTTTGACCTTGCTGTGGAGGAAGAAAGGATTGCTCTAGAAAAATTAATAGACAACAATTCTGGAATTGAAATCCACGATAGAATAGGTGAGCAGCTTAAGGAGTTGTTTAAAATTAGGAATCCAAGAAAAAATTTAGGTGAATCTGAGCTAGATGCTCTTCTCGTAGATTGGAAAAAGGAGAATGATATTGATGACTATGGAGTTTGGGTTTTTTATCCTTGGCGAAATTTACTTGTTCATCTAGTAGGTGAGCAAGAATTTATCGAATTAAGGACTTCGAGGAATAAATACAAAATAACGGAGGAGGAACAACAAGATCTTTCTAAAAAGATCATAGGAGTTGTTGGCCTTTCCGTGGGGCAATCTGTAGCTTTAACCATGGCCATTGAGCGTAGTTTTGGAACTATCCGAATTGCAGATTTTGACAGTTTAGAACTAACCAACCTCAATAGAATTAGAAGAGGAGTGGACAGTTTAGGTCTACCTAAAGTGATAATGGTAGCAAGGGAAATTTATGAAATTGACCCCTATTTAAATGTAGAGATATTTCCTGAAGGCTTAAATGCTGATAATATTGAAAGCTTTTTTAGCAAAGATGGGCTTTTGGATCTAGTGATTGAAGAATGTGACTCTTTGGATATTAAAGTTTTGGTGCGCCTAAAATCTAAAGAATATTCTATTCCTCTTGTAATGGATACAAGTGATAGAGGAATGTTGGATATAGAAAGGTATGATCTAGAACCTAGTAGACCTATTTTTCATGGTCTGGCTCCTGAGAGTGAGTTAATGAATTTGGGAGGATTGAGCACCGAGGAGAAAATCCCTTATGTGCTTAAAATGGTGGGTTCTACAACTTTATCCAAAAGGTTTAAGGCCTCCATGTTTGAAATAAAAGAAACTATTACCACCTGGCCCCAGTTGGCTTCATCTGTTGCCCTTGGAGGTGCAGTTTCTGCAAATGTTGCCAGAAGAATTTTATTGAAAAAGCTCCACGTCTCCGGAAGGTTCTTTATTGATTTAGAAGATTTAATTTCTGATGAATCCGATAATTTAAAATTAGAAGAGAAGCCAAAGGACCGCATAGAAGAATTGGGATTGGGGGACATCGAAAAACTACTTAAATCCTTCGATAACAATAGGTTTAAAGACAGGATTTATTTAGAAGATGAAATTATTAAAGACCTGGTAGAAAATGCCAATACAGCACCTTCTGGCGGAAATTGCCAGCCTTGGAAATGGTATTATTCGGATGGAGTATTACATCTTTTTCACGATCTGAAAAAGTCCATCAGCTTTCTCGACTATCAGCATAGAGGATCTCTTCTCTCCTTTGGAGCTGCTTGTGAGAACATACAACTTAGAAGTAAGAAATACGGTTACCAATCCAATATAGAATTTCATTATCATGAAAACTCTCCCCATGTAGCATCTATATATTTCAGCGAGGGAAAGTTTGAGAATGTACTAGAGGAAAGATTGTCGCAAACCATTAAAAATAGACTTACCAATAGAAAGGCGGGAAATATTAAAGGTTTGAATACTGATGTTTTGGGTGAATTAAAATCTATTTGTTCGGATAGCTCAGGATATGGAATTGAAATAATTCAAGATCAAGGCCAAATAGAACAATTGGCAAATATCTATGGCAGAATGGAGAGGTTAAGAATTTTGCATGAAAAAAGTCATCAGGACCTCTTTAATGAAATTAGATGGACTGATGAGGAAGCCTATCAAACACGTAATGGGATAGATATCAATACCTTGGATCTTTCCGCTGCGGATGCAGCTGGTCTTTCATTATTAAAAGATTGGGGTGCTATTAAAAATATTAAGGAGTGGGATTTGGGAAATGGTTTTATTGATATGACCAGCTCTTCCGTAAAAAAATCTTCAGCCATTTGTTTGTTTTATGGCGATGGTCATCAAGACAAGGACGTATTCGATGGAGGATCCGTATTACAAAGGATTTGGTTGGCGGCAAATTCTCAGAATGTTGCTTTTCAGCCCATTTCTCCCAGCACTTTTATGTTTTATAGAATTATTAAAAATGACCCAATCGAAGATAAGTTTGTTTGGAATGAAATGGTAAATATCAATGAAGCCTATAATTCTATATTCCAGAATATACAATCGAAAAACCATTTGTTCCTTTTTCGTTTATTTTACGCAGAGGAACCAAAAATAAAATCCTACCGATTTGATTTGGAGGATACCCTACTAATTAAATGAATGCATTTTGTTAAAAATCAGAGCATTTAGAGCAATAGATGAATTGGATTCATGTCGCAAATATGCCCAAGGGCATGAAGATGTGTTGAAATCATATGGAATTACAAAAGTAACATCCGCAAATCATGAATGGTTTTATAATCCCGATGTATATGTTATTGCCGTACAAGATGGTGATCGGATTTTGGGAGGTGCCAGAATTCATGGTTCTGGAGGAAACCAACCCTTACCCATTGAGGATGCTATTGGTTATTTAGACCCCAATATCCATGATATGGTGGCTAGGCTTAAAACAGAAAAGACTGGTGAATTATGTGGATTGTGGAATTCTAAGGAAATTGCAGGGAATGGAATTAGTGTATTATTAACCAAGGCTTGTGTGGCAAAGGTAGGAGTGGCAATTGCTAATGTGCTGGAGTTGAGAACAATGTTTGTATTTTGTGCTCCCTATACCGTGAAAATGGTAGAAGAAGTAGGTTTCAAAATAAAAACAGACCTTGGCAAGAAGGGAACATTTTTATATCCCAAAGACGATATGATTGCCACTGTCTTATTTATAGATGATGTAAATAAACTTCAAACTGCTGATGAATCAAAGAGGCTTGATATATTTGAATTAAGAAATAAACCCACCCAAATAAGAAAAGAAAAAGGAGTAAATGGTGAAATAGAAATTGAGTATGATCTCTATATTCCCACTTTGAACGATTGAATTTATGAACAGACGCCACCTTATTATCCTTCTACTCATTCTTTCTAGTAGATTCTTAAATGCCCAAGCTATTGTTGAAAACGAAAAGCTGACCAATATTGGTGATCAAATAGGGTTTTTCATTGATAAATCTTGTGAGCAAGGAAATAATTTTAAATCCTTCGAATACCAAAAAGGAGAAGTAAAAGTACCCTTGTTCGAAGGCACCGAATGCTATTGGGGAAAGTTGAACGTAAGCAACAATACCGACGAAGATATGCTGGTTTTGGAAGTTTACAACCCCTATATAGATGAAGTAAAAGTTAGATATAGTATAGGAGACCAAAATTATGAAGCCAGACAAGGGAAGCTAGTTCCAAGATCGGAGTGGACCTATGAATTGCCAAATTTAATTTTCGATATTCATTTAAAAAAGGGTGAATCTACCACCTTATATTTTGAGATAAATAGCGAAGAACAATTTAATTTCCCAGTGAATATAGGTACTAAGGACCAAATTTTAAATGGGAATTATTCAGATTTGGTTTTCTACGGTATTTACGCCGGTATTATGCTGGTGATGTTTTTCTACAATTTGTTTCTCTATTTTTCAATAAGGGATAGAAGCTATTTGTATTATGTGGTGCATACAGGATTTGTGCTCTTAACCCAAACGGCATTTTTTGGATTTGGATACTTATACCTTTGGCCTGGTTTACCAGGTCTTAACAAAATTAGCTTTGTACTTTTCACTTGTTTGGTGAGCCTGGCTGGTATTCGATTCTTTTTCGAGTTCCTGAGAGTGAAAAGAAAAGCAAAGGCCTTTTATAAAACCATTCGAGTTATTGAGCTGGTTTATGTGCTTATCATCCTTTTAGAAATTGTTGGATACCGAGATGTCGCTTATAAAATCTTATTTCCAGTACAGGGTCTTGTTGCCATAACCATCTATATTGGCTCCCTGAAAATTCTCAGAAATGGATTTAGGCCAGCAAGGATCTTTGTGCTTTCCTGGACAGTACTCTTGATGGGGATAATAATTTTCTCACTTAAGGATTTTGCCATACTACCCTATAACTATTTTACCCTACATACCATTCAAGTGGGCTCTGCATTAGAAGCGATATTACTTTCACTTGCCCTAGCCAATAGGATAAATACTTTGAAAAAAGAAAAGGAGCTGTCGCAGCGCAGAACAGTATCTGCCCTAAAAGAAAACGAAAGAATTGTAAAAGAACAAAATATAGAATTGGAAAAAAGAGTGAAGATTAGGACCATGGAATTGCAAGAATCCAATGAAGAATTAGAGTCTACTCTCACCAACCTAAAAGAAACACAAACCCAACTGGTGGATGCTGAAAAAATGGCTTCACTTGGTCAGCTTACAGCGGGAATTGCGCATGAGATTAACAATCCAATAAATTTTGTAACTTCTAACGTAACTCCTCTACGAAGAGACTTGTCTGAAATTTATGAAATAGTTGAAACCTATTCTGCTGTAAATGTGAAAAATGCAAATGAAACTTTAGAAAAAGCGCATGCTTTAAAAGTTGAATATGACTTTGATTTTCTCAAAGAAGAGATCGATACATTGGTTTCTGGTATCTCTGATGGGGCAATTCGAACCCAAGAAATTGTTCAAGGATTAAAAACTTTTAGCCGTTTGGATGAGGATGATGTAAAGCTGATTGACATCACCGAAGGCTTGGATTCTACCCTTGTAATTTTGAGGAGCAAGACCAAGGACCAAGTAGATATTATAAAAGAATACGATGAGGAGGTTCCTTTGATAGAATGTTTTCCTGGGAAACTAAATCAAGTGTTTATGAATATTCTTAATAATGCCCTTTATGCGGTTGAAAACAAGGTATATCAAGAGGGTGAAAAGGCACAAATAACCCTAAAAACAGAAAGATCTAATGTAGATGTGAATGTTTATATCCGAGATAATGGAATAGGGATGGATGAAAATACACAAAAGAAACTTTTCGAACCATTTTTCACCACTAAAGATGTAGGTGAAGGCACAGGTTTGGGGATGTCCATTGTATTTAAAATTATAGAAAAACATCAAGGAAAAATTAAATTAAAAAGTGAGCTAGGAAAAGGTTCTGAGTTTCTCATTACCCTACCACTCCGTCAGCCAAAAGATTCATAATGACCTCCAATCAATCAAAAAAACACATTAAGGTTCTTTATTTAGATGATGAAGACAATAACCTTAGATCATTTAAAGCAGCATTTAGAAGGGAGTATGATGTTTATACAGCTAATACTTCTGAACAGGCTTATGATGTTATTAAATCCATAAAGCCTCATATAATATTTTCGGATCAGCGAATGCCCGTAACCTCGGGGGTTGATTTCTTTAATGCCGTTCGACAAATATTCCCGGATCCTGTTCGAATTTTACTCACCGGATATACGGATATCAACGATATTATTGAAGCGATTAATAAAGGGCATATCTATAGGTTTATCACCAAACCCTGGAGTGAGCATGAAATTAGGGTGGCTATTGATAATGCCTATGATTTGTATAATACAAGAAAGCAGTTAGATGAGAAATTAGAAGAATTGGAAAAATCCAATCATGAACTAAGCCGATTTATTTATAGTGCTTCACATGATTTAAGATCTCCTTTAGCCACTTCTCTTGGTGTAATAAGACTAGCAGAACACGATATTCAAGATCCACTAGCCAGAGATTATTTCAATAAGATTGAAGAGAGTATTAAAAAACTAGATGTCTTTGTTCATCATATTATAGATTATTACAAGAATAATAGAAGCGAAAGTGAATCTATAGACATTAATTTTCAAAATATTATTGAGGAGGTAATAGAAACGGTAAAAAGTGGTCTGGGTTCATCGGATGCTCAAATAGATACCGAAATTAATCAGGATAATAAATTTATCGGTGATGAATTTAGGTTCAGGATCATAATGAGTAATTTGATTAGCAATGCCATTAAGTTTAAAAAGCCCGATCAAAATCGAGCAAGAATTCATATCAATATTGTTTCTGATTTAGATAAAGCCACCATCGTTGTAAAAGATGAAGGGATGGGAATTTTAGAAGATCATATTCAAAAGGTTTTCCAAATGTTTTTTAAATCCAATAACGATAGAACCGGTTCTGGAATGGGATTGTATATTGTTAAAGAAGCCCTAGAAAAAATGGGTGGAAGCATAGAAGTAAAATCTCAATCTGGTGAAGGAAGCGAATTTCATATAGAAATACCAAATCATTTATGAATCTTTCGTCCATAGTCAAAATTATGCTCGTTGATGATAATATCATCGATAGACTTGTTCATAGAAGGTTATTGGAAATCCATAAAATAGGACAAACAATCGATGAATATAGTTCTGGAGAAGAGGCTATAAACTTTTTAACCGAAAATCGACAGAATGGTAAATTGCTTCCAGACCTTATCCTTTTAGACATAATGATGCCTGGAATGGATGGTTTTGATTTTATGGTACATTTTTCAAAACTGAAAGATCAATTTGAAAAGCCTCCATTGGTCTTTATGCTAAGCTCCACAAATGATGAAAGTGATATCAGAAAGGTGAGGAATAATTCGGATGTAATTAAAATGCTCAATAAGCCCTTTTCACCAGAATCATTGGCAAATTCTATATCAAAACTCTGATTTAAAGTGGAATTTTAATTTGTCGAACTTCTCCTTGGCCATTTGTAGACTAAAGGAAGAATCTGCTAAAAACACCAGTCTGGAGAATTTATCTTTAGCTAGGTAGCGGTATTTCAACTTGCTAAACTCCTCCAGCTGATCATCATCATGAGATTCTATCCAGCATGCCTTAAATGCATGGTAAGACTCATAACTACATTTGGCACCATATTCATGTTCCAATCTATATTGAATTACCTCATACTGTAAAGCTCCAACCGTACCTATTATTTTTCTTCCATTGCTTTCCATGGTAAACAACTGCGCTACACCTTCATCCATAAGTTGATCAATACCCTTATTCAGTTGTTTTGCTTTTAGTGGATCTGCATTGTTTATAAATCTAAAATGCTCTGGTGAAAAGCTAGGAATTCCAGAAAATTCTAGATTCTCCCCCTGTGTTAGGGTGTCACCAATTCTAAAGTTTCCGGTATCATGCAAACCAACAATATCTCCTGGAAAGGCCTCGTCCACCACACTTTTTTTAGAGGCCATAAAAGCAGTTGGATTGCTAAATTTCATGGATTTACCCAACCTTATATGATGGTAATTGTTATTTCTTTTAAATCGTCCTGAAACAATTTTTAAAAAGGCCAAACGATCTCTATGTTTAGGATCCATATTGGCATGAATCTTAAAAATAAAACCACTAAAATTTTCTTCGTCTGGCTTTACTAATCTTTGGTTGGTTTCCTTAGCCAATGGGGCAGGAGCAATTTCCACAAAACAATTTAGCAATTCCTGAACCCCAAAATTATTTAATGCACTACCAAAAAATACAGGCGAAATTTTCCCACTCAAATAATCTTCAATGCTAAATTGTGGATATACACCATTTATTAAATCCAGCTCCTCTCTTAAAGTCTCCGCAGAATCTGATCCTATCAAGTCATCAATTTGCTTATCCTCAATACTTTCAATTTTAATGCTTTGGGCGATTTTCTGCTTTTTCTGTTCTGTATATAAGAGTAAATTTTTCTCCCACAGATTATAAACGCCTTGAAAATCTTGCCCCATACCGATGGGCCAACTCAGAGGACAAACTTTAAGGCCTAATTTTTCTTCAACTTCATCTAGCAGGTCATAGGCATCCTTCCCTTCACGATCCAGTTTATTGATAAAAATAATAATCGGAGTATCCCTCATTCGGCATACTTCTACTAATTTTTCAGTTTGAGACTCTACACCTTTAGCCACATCTATAACAACTATAACACTGTCTACCGCAGTAAGAGTTCTAAAGGTATCCTCTGCAAAATCCTGGTGACCAGGAGTATCCAAAATATTGATTTTTTTGCTGCGATATTCAAATCCCATTACGGAAGTGGCAACAGAAATTCCTCTCTGCCTTTCGATTTCCATAAAATCCGAGGTAGCCCCTTTCTTTATCTTATTGGATTTTACGGCTCCAGCTTCCTGAATCGCTCCTCCATATAAAAGGAGTTTTTCGGTTAGTGTGGTTTTTCCTGCATCTGGGTGTGATACAATTCCGAAGGTTCTCCTTCTTTCAATTTCTTCTTTTACTGTGCTCATAGTTGGGCGGCAAAAGTAAATATTCTTTTGGCCAATTACGATAGCATTAGCAAAAATGATTTTGGCAATCCAAGCCTAAAAGGCTATTTCATTTTATAAAATTTGATTTTTTATTGGAATTTAATTACTTGTAAATCAGTTGGTAATTAACCAAGTTGAAATTTTTTTAAGATTTGGAAATCCAAAATTGAACTTTCCCCGTAGGTATGGCAGATTTGAACAAAAGAACATTTCAATTATGTCGAGACAAGAATTTGGCCTACTGATAGTAAAGCATGAAAGTTTCTTATTGCAATTAGCCATGAAACTGACAAAGAGTTTTGAAGACTCCAATGATTTAATCCAAGAAACATATTTCAAAGCTTTAAAAAGCAGTCATAAATTTCAAGAGGGGACAAATCTTAAAGGTTGGCTCTACACTATTATGAGAAATACCTTTATCAATGCTTACAGGAAAAAGAAAAAGCAAAACACTTTTGTGGATGAAACAGAGAGTAAATTTTTTCTTGACTCCAACCAAGTGGAAAAGTCATCCACTATGGATTCCTTAGTGGATAGAGAATATATGATGAAACAGATCAATTCAGTGGACAGTGCATATGTTGACACTTTTATGATGTATTATAATGGTTATAAATACGATGAAATTGCCAAGGAATTAAATGTTCCACTGGGAACGGTAAAAAGCAGAATTTTCCTAGCTCGAAAAAAAATGATGGGTAAGTTGAAAGATTATCACTAAATTCTGAGAATTGTCTAAAAAGAAAAAAATAATAGTAATAGGTTCTGGATTCTCAGGCTTATCTGCTGCCACCTCTCTGGCTCAAAAGGGATATGAAGTTTGTATCCTAGAAAAGAACTCCACTGTAGGAGGGAGGGCAAGATCCTTCTCTAGTAAGGGTTTTACATTTGATATGGGCCCTAGTTGGTATTGGATGCCAGATGTTTTTGAAAATTATTTTCAAAAGTTTGGCAAAAAAGTTTCAGACTACTACGAGCTAAAGCGGCTAGACCCTTCCTATAGGGTATGTTTTGCAAAAGATGATATTATAGATCTTCCCGCTAGGATGTCTCAACTAATAGATTTATTCGAATCCATAGAAAAGGGAAGTGGGGAAAAACTCAAACAATTTTTAAAGGAGAGCAAATATAAATATGAAGTGGGAATGAATGATTTGGTTTTTAAACCAGGGCTTAGTCTCACTGAATTTATTGATAAAAGAGTAATTACCGGAGCACTTCAGTTGCACCTTCTAAAATCTATGCGAAAGTATATCAGGAGCTTTTTTAAAAATCCAAAGCTTAGGAAACTTATGGAATTTCCGGTTTTATTTCTTGGAGGTACTCCCGAAAATACCCCCGCATTATATAGCCTAATGAATTATGCAGATATATCTTTAGGAACCTGGTATCCTATGGGTGGAATGCATAAGATTATTGAAGGAATGGTGAAACTTGCTAAGGAAATGGGGGTGCAAATAATTTGCGATGCCGAGGTGAAAAAAATTAATGTGAAAAATGGTCGTACCTTTTCGGCAAGTACCAAGGATAAAGAATATTTTTTCGATGCAATAGTAGCAGGTGCAGACTACCATCATGTAGAACAAAAATTAATTGATCCTGAATTCCGCCGCTATGACAAGAATTATTGGGATAAAAGGGATATGGCTCCTAGTAGCCTTTTATTTTATTTGGGAATTAATAAGAAAATTGAAGGAATAAAACATCATAGCTTATTTTTTGATGAAGATTTTGATGGACATGCCCATGATCTATATACCAAACCAAAGTGGCCAGAAAAACCTCTATTCTATGTTTGTGCACCTTCCGTAACTGACCCTTCTGTAGCTCCGGAAGGTATGGAAAACCTTTTCTTATTAATGCCTACAGCTCCCGGCCTCGAAGATAATGATGAGCAAAGGGAAAGGTATTACCATTTACTCCTAGACAGGCTTGAAAAATTCACTGGACAAAAAATTAAGGAGCATGTTGTTTACAAAAGATCTTATGCACTTACAGATTTTGTTGAGGATTATAATGCCTTTAAAGGAAATGCATATGGACTGGCAAATACATTAAAACAAACTGCCATTCTTAAGCCATCAATGAAAAGTAAAAAATTGCCAAATCTTTATTTTACTGGGCAATTAACAGTGCCTGGGCCAGGGGTGCCTCCCTCTCTAATATCCGGACAAATTGTTGCCGATTTAGTACAAAAGGAAATTAAACTTGCTAAGCCAAACTTATATGAAAATACTATTTGATAAAGTATCTGCCAGAAGCAGTAAATTAGTTACCACCACCTATAGTACTTCCTTTTCCTTAGGGATTTTATTATTGAATAAAAAAATGAAAAAGCATATTTATTCAATTTACGGCTATGTGAGATTTGCTGATGAAATAGTGGATAGTTTTCACAACTATGATAAAGAGTGGTTATTAGAAGATTTTAGAATCCAAACCCTCGAAGCCATAGAAAGAGGAATAAGTTTAAACCCCATTATTAATTCATTTCAAGAAACGGTAAAAGAGTATAATATTGGTTTAGATCTTATTGATAGCTTTCTACATAGCATGAAAATGGATCTGAATAAACAGGAGTTTGATTCCCATAAATACGAGGAATATATTTATGGTTCTGCAGAGGTGGTTGGACTAATGTGCTTAAAAGTTTTTACAGGGGGGAATAGAGAAAAATTCAATGAATTAAAATTTGGAGCTCAAAAACTTGGATCTGCATTTCAAAAAATAAATTTCCTCCGAGATTTAAGTGCAGATTTTAATCATTTAGGAAGAATTTACTTTCCAGGGGTAGATTTAAGAGAATTCAACGATCATATAAAACAAAAAATAGAAGAGGATATTGAATTGGACTTTAAAGAAGGTTTTAAAGGAATATTAGCATTGCCAAAAGAAGCTAGATTTGGAACCTACCTTGCCTATGTATACTATATTAATCTTTTCAAAAAAATAAAAAGAACCAGCGCCAAAAAAGTGATGGAAGAAAGAATTCGAATCCCAAACCGCAATAAATATGGACTATTGCTAAGCTCATATTTTAAACATAGTTTTAACCTATTATAATAAGAATTACTTATTCGTTTATGGTTGAGAAGGTTATACTGGTAGATGAGTCCGATAATGCTCTAGGATTAATGGAAAAAATGGAGGCCCACGAAAAAGGATTGCTCCATAGAGCGTTTTCGGTTTTTATTTTAGACGATAATGGGGATTTATTACTACAGCAAAGGGCCAAATCTAAATATCATTCTGGTGGACTTTGGACTAACACCTGCTGTAGCCATCCTCGAGATGAAGAAAAGACCATTGATGCCGCACATAGAAGGTTAATGGAAGAAATGGGCTTTGACTGTGAAATTGAAAAAATGTTCGATTTTGTTTATAAAGCAGAACTAGATCAAGGACTTACAGAACATGAGCTCGATCATTTATTTGTTGGTTATTACAATGGAGAACCGATAATAAACCCCGAGGAAGTGGAGGATTGGAAAAAAATGTCCCTAAATGAAGTGGAGGAAGACATCAAAAATCAGCCGCAATATTATACAGAATGGTTTAAAATTATTTTTGATAGATTTTTAAGGGAAGTAAGAAGTAGGGCATGAAAGTAAAGGTAAATAGAAGAGCTCATTTTAATGCTGCCCATAGGTTATATAATCCTAAATGGGATGAGGAAAAGAATTTTCAAATTTTCGGAAAATGCAGTAATCCTCATTTTCACGGTCATAATTATGAGTTAATTGTTTCTGTTTTAGGAGAGGTAGATCCCATTACAGGATATGTAATTGATATGAAGTGGCTTAAAGATATTATCCAAGAAAAGATTGAAGAGAGATTCGATCATAAAAATTTAAACTTGGAATTGGAAGAGTTTAAAGACAAAAACCCCACTGCCGAAAATATTGTTATTGTAATTTGGAAAATCCTGAGAAAGGAAATCCCCAAGGAAATGGACTTATCCGTAACCCTTTTCGAAACACCTCGAAATTTTGTGGAATTTTCTGGATAGCCAAGATCTAAAATTCATTTGCTTTTGAATAATGAAAGTCTTGTCATTTTTTGGTTTAGAAGAGATCTTCGACTAGATGATAATGCCGCACTTTACCATGCTTTGAAGTCTGGCTCTAAAGTCTTACCCATTTTTATTTTTGATAAAGGAATATTGGAGAAATTAGCTCCTGAGGATAAAAGGGTGAATTTTATTTGGCAAGAAATTGTGGCATTGAAAAAAGAACTGGAACTCAATTTCAAAAGCTCAATAAAAGTATTTTTTGATTTCCCCTTAAATGTATTTTCTCAATTGTATGATGAATTTCCAGAATTAAATGCCGTTTTTACCAATCGAGATTATGAACCCGAGGCCATTAAAAGAGATAAGGAGATTTACTCTTTTCTAAGAGATAAAAACATTGAACTTAAGGCTTATAAAGATCAGGTGATTTTTGATAGGAGAGAAGTCTTGAAAGATAATGGGGAGCCTTATACCGTTTTTACCCCCTATATGAAAAAGTGGAAATCCTTAATGAAGCCCTTCCATCTGAAGTCCTATCCAAGCTTCAATTATGGAGATGCCTTTTTAAAATTTTCAGAATCAAATTTTATGGGTTTAGAAGAACTAGGTTTTAAGTCTGTAGATTTTGAAGTTCCAAGCAGGGATATTTCGGAAGAAATAATAGAAAACTATCACCTCAACAGAGATATACCAGGGATAAATGGCACTACTAGGCTTGGAATTCATTTGCGATTTGGAACTATTAGCATCAGAAAATTGGCTCGTTTAGCTTTAAAAAAGAACGAAAAATTTTTCAATGAACTCATTTGGAGGGATTTTTACCAGGCTATACTTTATCATTTCCCACATACTGTAGAAAAGGCTTTTAGACCAGCTTATGATAGAATAGAATGGGAGAAGGATGAAAGGGCATTTAAACTTTGGATGGAAGGGAAAACTGGATATCCACTAGTGGATGCAGGAATGCGGGAATTAAACGAAACCGGATTTATGCATAATAGAGTTCGGATGTTGGTAGCCAGCTTTCTCAGCAAGCATCTGCTTCTAGATTGGAGGTTAGGGGAGGCTTATTTTGCAGAAAAGCTTCTAGACTACGATCAAGCTTCAAATATTGGAGGTTGGCAGTGGGCGGCAGGTTGTGGTGTAGATGCCGCTCCTTATTTTAGAATTTTCAATCCTAGTATTCAGCTTAAGAAATTTGACCCGGAGCACAAATATTTAAAAAAATGGCTTCCAGACTTTGCTAGTCCTGATTATCCAAAGCCTATAGTAGATCATAAATTTGCGAGGGAAAGAGCCCTTAAAAGATTTAAAGATGCCTTAAATTAAAGGTGTTGGTCTCCAAATTTAAGCTTGATATCATTGACAAAGGATTTTATCAATTGCTCATTTTCCAATTTGCAAATCAATAGTCTATCGTCTTCATCTACAACAATATAATTTTCCAATCCTTCAATAACTGCTAATTTATCCTTTGGAACTCTAATTAAATTGTTTTTGGAATCATAGGTAATGGTGGTATCATTATACACCGCATTTTCATTTCCATCTTTGGAGGATAGTTGATATAGACTTCCCCAAGTGCCTAAATCACTCCAGCCAAAATCTGAAGGAATTACATATACATCTTTGGATTTTTCCAATAAACCATAATCTATTGACTCATTTTCACAGGTGGGGTAAATTTTATTTACAAAACCCTTTTCTGCATCTGTGCCATAGTATTCCTTTCCGGTTTCAAAAATGCTGAAAATGTCTGGCATATGAGAAGACATTTCCTTCATCAAAGTAGGTATAGACCAAATAAAAATTCCAGCATTCCAAAGAAAATCTCCACTTTCAATAAATTGTTTAGCAAATTCTTCATTTGGTTTTTCAGTGAAGGTTTTTACCTTTTTAACCTCCGGATTGGCATTATCTGAATCTATAAATTGTATATATCCATATCCCGTGTCTGGCCTATGTGGCTTTATTCCTAAAGTAAATAAATGTGAGCTTTCAGAAGCTTCTTTGGATGCGATTTGGATTACCCTGGCAAACTCCTCTTCATTTAAAATAAGATGATCAGAAGGAGCAACAAGCATCACGGCATTGGGATCTTCATTTTGGATTCTAAATGCCGCATAGGCAATACAAGGGGCGGTGTTTCTTCTTGCCGGCTCCAGAATTATGTTGTTTTCTGGTAATCCCTGTAATTGCTCTTGAACAAGGCCCTTATAATTTTTATGGGTAACCACTAAAATTTTTGAAGCATCAGTAATTTTGAGTAGTCTATTAAAGGTGGTTTGGATTAAGGTTTCTCCAGTACCTAATATATCGTGAAACTGTTTGGGGTAATTTGAAGTACTAACAGGCCAAAACCTACTTCCAATTCCTCCAGCCATAATTACACAATATGTATTTCCCATAATGAAGTTTTGAAGGGCAAAAGTAAAATTTTGCCTGTAAACCCACTAAAAATAGGCTAGCTTTATTTTGTAAATTCGCGATTTGCTTTTTAAAACAAGCAAAGTTTAGATTTTTAATAGACACATATGCAAAATATAGTTTTATTCGGACCTCCAGGGGCAGGGAAAGGAACCCAATCCAAAATGCTTATTAAGGAAAGAAACCTTATCCATTTATCTACTGGTGATTTGCTGAGATCCGAAAAAGAAGCAGGTACCGAATTAGGTTTGAAGGCAAAAGTATTAATGGATCAAGGTAAATTAGTACCGGATGAGGTGGTGATTGGAATGATTAGAAATAAACTGGAGTCAAATAAAGATGCTAATGGTTTTATTTTCGATGGTTTCCCAAGAACTGAAAAACAAGCTGAAGCCTTAGACCAATTGCTTGAAGAATTAAATACTTCCATTTCCGGAATGATTGCCCTAGAAGTAGAAGATGAAGAGCTAATAAAGAGATTATTAGAAAGAGGAAAGGATAGTGGTAGAGCTGACGACCAAAACAGGGAGGTAATAGAAAATCGCCTAAAGGTTTACCAAAATGAAACAGCTGTATTAAAAAGCTACTATCAAAAGCAAAATAAATTTACCAGCATAAATGGACTAGGAAGCCTCGATGAGGTTTTTAATAGATTGAATGCTGCCATAGGCTAAAGCCAATATTTTAATGAATAATAATTTTGTTGATTACGTAAAAATTTACGTCAAGTCTGGAAAAGGGGGATCTGGTTCTTCTCATCTTAGAAGAGAAAAGTATATTCCCAAAGGTGGACCTGATGGTGGTGATGGAGGAAGAGGGGGACATATTATCCTTAGAGGAAATCAACAATTGTGGACTCTTTTACACCTAAAATACCAAAAGCATGCAAAGGCTGGTCATGGCGGTGATGGTGGAAAAAGCGAAAGTACGGGAGCCGACGGGGAGGATAAAATTATTGATGTTCCCTTAGGAACGGTTGCAAAAGATGAGGAAACTGGAGAAGTTTTATTTGAGATCACCGAGGATGGTGAAAAGCAAATATTATTAGCCGGTGGAAGAGGTGGAAAAGGAAATGTACATTACAAATCTTCTACCTATCAAACTCCAAGGTATTCTCAACCTGGCGAACCGGTAAAGGAAAGAACGGCCATATTAGAATTAAAAATTTTGGCAGATGTAGGCTTGGTAGGCTTTCCAAATGCTGGAAAATCCACCTTATTATCCGTTCTTTCTGCAGCAAAACCAGAAATTGCAGATTATCCATTTACCACAATAACTCCTAATTTGGGTATGGTCTCCTATAGAGGATTTAAATCTTTTGTAATGGCAGATATCCCTGGGATAATTGAAGGTGCAAATGAAGGAAAGGGTTTGGGTCATAGATTTTTAAGACATATTGAAAGAAATTCAACCTTATTATTCCTTGTTCCTGCAGATAGTGATGATATTGCAAAGGAGTACAATATTTTATTGAATGAGCTAAAGAAGTACAATCCAGAACTTTTAGATAAGGGAAGAATTTTAGCCATTAGTAAAAGTGATATGCTCGATGAGGAATTAAAAGATGAAATTTTACAAGAATTGGAAGAGCAAATTCCAGAGATTGAAAAGGTTTTCATTTCTAGTGTGGCACAGTATAATTTAACCAAGCTAAAAGATAAACTCTGGACCTTGATGAACTAAGCCAATGGAGCAACTGCTAAAATGGGATTCAGAATTATTTATCTTCCTCAATAGTTTAGGACAGGAAAGTTGGGATCCAATTTGGTTGCTTATATCTGGAACTAAAACCTGGATACCCTTTTATCTTTTTTTACTTTTCCTAGTATTTAAAAAGTTTGACCTCAAAATTTTTGGAATTGCCTTTTTAATTTTAATTCTAAATACGGTTTTTACTGACACAGGTAGTGTATGGTTGTTTAAAGAGCAGTTTCAAAGGTTAAGACCCTGCCATGTTCCAGATCTCCTGGAAAATATGCGATTGGTTAAAGAATCTTGTGGTGGAAAATATGGCTTTGTTTCCAGCCATGCTTCCAATACTTTTGGATTAGCAGTGCTTATGGGGGGTATACTAAAGGAACATTATTCAAAATCTGTTGGACTATTACTTTTTTGGTCGAGCTTGGTTGCTTTATCAAGAGTTTACTTGGGTGTTCATTATCCATTAGACATTATTTGTGGTGCCATCTATGGTGCTTTTTGCGGTTATTTATCATTGCGAATTTTTCGAAAAATCACAATTAAATGAACTGGTTGTTTGTATTCTTAGGCGGAGGCATTGGAAGTTTACTGAGATTTGGAATATCTCAATTTCTTTTGAATCTAAAGGATAAGAATATTTTTCCTTGGGCTACTTTTATTTCTAATTTATTGGCATGCTTAATTTTAGCAATAATAAGCTTCGTCTATATAGAAGAAAAAACAATTGATAGTAATTGGAAATTGTTTTGGACTGTTGGGCTTTGTGGAGGTTTTTCTACCTTCTCCACCTTTAGCCTCGAAAATTGGGAGCTTTATAAATCTGGCAGTTATGGATTTTTGTTGGCCAATATATTAGTAAGTGTTTTTCTAGGGATAATGATTTTTTGGTTGATAGATAAAAAACTTACTTAATAATATTTATGGAGCCATGTTTTACAATTGTTCTGCGTTGCTCTTTGGTTAAGACCTTTATTCTGTAGGTATAACTCTGGTCTTTAAGTTCCCGGCCCTCATTCATATACCTTCCATTCCAAGAATAGTTTAAATCATCAGATTGAAATACCATTTCCCCCCAGCGAGAAAATATTTCAATTCTAAATTCTACTATACCAGTGATGGAGATTTTAAATTCATCATTTAGTCCATCATTATTTGGGCTAAAGGCATTTGGTACAAAAAGGTTTACCGGGGCATCTATCACAATATATTCTACCAAAGTATCTGTACATCCAAACTGATTAAAAGCTATATGTGTAACAGGATAGGTACCCGTATCCTCAAAGGTTAAGGTTTCACTCAAAAGATTGCTGATTTTCCTGCCATCTGGTAAAATTGTTTCACTATTCGAATTCCCTTCAATTTCATTTTCAATATTCACAACAGGATCATAAATACTCGCTACAATAGGGTCGATTTTCAATTTAGATACTGGGGAAGGAAATACCTCAATTACCTGTGGGTAACTTTCATAAACAGAATCAATACAGCCTTGAAATGTTTTTACATAATGTTCCACCGTATAAATGCCGGGCTCTTCATAAATATGAACAGGACTTTTATCATTACTTATGGTTCCATCTCCAAAAATCCAGGTGTGTTGTGCCAAACCAAAAATTACGCTGCTGTCTATAAAACTTACTGTTGCTGGTGCACATTCTTGAGTTTGTGGGACCGTGCTTATTAGAACGGGATTTGGATAAACATAAATTATGCTTTTGTAAGTGTCGCTACATTCAAAATCTTCAATAGAAATACTTACTTCATAGGCTCCCGGTAAATCATAACTCACCCCACTTGGGTCCCTAAGGTCGGAGGTTTGACCAATATTTGTGGCACCACCAAAATCCCAACTAATTTTAGCCTGAGGAGAAAATGAACCCTCTGCTTCAAAATTTATAGAATTTACTCCATAGCAGGTCTCTCCAGTATAGGTAAAACCTGCAGAAACAGGATAGTAAACTCTAAATTCTAGGATGGAAGTATCTTGACAAAGGCTACCGGGGTTTGCAATTAAGGTAACAGTATATAATCCGGTGTCTGGAAAGGTGTAGCTAGGATGTGCCAGTCTACTGGTATCCGCTAATGTAGTGGTATCTCCAAAATCCCAACGCCAGGATGTGGTATTTAAACTTATGCTTTTAAAGGGAATGGTAAGTCCAGAACACAAGGTATTGGGATTCATTATTTGATCCTCAGCAATACTAATTGGTCCCACACAATCTCCGCTAATATTAAATTGAAAATCACGGCGAATGGTGCTTAGCATTTGTCCATTCCTCCATTCTGTAACACAAATGGCAAAGACATATTGACCCAGCTGGGTTGGGGTTCCTCTTAATATTCCGGTTTGCGAATTAATCACAAAACCAGGGTTTGAAGTTACGGGATTTGAAAAGCTAAATCCAGGGCTAAAGGGAACATTGGAGTAAGGCGGGGGTGCCGCTGGATTAGGAGCTGGAGAGTTGAAACCAGAATTTGGTGGATTAACACTCCTTCCTCCTCCATGTTTTACATTGCAAATGGAATAAGACAAACTATCACCATCGCTGTCAGTTGCAGACATGTCCAGTGTAACAGGTTGGTTTACACAGAGTAAAACCGGTGGAGTAGCAGCAAAATTAGGCGAGCTATTGCAAGCAACATCATTACTTGGTATTTCCACAGTATAAGTACTTCCCCAGTTGCCCGGATTTGGAATATTTAAAATGGTGGCATTTCTGCAGCACCTTTGGTGGGTAACTGTATATCCACCCGGAATGGGAGGTAAATTAGCAGTAACCTTATAAATTCCTACTTCTGTGCAAACGGAACTGGATAAATTTGAACAATTATTAGGAGCCTCTAGAGGTAAAGTATCCTTATCACTAAAAAGGGGTGGAGCAAGGTTTAAAATTACATTGTTATTCATATCATAAACCGTAATTGCTGCATTAGCATCAAAAGCCGTTTGTCCAGTCGGTTGGCAATCTCGATAAATGGTAAGTGTAAACTCGTAATTATTATTACCTAGGCATTCATAAGTAATTTCACCACCTACAAGATGTTTAGCCTTGCCTGCTAAGGAAAGTAATAGAAGTATGTAAAGCCAAAAGCTCTTCATTCCAGGGTGAATTCAATTAGTACGAATAACCTTTAAAGATAGTTATTTGTAAAGAATTGCAAATTGAAATTTATTTAGCAAAATGTATCATTTCCTTGAAGGGAATAATTTGCTTAAAATTTTTGGATAAAAAATAGGATTTCAGCTCTGAACCTGAGGCAAGAATGAAGTCTCCTCCCCATGCTCCTAGGGATTTTATTTCCCCTTTAAAATCAGGGAAATACTCTTCTTTTATTCTTTTTTTACCAAGGATATTGGCCATTAAATTTTCGTGATTCTCAATCCAGTGCTGCAATTCTTGATCTGTCTTTAGTTTTTTTACTGCAAGACTAAGTTTGTCAATCCCTGTAATTTGCTCTTTGGTGATGCTGTTCTTCAATTTATATTTTTCCACTTCAAGGTCACTTTTTTGTTTTTTATTGAGATGGATAAAAAAGGAGCTTTCGAAAGCTTCAAAAGGTATTTCAACTTCCTGCCAATTAGCTTTCGATTTTTTTAATTGGTATAGGATAGGATAGTTACAAGTGGCTGCTGCTACATCATATCCACTTCCATTTGCAACAAGAAAGAAATATTCCATAGCATCTATTTGCTGCCATTGGGAAATTAAAGATAGAAGAGTACTACTGCTTCCTAAGCCCCATTCTCTATTAAAGTCCAAATAACTTTCAATCTTAAGGGCATCTATTTTTTTACCGGAAAGGCGAAAAGCGGTTTTTAATAAAAATTGCAAATTTTCCGCCAAAGAAAGGGAGGAATATTCCAATACATTCAAGTTCAAATCAAACTTGGCTTCAAACCAAATTTTTTGCTTTTCATCAAAGCTTTTCCAATGTATTTCTTTTTTTGAATGAGGATAGAGCTTGAGACTTTGTCCATATTTACAAGGCAAAGACAAGGCTAATGCACCATTGAGTACGGCATATTCTCCGCTAAGCAGCAATTTTCCTCTGGCGAAAAATTCTTTTTTCACTAGGATTTTTTTGAAATCTCAGCTGGACTTTCAATGCCTCTCAGCTCACAAAATTTTTGAACCGCTGCACTGTGCGAAACTGTGTTGGTTTTGAAATGCTCAACAATTATTTTCTTTTCCTCTTCTGTAGCTTCCAATTGGTTTAAGATGTTTAAAAGGTGCATTTTCATATGTCCCTTCTGTATTCCTGTGGTAACTAATGCTCTTAAAGCGGCAAAGTTTTGCGCTAAACCGGAGCTTGCAATAATAGACATTAGCTGTGATGCACTGGGTTTATTCAACATTTGCAATGAAAACTTTACCAAGGGATGCAAGGTCGTAAGTCCTCCCACCGTTCCAAGTGCCATGGGGATTTCTATCCAGAATCTAAATTCACCATTTTTCACTTCACAATGAGTAAGACTCTGATATTGCCCGTTTTTAGAGGCGTAGGTATGGCAAGCCGCTTCAATGGCTCTAAAGTCGTTACCGGTAGCTATTACCACAGCATCAATGCCATTCATAATTCCTTTGTTGTGGGTAGTAGCTCTATAAGGTTCCACCTCAGCTATTTTAACAGCCCTTTGAAATTTTTGAGCAAACTCTTCAGGTGAAATTCCAGAACCATCTTCCAGCTCTTCTATTTTGCAAGAAACTTCAGATCTCACCAAACATTCAGGAGTATAATTACTTAAAATACACATAACAATTTGCAGTTCCTTCTCCTTTTTCGTGAAATTATTGTCCGCCTGTAAATTATCACTTAGGGTTTTCGAGAATTGTTCCAAACAGGAATTAATAAAATTCGCACCCATAGAATCACAGGTTTCGAATTTGGCTTCTAGCTGATAATAATGGTCTATTTTATCGCTCTTGTCAATTAATTCTATGGATAATATCCCACCTCCACGGGCTCGCATATTTGCAGTAATAGAATCAGTATCCTCGTAAAATTTTGATTTATTAGTATTTACAAAATCTCTTAGTTTACTTTTATCACCCTCATATATAAAATGTACATGCCCAATTTTGGTGGTAGAAACAATGCTCGTTTTAAAGCCACCTCTATTTAACCAAAAGCTCGCACTTTTTGCTGCTGCGGCTACTACTGAACTCTCCTCAATAGCCATGGGTAGGGTGTGTAGTTTTCCATCAATTAAAAAATTGGGAGCTACACCATATGGGGTGTAAAAATTGGAAATGGTGTTCTCAATAAATTCATCATGGAGTTTTTGAAGCTTTGCATCGCTATTCCAATAGTTCTTTAATACTTCAATAGCACTTTCTGATCCTTTAAAATAATTGGCAATTAACCATTCAATTTTTCCTTCTTTAGATAATTTGGAGAATCCTTTAATTGGGCTCGGCATGGATGTTTTTATTAAGATTTTACAAATATACAAAGTGTTATAACCTATTATTATTTTAATTTGTTCAGTGAAAATTTTGTTAAAATAAAATGTCCAAAGAGATTAAGTGTATCCATTGTGGGGAATGGAGTTCAGGAGAACAAGAATTTTGTACTAATTGTGGCAAAATGATGAATGAAATCTACCTGAAAGAAAAGGAAGAGCTGAGCAAAGCTGAAGGTATGAAGTTGCCTTTAATCGAGATTCCGGAAGGGGATAATTTTATCCTCAAAGGATTTAAATATATCTTCAGATTTGGGCAGTTAATATTTTTCGCAATTATCTCCCTTATAGCCGCAATATCAGCCTCTACGGTACATTGATCTCCTAAAATGTTTGGTTTTTCTAAATATTTCTGGTTTTGCTCTCTTGTTTTTTGTGCAAATCAGTTGGTTGAAAAAATTGGTTTGGGCATAGCAATTCTATCAAGCTATTTGGATGATCTACTTTGCCCTGGAATAGTTTTGGGTCTGGCTCTTTTTGTTCAACAACAGTTTACCTATAGAAACCCAAACTTTGTTCTACCTCTTTCGAGTCATATTATTTTTTGGATTTGGTACAGCTTTTTATTTGAAAATTTATTGCCCAAAATTGATGACCGACATTTTAGCGATCCTTGGGATACTTTAATGTATGCCATTGGCACTGTTCTTTTTTATTTTTTGGGAAATGTCAAAACCAAAAATCTATTTTTCTTTAGAAGAAATAAACCTGATTAAAATCCCCAGCGAGGATTTGTCCATATTTCATATTGATCGTGAAGTCTCTTATTTAATTTTTTAGCAACTCTGGCCTTGCTCAATTTGACCAAGGAAAAAAAAGTGTATTGCCTTTGATAAAAGGGAAAGGGTGATTTTAAAGGAATAAAAAAGCTGTCCATCAATATTAAGGCATGGATTCCTAAATTTTCTGTTTTCCCAAATTTTGCAACAAAATGTGTTTTGCCAGTAATTTGCTCCTGCTCTACAAGCTTTAGGTTATAATCGAAAATTTTTCCCTTTATATCCCCAGATTGGATTTCCTTGGAATGGTTTGAATAGAAAAAATAAACTGGGCAAAAATCAAAGGTCTTTGCAAATGATAATAAGATTTCTTTATTCTCTTTATAAAGATCTAATTTCACCTTTTCGGCTTCCTTAGCATAACCGTTTTTTTCAAGGCTAGCAATTTTTAAACTATCCGTTTTCAGTCTTACCAAAATAAAACCCTCCTTCATCTCCTTTATCTGGGTTTTGGCAAGTTGGAGATTGCTTTGTCCTTCTAAAGAATTGCAAAAAAGTAATAGAAAAAAAATGGAGAGTGAGTTTAGGAAATTGATTTTCAAAATATTATTCTCTTTTAAAAATTTTCTCCATTAATATTTCATCATCATCATTTTCACCTACAACCTTGAGAACATATATTCCAGCCTTTAAAGGAGATAATTCAAAAAACAATTTATTCAATCCTTTTCTTCCGTTTTTCTCCAAAATCTTAGCTACCAATTTTCCATTAGAATCAAAAATATAAGCGGAAATCACCTGGTCTTTCTCCAGTTGAAATTGGCTTACTAACTGTCCGGAAAAAGGATTTGGGTAGGCACCATTAATCGTATTTATAGTTCGTGGATTGGCTACTGTATCGGAAACTATACAACCCCTAGAGTCTTGAATGGAAAAAACTATGCTATCCCCATCACAAACACTATCCAAAATCCCAGATTCTGAAAATGCAGCTCCATTAAAACTGTAATAATAAGGAGGAATCCCGCCAGAAGGCTTAAGGGAAAATTCTCCATCACAGAATGTTAAGGATCCATTTAGGCTTGTTTGAACGGATAGTTTATCGTCATCCGGACTGCTTAATTCATTAAACCAAGTACCATTTTGGTTGTTCGCAAGGCCATAAAATCCGGCAGTCCAAATAGTACCTGTCTCATTAAATTTGGGTTGAATCCCGAAATAGTCACCCCATCTTTCATAGCTATCAGAATGGGCATCTACATAATTTAATCCGTCTTTGAGATAAACTACATCAGAATAATTTCCATCATTTCCATAATATACCGCTGCTACTCCTGGGAAATCTGTAGGTGATGCAAAATTGAAGGCTATAATACTTTCCATATCACAATCTTCATTACCGGTAAAGGCGATATTGGGATATCCAAAATCCTTTACATTATCCGCAATTATATGTCCAGCAATATTCATAGAATTGGTCATAGGATTTCTCACAATGCCATGGTAAATACCCGCAAATCCTGTACTTGGGTTTACAGTAGTAGAAACATATTGTATCCAGTCATCCCCATTGCTTATTGCCCCTAAAACTCTTCCATCATTGGTTTGAAGTCCTTTGGTTGGATCATTGAGGTTGGTGTCTTCCTGTCTTCCATTTGGAGGAACACCATAGTTTGGACTTGTTTTAGCCATGTTTATAGATAAACTGGAATTGTCCAATGTACCTGTAACCTCCATCACAAAAATACTGTCATTGGTGATATCGAAGTTGCGATTTGATAAAAAGAATTGTCTTTTAGAAACATTATCTAAACCCCTTACACAGTGTAGGTTTCTTGTGAATTTACCATTGTACTTTATATCGGAAAATAATTTAGTCCTAATGGTGGCGGCGCTATCATAACCATCCTGTTTGTTCAACTGCCAAATTATGGAACCATCAAAACCAACTTGCCAAGAAACATTTGGTATAATCAAATTTGCGGTAAGGAAAACTTCATCTTTACTGATGCTTATGGTAGGGAAATCTGTCCATCTATTATTGTTTAATGGATTTCCAGGAAGTTCATATACATTCCAGGGATCTCTGGGGTCATTACTTGAGGAAAAACAAACAATATAAGCGCTACTTGAAGGGGTATTATCCCTAAGGAAAACCAAAATAAACCGATCTGCATCTGGATCATAAATAAGCTGGGGATCAAAATAATTACTGGAATTTGAACCCTTTCCTACCTGCCTAAGAGATAAAATATGTTTTGGAAAAATGGTGGTGTCAATGTTCAAATCATAGGCCCAGATGATACTATTTACTCCACTGAGTAATATTCCTCCATTGGAAACTGCCAAGGCATTGTCATTTGGAATTCCTCCAGAGTAGTTGATAACTGTGCCATTTACTAATGTAGAATATTTGCTTAATCCCTTTCCCACTATTGGCTGAGCAGCAGCGTTTTTGTTTTCCGTTTTTGGGCTGTTTGGATTTAATGGAAATCGTTTTCGCGATTCAATCTTTTGCCTCATTAAGAAGGAACGGTAGCTTTCACCGTCTGGACTTGGGGCCTCCATATGGACGAGCTTAGCGTTAAAGTCTATATCTCCAGTTTTAGGATCGTAGCTATGTGACTTTTGAATTGAAAAATGATGCTCCTTATAGCTCAATTGTGCATATACAGAAATGGAAATAAGGAATATTAGGAGAGTGGATATTGATCTTTTCACTTAGACTGTTTTATTTTCTATGCTCAAATATAAAGAAGTTAAATCTGGAAACTAAGAAATTGAGAAAAGTTGACTGTTCAATTCATAGTATTTGGAAAATAGTAAACCTAAAATCTTCGCGGCTAGCCTTGTTTTTGCCAGCAGGCATAAGCTTAGTAGATATTAATTTATTAAAAAACATGAATAAGTCCTATCAATCCTGCTTATATAAAGTAGATTTTAAAGTGAAAAGCATATGTGTCCTAAATGTGAATTATCGCAAATTAAGAAATGATATAATTCTGTTCATTTTTGGGTTATTCGCTGTCGCTCATGAGCTCCTAAGGTCGGTTGACACAAAAACGAACCAACTGAACGGAGTGAGTTCATGAACACCCCTAAAATAATATCTGGTGAATAAAAAGGTCAAGTCTCACAATAAAATGGCAATCTGCTTTTCATAGAACCTAAGTTCGG
>TARA_R110002096_G_scaffold11579_1_pt1 | contig 75371 bp, 60 predicted proteins | sample TARA_R110002096 | Tara Oceans TARA_R110002096 (sample SAMEA4397295) | marine metagenome | biome: Polar Biome; feature: [DCM] deep chlorophyll maximum layer (ENVO:01000326); material: water (ENVO:00002006), including particulate matter (ENVO:01000060) such as... | depth 35 m
TTCGTTTTCGCCCCTTCGATCCCAAGCAGATGACTGAGAGCAATCTCTACGAACCGAGCCGAGCTCCGTTGCGCGAAGTCCGAGAGGCTCCGCGGCTGCCCTCCGGTTGGCGGCGCACCGCCATGTCGTTGGCCGCCGCTTACACGTGCATGATTCCGCTGGTGCTTTCCATGGTGTTCCTGGAGTCCACAGCGCACATCGACGATGACTTGGCCTCGGACATCGTCATCATCATCTTCAGCGTGTTCCTCGTGGTTCCGACCTGGTTCATGACGTTCTTGCCGTTCGTCATCATGGCTCACCCGAGGTCGTTCTGGGTCCGCCCTGGATTCTTGGGGACCATCGGGGCCGCCGTAGGCTTCGCTTGGGGGTTGATGATTGCCGATGGAGACGGCTTGTTCTTCATTACGCTCGTTCTCTGCGGCGTGACGCCCGGCGCCACTTACGGAATCTGGAACCGGCGCTACATAGGTCGAGACTCCTTCGCCTGAACCACGCGGCCGGACCGTAGTCTTGGCGACGGCCCCCGACATGACCTCCACCCCCGAACCTGAAACCGCCACGCGCACCTCGAAAGGGGAGCGCACGAAGGCCCGCATCCTGGATGCGTCGCTTGAGCTGTTCATGGACCTCGGGTTCGAGAAGACGACGATGCGCAAGGTGGCCGAGCGCGCGGGCGTTTCGGTCGGCAACGCGTACTACTACTTCGAATCGAAGGAGCACCTGGTCCAGGGCTTCTACGGCCGCAGCGACGAGGATCATCACGCCGCCTGCGCGCCGATCCTGGCGACCGAGACGTCGTTCAAGAAGCGACTCGAGAAGGTGCTCGAGGCCAAGCTCGACACGTCCGAGCCCTATCACCACTTCAGTGGCCTGTTGTTCAAGACGGCGGCCGATCCGGCGAGCCCATTGAACCCGTTCAGCGCCGAATCGCAGCCCGTGCGCGATCACTCCGTGGCCCTGATGCGCGAGGTGGTCGAGGGGTCGGACATCAAGGTTCACAAGGACCTCGCGGACGACCTGCCGGACCTGTTGTGGCTCTACATGATGGGTGTGATCCTGTTCTGGATCCACGACACGTCGACGGGCCGGGCGCGGACGCGTCGCCTGGTGGCGCACACGACCGGGCTGGTCACGCAGCTGATTCGTCTGTCGGGATTGCCTCTGATGGGGCCCCTGCGGCGACGTGCGAAACGGCTGTTGGTCGACCTGCGAGCGGCTCCGGACGAGGAAACTGCGGCCGGCGCCTCGGATGGAGGCAACTCCGGCGCCGTCGACACGACCTCGGGCCCGGACGAGCGGTAGACTGCGGTCTCCCGCCTGCGCAGGCTCTCTCTTCGGCCGACCTGCGGGACCTTCTCCCCATGGCCGTCACCAATTCCGAGGCGCAGATCGAGCTCCACCGCGAGCTCGCTCCGCGCTATGCCTACCGGTACTCGTTCACGTTCAGTCGCCTGTTCCAACAGGACTGGCACGCCGAGATGATCGGTCACGTGCCGAAGGGCGCGAACGACATCCTGGACCTGGGCTGCGGCACGGGCTTCTTCCTGGCCGAGCTGATGGAGCACCACCCGACCGCGGTCGGCCTCGACATCAGCCACGCGATGCTGAAGGTGTCGGACCAGTACCTCTCGTCCGCGCGCCTCGTCTGCGGCGACGCCGAGAAGCTCCCGTTCATCCCGCGCAACTTCGACGTCGTCTTCTGCAAGGGCAGCCTGCACCACACGCGCGATCACGTGGCGTTCCTGAAGCACTGCAACGAATCGTTGCGTGACGACGGCAAGCTGATCATGAGCGAGCCGTGCAACGACAACCCGCTGATTCGTTTCGCGCGTTGGGTGCTCTACAAGAAGTCCAAGCACTTCGACATCGGCGACCAGGGCTTCACGAGGTCGGGCATCATCGCGTTGTGCGAACAAGCCGGATTCGAGATGCAAACGGTCAAGCGTTACGGCGTTCTGGGTTACGTCTTCGCCGGCTTCCCCGATCACCTCGGCATCCTGCGCTTCATCCCTGGCAACGCCTGGATCACCCGCGCGTTCCTGGCGATCGACCGCGTGATCTGCGCGATCCCGGGTTTGTCGTTGCTGGGCTTCCACGTGATCGTCGTGGCGCGCCCGAAGCGCTGACGTCGTAACCCGAGTCGCGCTTGAGCGACTAGTCGTCGCCCTCGGTCGCACTCGAGTCCGGCTCCGCAACCATCAAGTGGAGCGCGCCCCAAGCGAACAACACCGAATCGCTCGGGTCCCATTCCTGGTTCGCATGACCGGCGTGCGTCGCGACGTACACCTCCCACGGCGCGTTCGTGAATGGCACGTGACCGTTCGCATCGGACGTAACCACATGACCCGAAGCTCCGGTCATGCGCACGCCAGCCAAGGGCAGGCCAGAGTCGGCATCCAACACGAGCAGCGTATGGTGCAGGCCCGGTTCCAGTTGCACTTCGAGCGGAGCCTCATTCGCCAAAGCGTCGAGAGCCTCCTTCAAACTCACCGTAGCCACGCTGTATCCCGCGGCCGCAATGCGAATGCGCGTATCGGGAAGCACCGGAACGCTGAAGGAAGTTCGCGCGGCGTACGTATTGCTCCACCGCTCCGTTCCCGGCCCTCGATCGAACGTCGCGATGATGTCGCCGATCGGCTCGAGCGTCTTCGAGTCGATGGCGAGCACGGTGAACGCGCACTCCTGGGCCTGGGTCGAGCGCCGGAACGTCACGTCCTTGGTTCCGTGTTGCACGTGCTGTTCGGCCGGGTCGAACAGGTCGCCGAGCGCGCCGAGACTCGCGTTCACGATCACCACGTCGCACGCCGGGCCGAAGTACCGGAACGCGCCCCGGTCGTCGGTCACCACGTCCTCGGACCACCACGCTGGAACGCCGATGAGTTGCACGGCGACGACTTGGTCGGCGAGCGGCAAGCCCCCCTCGTCCAGCACGATCCCGGAAACGGCCAGGGGTAGTTCGGGGCCCAGGTGAACGTCGACGGTCAAGTCGTCGGCGGAGCGCAGCGTGACCGTCTCGTGGATCGCGAAGCCACCTCCGGGCAGACTGATTGCGATGTCGGTCTGGACGGGGAACAGGTTCTCGAAACGCGCGATGCCCTCGTCGTCGGTTCGCACCAGTTCGGGTGCCGCGATCGCCGAGATCGAGGAGTGGGGAATGAGCCGGACGCGCCGATCGGTCTCGAGTTCGCCGGTCGCCCTCCAGACGCGTACGCTCATGGATGCCGCGGGGATCATCCGAACCTGAACCCGCCCCGGGAGTGTTCCGGCCTCGAAGCTCAAGGGTTCACTGACGTAGCCGTTGGCCGCCGTGGCCCAGATCCGGAAACCGTGTATGTCGGCGTCGTTCGAGTAAGGGAACACGTGAACGTAGGGTCCTTCGTCGGCATCGCGCACAGGTGCAGGCTCGAGGCCCGGCGGCGTCTCGATGCGTGGAAGCTGGGCCTGTTCCAAGAAGGCGCCCACCGAGCAGAAGTAGACCTCGCACGCGACCGGTTCGCCGGGCGGAGGAATCAGCTCGACCGTGAGCAAGCGCGTCTTCGTCGTGACGCGCAGGTCGATACGTTGGGTGGATGGCTGGCTCGTCTCCGCGATCACGAACGCATGCTCCACCAGCTGCGTGTCGGGGTCGACGCCCACGAGTTCGAAGGACCAGGTTCCGGACAGGCCTCTGGTCATCCCACTGTCCTCGGGGGCGCAGGTGAGGAAGGCGTGACCGAGCTCGTCCGTCGTCACCGCCCGAGGTCCGAGCGGCGATTGAATGCTCAAGCGCAGCCCGGGCATGGGTTCCAAGGTCCACGCGTTGATGACCATGACGTGCACGCCCAAGGCCGGGTCCGGAGCAGGCGTGAGTTGCGCCGGCGGGTCAGCCCCCGGCGGCTCCGTAAGGGGCGACGTCGCGTCGACGCGTGCTCCGCCGATGTCCGGACCCGCCAACTCCGTCGGTCCCGGAGCGCTGGGGGCCTCCCCTTGCGTGGGGCCCGTCCTGGTTGGGCCAGGACCGACCGCGCTCCCGCGAAAGCCCACGTACGCCACGATCGCGATCAGGACGGCCAGGAGTGCAGCGAGTTGGCGCATGACGGGGCTACCCAGGTCGGTCCATCTGGAAACGAAGCGCGTGGTGCCGACTCCAGGCCGACCTGCCGAACCCGGTCCGCTGACGCGGCGATGGAGCCTCCTGGGCGTGAGTCATGGTCGACGGAGGCTCCGGAGCTCCAAGAATCGACCAGCATGGACATCCCCGACGCCCTGTCTCCATGAACGTCAGCCCCACCGGGAAACTCGACCGTTCTGTGGTCGAGCAGGTCGAGTTCGGTTCGTTCGCTTCGAACAGCGAGAGGGTGCGCTCGGATTGCGCCCCATGATCGAGGTCGCGGAGTGGTGCCAGAAACGCCTCGCTTGTCTGGACGAGCACTTCCTGATGGCCCGGAAGCTGACCACTTCACGCGCGACCACGCGGCGCTCCATAGAGATCGCCCGGAATGACGACTTCGGGTCGAGACTCCTAAGTCGTCGCGCCCTGCCCCAACACCATCTCGCGGAACCTTGCGAACAGATGCCCCGAGTCCAACGGCCCAGGAGCCGCTTCGGGGTGGTACTGCACGCTGAAGATCGGCTCCGTCTTGTGCCGCATTCCGGCACACGTCTGATCGTTGAGGTTCACGTGCGTGACCTCGAGCGTGTCCGGGATCGAATCCATATCGACCGCGTACGAGTGGTTCTGACTCGTGATCTCGACGCGCCCCGTCGTGTTGTCGCGCACCGGATGGTTCGCGCCGTGGTGACCGAACGGCATCTTGAACGTCTTGGCGCCGAGCACGATCGACAGGATCTGGTGACCCAGGCAGATACCGAAGATCGGCACTTTGCCCACGAGTCCACCGACGGCCTCGATCGCAGGCGTGACGGCCGCCGGATCACCCGGGCCGTTCGACAGGAACACGCCGTCGGGGTTCATCGCCAGCACATCGGCCGCGGGCGTATGCGCCGGCACGACGGTCACGTCGAAACCCGCGTGGACCAAGCTGCGCAGGATGTTGCGCTTGGCGCCGAAGTCGTAGGCAACGACCTTGAGCTTGGGATCGGGCGCTTCCTGGACCAGGAACGGATAGGAGGGCGGGTAGCCCTCGGTCCACGGGTAGGGCTCGGTGCAGCTCACGACCTGGGCCAGATCCTGGCCGTCGGTGGCGGCTTGCGCGCGCGCTTTGGCGACCAGGGACGCGTGGTCCGAGTCGGTCGTCGAGACGATGCAGCGCAGCGAACCCTTCTCGCGCACGATGCGCGTGATGGCGCGCGTGTCGACGCCTTCGATGGCGACGATGTTCTGTTCCTTGAGCCACTGGTCCAGCGGCTTGTCGGCGCGGTGGCTCGAGGGAATGGCGCTCAGCTCGCGGATCACGAAGGCCTCGGCCCAGGCGCGACTGGCCTCGGCGTCCTCTTCGGCGACGCCGTAGTTGCCGATCATGGTGTAGGTCATCAGCACGACCTGGCCGGCATAGGACGGATCCGTCAGGATCTCGTGGTAGCCCGTCATCGCGGTGTTGAAGACGAGGTCACCGCCCTTCTCGCCGGCCGCGCCGACGCTGCGTCCTTCGAACACGTCCCCGGATTCCAGGGCCAGCCATGCTTTGCCGTCACTCATGATTCACCTGGGGGAGGATCTTACTCGGGCCGCCGATGGAGGCCCCGATCCATGGCCGAAATCATCGCTCGACCTCATCCCTGGACTTGGGTCGGGATCCGGTTGATCTGGGCCGCCGCGAAGCCCGCGCCGAACCCGTTGTCCACGTTCACGACCGTCACGCCCGAGGCACAGCTGTTCAGCATCCCCAGGAGCGCCGCCACGCCCCCGAACGAGGCCCCGTAGCCCACCGACGTCGGCACCGCGATCACCGGCCGATCGACCAGGCCGCCCACGACGCTGGGGAGCGCGCCCTCCATGCCCGCGACGACCACCAGCACGCGGGCCGAGCGCAGCCTCTCGGTGTGGGACAGCAAGCGATGCAGGCCCGCCACGCCGACGTCTGCGATGTGCTCGACGTTGGCGCCCAAGTGCCGTGCGGTGACGACAGCCTCCTCGGCGACGCCGCGATCCGAGGTCCCGGCGCTCAGGACCAGGACGTTGCCCTCCGCTTCACGATCGGTGGCTCGGTCGATGGTCAAACATCCGGCGTCCACGTGGTGCGTCGCATCGTCGAAGGCCTCGAGCATCGCGCCCGCGCCATCGCCGGTGATGCGCGTGATCAAGAGACGCTCGTCGCGCTGCAGGATCGCCGTCGAGATCTCCACCAGCTGCGAAGGCGTCTTGCCCGCGCCGTAGATGACCTCGGCATGCCCACACCGCGCCGCACGCGCCGTGTCGACCCGCGTGTGACCCAGGTCGACCTCGGGCCAACCCTCGAGCGAACGCAACCCGTCCGCGACGGTCGTCTCGCCGTCGCGCACCGCCTGCAGGAGTCGTTCGAGGTCTTGGGCGTTCACGGTGAGAGGGAGAGGGTTCGCATCGCGCGCTGGATCGTCCAGCGCCGGGATGTGGGGGACGATTCTATACCCGATACGGTTCCCCGATACGGTGCTAGGCACTGTTCAGAGCCCAGCACCGTATCGGGGAGCCGTATCGGGGGGGCTTCTACCGAGGAGCCGCGTCCAACGCCAGGTCGGCCAGGTCGCCGGCCTTCAGGTGCTCCCAGCCCAACGCCGCGATCATCACCGCGTTGTCCGTGCAGTGCGCGGGCGGAGGGAAGTGCACCGTGCGGCCCTTGGCGGTGGCGCGTTCGGCGAAGGCTTCGCGCAAGCGCGCGTTGCACGCCACGCCACCACCGACCAGGATGCGGTCGATGCCCGTCTCGTCCGACGCCTTCAACGTCTGCTTGATCAGCGTGTCGACGACGGCTTCCTGGAACGACGCGGCGATGTCGGCCTTGTGCTCGATGTCCTCGGGAGCCGGCGTCGGTGCCAGCGCATCCCCGCCGCGCAGGTGGTACAGCACAGCGGTCTTCAAGCCGCTGAACGAGAAGCCGACCTTGCCGTTCTTCGCGCGATAGCGCGGGAAGGCGACGGCTTTCGGGTTGCCCTCGAGCGCCAGCTTCGACACCGACGGTCCACCCGGATACGCGAGGCCCAACAGGTGCGCGACCTTGTCGAACGCTTCGCCCGCGGCGTCGTCCAAGGTGGTCGCGATCTGCTCCATCTCGAGCGGGCCCTCACAGCGATAGAGCGCGGAGTGCCCACCCGATACGACGAGCGCGAGGCACGGGTACGGCGGCTCGGGCAACGACATCGTCGCGGCGTACACGTGCGCGTGAATGTGATGCACACCGATCAAGGGCAGGTTGCGCGAGTAGGCGAGCGCTTTCGCGACGGACACGCCGACCAACAGCGAACCGATCAAGCCGGGGCGCGTCGTGACGGCGATCGCGTCGACGTCGCCGAGCTGCATGCCCGCCTGTTCGAGCGCGCTGTCGACGACCGGCAGGATCTTCTGCAGGTGACTGCGGCTGGCGACCTCGGGCACGACGCCGCCCCACTCGGCATGTTCGTCGATCTGACTATGGATGACCGACGACAGGACCTCGCGGCCACCCGCTACGACGGAGGCCGCGGTCTCGTCGCACGACGATTCGATTCCCAGGATGCGCTCGGTCATCGGATTCAGCCGGGGAACTCGCCGCCCAACATGGCCAGCGCCGTGCGCATCTGCGCGTCGTCGGGCAGCGGTTCGAGAACCTGGCGATCCTCCTCCTGCTCCCACGCTTCGATGTCGAGCACCGCGGACGCGGGCGGCGCGTAGGCCGACAGGAACACGTGCGCGGCGAACGTCTGGTCCGGGTCCAGGTCGACCATCACGTCCGGCACGAGGCCGGGTTCGCGGTCGGGATGGGCCGTGCGCTCGAAGTTGCGGCGCGACGGCGAGTAGTAGTAGGCGCTGGTGACCTTGGCGCTGGCGGGCGGGTCCTGGAAGCGGCGGATGCTCTGGACGACGCCCTTGCCATAGGTGCGCGATCCGACGAGTACGGCGCGGCGATGGTCCTGCAAGCAGCCGGCCAGGACTTCGGACGCGCTGGCGCTGAAGCCGTCGACCAACAACACGACGTCCAGGTCCGTCATCGTCGCCAGGTCGGCGTCGGCGAGGTCGAGGTGTGGCTGGCCGCGGCCCTCCGTCGACAGGATCACGCCCTCGGGCACGAAGCGCTGGGCGATCTCGATCGCGGAATCCAGGACGCCACCCAGGTTGCTGCGCAGATCGACGATCAAGGACTTCGCGCCGCGCTTGCGCAGCACGGCGACGGCGCGGTCGAACTCGTCGCTGGTCTCGCGCGAGAACGATTGAATCGACACGTAGCCGATGCCCGCGTTGCGATCGAGCATGCGGATGTGGCGCACGCTGGGGTCGATCAGAACGGTCGGGTGGATGGTCAGGTCCTCGGACGTTCCGTCGCGATGTTCGACGGTCAGGGTCATGATCTCGCGCTCGCCCGCGGCCATCAAACCGCTGAACGTCTCGCCGTCGACACCGACCGTGGACTCGCCGTCGACCGCCAGGATGGTGTCGCCCACGCGCACGCCGGCGCGCAACGCGGGCGAGTTCGCGGTGGGGAAGATGGCGCGCCAATCGTCCTCGAGCTTGCGGAACACGAGGCCGATGCTGTGGAAGCGGCCGCTGGTCTCGCGATCGAGGCTGACCGAGCCGCGCTCGTCGTAGTAGCGTGAGTACTCGTCCAGGCTGGACAGCATGCCGGTGAGAGCGGCGTCCAGCAGCTGGTCGTCGCTGACCTCGCGGACGTGCACCTCGCGCGCGAAGTCGCGGACTTGGCGATATCGGTCGAGGTCGGGCCCGGTCAGGCTTTCGCGCAACGGCCCCAGGAAGACCTGCGCCAACAACACGCCGGTCAACAACCCGAGCGACCACCCGATGGGCAACGCTCCCGCCCCGAAGAAGGACCGGGTCCAGGACTCGTTCGACTCTGATGTCATGGCGTCACGATAGCGCCATGGAGCCGTGCGGGCGGTACGGAGCCAGGTAACAATCATCACGATTCCCCCTGCGCCGAACAGCGGGGCGAAGGGGGGATCGTGGAAGTCGTCACCGGGTTCCGTAGCCCGCGGATCCCTAATTCGGACGGCCTGTCCACTTTCTGGACGGGCGCGGGGTGCTCGGGTCCGGGACGGGTCGATCGTGGTGCCTGGCCGTGGGTCCGGGCATCGAAGGAGCGTGGCATGCTGATTGCACTTGCTGCGACACGCGCTGATGCGATGGCATGAGCGCAGCCACCGCGATCGAGCGCTGCTCACCCCAGGCCCCTCAAGAGATGAACCGACCCACTTCGACGATCTTCACCGGTCTCGCCCTCGCCATGCTCGCCAGCACGACGACCGCCCGGGCACAGACCATCACGAGTCTGCCCGACAGCCCCGTGGCGTTGAGCGGTCGCCTGCGTATTCAGGGATCTGGGTTCGGAAGCGCTGGAACCGTGACCATCAACGGTGTTCCAGCGCTCACCACGGTCTGGCGCAGCGACGAGGTCCACGCCTATGTGCCCGAGTCGACGAATCTGGGCAGCGCGCAAGTGCAGGTGGCGACGAACCTCGGAACGACCAGCAACGTCGTCCCGGTCGATGTGGTTCCGAGGCAGGCGGACGGTCGTGTGCGCTGGCGCTTCGCCATCAGTTCGATCCGTCCCAATGGACAGGGTCCGGCGATCGGTCCCGATGGAACCCTCTACGTGGACGACTCGGATGGCCGACTGTATGCGTTGACCCCCGATGGGGAGCTCCTCTGGATCTTCGATGGCAATGCCGGCGCATCCGGAGTTGGACTCGAGGGACCGATCGACGTGGCGGAGGACGGAACGATCTACTACGCCACGAATCCCCTGGGGGCCGAGATTCGCGTGCATGCCGTCAACCCGGACGGCACCTCCAAGTGGACGTACTCCGAGTTCTCCGTGTCCTATCGAATCATCGCTGGGCCGAACGTCGGGCCCGACGGGAACCTGTACCTGGTCTTCGATCGTGCCCATCTGGGAACGAAGGGAGCCTGCTCGTTGGACCCGAACGGGAACCTGCGTTGGTCCAACCCTGGTAGTCCGGCGGTCAACGACACGGGCTCGCTGGGTCACCGCATCGCTTTCGGTCCCAACGTGTTCTACGTCGCCTTCAACGAAGGCCAGGTTCCCGGGGCCAACGACAACTACGTGTTCGGGTTCGGGTTCGATGGCGTTCAGCAGTTCGCCGTGCCGAACGCGTGGCAAACAGGCCGACCCCATGCTCGCCCTGATGGGTCCTTCATCCTCCGCTGGGGCTTGGACACGACGCTGCGTTCGATGGACGCGGCCGGCAACGAGCAATGGACCTTCTCTGCTCCATCCAATCTGACCGAACCGGTCGTCGGACCGGATGGAGTGGCCTATCACCAGGTCGGCGGCGGGCCCAGCCTGCATGCGATCGGGCCTGACGGAGCCATCCAGTGGACCGTGTCAGGACCGCAATTGGGTTGGATGAACTTCATGGGGGTCAGTCCGCTGGGAGGGCACCTGCTCGATGGAGGTCGAGCTGGTCTCGGACAACCCGGTTGGATCCGTGACTACTCCACCACCAATGGCGACCTGAACTGGAGCATCGACCTTCCCGAGGAGGACCCGGGGAGCGGACTCGCAGACCTGGTGGTGCAAAGCGATTGGGCATTTTCGAGCGACTCTTCGAAGGGCCATGTGATGGTCAATGCACTCGTCTGGGATTCTCAGGACGGCTACGCGTACCTCTACGCCGTCGACCTCGAGGAGCCAACCCCCGGCTCGAACTACTGTTCCTCGAACGCGAACTCGACAGGGAACCCAGCGGAGATCCATGCGACTGGCACGGACAGCGTGATCTCCAACGACTTGACGTTGGTTGCGGACGGGCTCCCGTCGAACACCTTCGGCATCTTCCTCGTCGGCCCGAACCAGGGCTTCGTCATGAATCCGAATGGCAGTTTGGGCAACCTTTGTTTGGTGGGTTCGATCGGTCGTTACATGGGCCCCGGCCAGATCCTGAACACCGGAGCGGGGCACTCGTTCTCGCTCGCGATCGACAACCAAGCGATCCCACAACCGATCGGATTCGCGTCCACGACGGCAGGCGACACATGGAACTTCCAGGCTTGGTTCCGCGACGTGAGCCCGACGGGCCCCGTTTCCAACTTCACGAACGGCCTCGAGGTCGTGTTCCAGGACTGACCTGGATCCACGAGCCAAGACCAACCCTCGAAGAGAGCCCCGACCGCAGCTACTGCCGCGGACGGGGCTCGAGGGAATCAAACCCCGGATGGGGTGATCGCACCGAATGCGTCGTTCAGGGTTGGAGGGCTTCGAGTTCGGCCAGGGCCTGCTCGAGTTCCTCGTCGTTGGGGGCGACCCCGTGCCAGCCGGGCTGGTCCTCCATGAACGACACGCCCTTGCCCAGGTGCGTGTGCGCGATGATCGCGCTGGGTCTCTCGGTCTCGTCCTTCGCCGCGCACAGGGCTGCGTCGACGGCCACGACATCGTGTCCGTCCACGTCCACCGCGTGCCACCCGAAGGCTTCGTACTTCTCGCGCAGGTCACGCACGTTCATGACCTGGCGCATCTCGCCGTCGATCTGGATGTTGTTGAAGTCGACGATGACGGTCAGGTTCGACAGGCCGTAGTGCGCGGCGCTGGTCGCGGCTTCCCAGATCTGTCCTTCCTGGCTCTCGCCGTCGGACGAGGCGCTGTAGACGCGCGTGTCCCAACCGTTCAAGCGTGCACCGAGTGCCATGCCCGACGCGACCGAGAGGCTGTTGCCCAGGCTGCCGGTCGAGAAGTCGATGCCTAGATCCGCGTTGCGGTGGGGGTGGCCCTGCAACGGCGAACCCATCTTGCGGAAGTTCATCAACTCCTCGCGCGGGATGATGCCCTGGGCCGCCAGCAGCGCGTAGTAGCCCGCGCACGTGTGGCCGTTGCCCAGCACGAAGCGATCGCGCTCGGGGGTGTGCAGGTTCTCGGGCGTCAGCTGCATGTGCTCGATGAACAACGTCGCCATGAAGTCGGCCATGCCCAGGGGACCTCCGGGGTGGCCGCACTTGGCGGCGTGGACCATGCGCACGACGTCCTCGCGGACTTGGTGTGCGGTGGCGCGGATGGCGTCGGCGCGTTCTCGGTTCAGGACCATGTTGTTTACCTCTATGCCTTCCGCGAGATCAGGGCCTTGGCGCGCTTCGCGAGCGAGGCACCGTCGAGTCCGTAATGAGCGATCAGCTGTTCCGCCGTGCCGCTCTGGCCGAATTGGCCGTCCATGCCCGCCATGTCCACCGGGACCGGTTTGTGGCGCAGGACCGCTTGGCCGACCGCGTCGCCGAGGCCGCCGCGGATCTGATGCTCCTCGGCGGTCAGGATCGCGCCGCACGTCTCGGCGGCTTGGGCGACCAAGGCCTCGTCGAGCGGATCGATCGAGGCCAGGTTCAACACCTGGGCCTGGATGCCCTCGGCGGCCAGCAGGTCGGCGGCGATCAAGGCTTCGGCGACCTCGACCCCGCAGGCTGCGATGCAGACGTCCGTGCCCTGGCGCAGGATCGCGCCCTTGCCGAGCTCGAACTTGTAGTCCTCGCCCATGACGACCGGCGTCGAGGCGCGCGAGAGGCGCACGTAGACCGGGCCGGGCGTGTCGTAGGCGACGCGAATCGCCTGGGCGGCTTCGACGGCGTCGGCGGGCACGATGACCTTCATGTTCGGGAGCACGCGCATGAGCGTGATGTCCTCGAGCATCTGGTGCGACTTGCCGTCCTCGCCGACGGTCAGTCCGGCGTGCGTGGCGCAGACCTTGACGTTCAGGTCGGGGACGCAGACGCTCTGGCGAATCTGCTCCCACGCCTTGCCGGTCGCGAACATCGCGAACGAGCTGGCGAACACGACCTTGCCCATGCAGGCCAGGCCCGCGGCGGTGCCGATCATGTTCGCCTCGGCGACCCCGAGGTTGAAGAACCGGTCGGGGTGAGCCTTGCCGAAGGCTTTGGTCTTGGTGGAACCCGAGAGGTCGGCATCCAGAACGACGACGTCGTCCTGGGTGTTGCCGAGCTCCAACAGGGCCTCGCCATAGGCTTGGCGAGTGGCGATCTTCGAAGGCTCGCCCACATGGAGCGGAGCGGTGGAGGGAGCTGCCAAGGGCACGGTGTGGTCGTGCGGCGGGGTCCAGGGAGGGTCGCGGGCGAGGGGGGTGCTGTCAGGGTCCGCCGAAGGTCCCTTCGTGCGCGCCGGCGCGTCCAGAGGCGTTGTACCGACCCGGGGCTCCCGGCGCCATGCCCGTCACGGCGGGCGAATCGGAAGGTGGGGCCGGTCCCCATGCGGGAATCGTCAGGCCCGGGTCAGGTCCGCGCTCGCACCCTCCCGATGGGGCCTCCGTGGGGATCCTCCGGTGATGGGACCGGGCCCTCACGGAACGAACATGGATCGAATTCTGCTCGCCAGCCTGGCCCTCAGCGCCTCTTTCACGCCCCTCGCGTCCGCCGCGGACGCCGACCGGATCGCACCGGTGACCCTGGCCCACGCCGTGTCGACCTTCGGCGCGGTCGATGCGGACGACAGCGGTTTCCTGAGCTCCGAGGAGACCGGCAAGGGAAGCATTCCCTCGAAGGACCACCACGCGTTCGACGTGGACCTCGACGCGCACCTGAACGAAGGGGAGTACCTGATCTACTACCACGGCTTGCTGCAGACCGCCGGTCGCGCGATCGCCCCGGACCTCATCCGTGAGGTGACGCGCCTGCGTGCCGCACAACGAGCCAAGGAGCTGAACCGCCAGGCCGCGGCGTCCGCTCGCGTGAAGGCCTTGACGGTCGCGGGCAGGCTCGAGGACGCGGAGGCCCTCGAGTGGTCGACCGCGTTGTGGGCGCCCTTCGACGGGCCTCACCCCTGTCCCGCCTGGCGCCATGCCCAGGCGGTCCAGCAGGTCCGTGCCGCGCTGGTCGACCTCGGTCACGAGGGGGTGCTCACCCCGGACGAGATCGACGAGACCGAACACTGGCTCGCCCTGCGCGAAGCCAAGTGCGCTCGCCGCGATTGACGCCGGACGGGTGGCGTCAGGGAGTGTCGTCCAACGTCACAGGCGCCTACGAGGGGCCGTGATAGTCGACGAAGTTGTTCCGGCTCTCGATGACGCGGACGCGGGTCATCTCGGAATCGCCCAGGTCCGATCGACGTGCGGCGACGCGGTCCCAGAACGCGATCGCGAGGACCTCGGCGGTGGGGACCAGGCCCACGAGCCACGGAACGTCCTCGTTCAGGAACTTGTGGTCGCAGGCGTCGAAGATCTCCTCGCGCATGACCCGCATCAGGTCGACCAGGTTGATGACCATCCCGGTCACCGGATCGACCGGTCCGCGCAGTGTGACCTCGACCCCGTAGTTGTGGCCGTGCAGCGTGTTGCAGGGACCGTACAGCGCAAGGTTCTCCTCGGCGGAGAGCGAGTCGCAGTGCAGGCGATGCGCCGCGGAGAAGTCCTCGCGGTGCGTGATGTCGACGATCGGAACGGTCATGGATATTTTCGAGGCGTTCGTCAGACCTTCGTTCGGAAGCCCTGATTGCGAGCGACGCCATTATGGGTCACGCACAGGCAACTTCCACGTATCGCCTTCATGTACGGGGTCCCCAGGCCCGATGTCGGGGAGATGACCGGATTCGACGCTTCGGTTTCCCGAGCCACCCGGCTTCAGGTTCTGGAAATCGAAGGGTCAAGGCTCAACCACCTCAGTCCCAAGGGAGAACATCATGAGACGCACCTATGATCGCATCACCGCTCAAAGCCTGGTTCCGTTGCTCGATGTCATCACGAGAGAGATGACCGAACGCGCCGAGGCCGTCCGCACGCTGACTCGCAAGCTCCGAATCCTTCGGCGCGACGACGCTCCGCAGAACGCCATTCTCGACCTCCAGGCCCGCCTCTCGAATCACCGACGCGAACTGCGGCTCTCGACCGAGGAACTCGAGAAGCTCGGCTGTTACGTGGACGAAGGCAGCCCTCTCGCTGTGATCATTCCCGGCGCCGACGGCAAGCACGAGCACGGGTATCGCTGGGACAGCGGAGCGCTGGACCTCATCGAGATCGACACTCCCGAGTTGACCGCCTAGCGGGCACCTTCACCGAACCCAACCAAACTGATTCCATGCAGCCGGGCCGCCCTCCACACGGAGAGCGGCCCGGCACTTTCGTATCTGGAGCGCGCGCTCAGGCGGGCGGCGGCACGTCGAGGTCGGCTTGCTCGCCCTCGGCGGCGTAGGCGTTCCAGATGACCTCGGCCACGTCCTCGGGCTTGTTCATCTTCGAGCGGTCCCAGTCCCCGTCGACGCCGTTGAAGATCTCGGTGTCCGTGGCGCCGGGGTAGACCGTCGAGACGCGCACGTTGTCGCCCCGCAGCTCCTCGCGCAGGGCGTCCGAGAAGCCCCGCAGGCCGTACTTCGAGGCGCAGTAGGCGGTGCTGCCTGCGAACCCTTGCTTGCCGGCCGTCGAGCTGACGTTGAAGATGTGGCCCTTGGGGCTCTCCTTGATGGCGCTCAAGGCCTCTTGCAGGACGACGAACGGGCCGGTCAGGTTCACCTCGAGGATGCGGGACCACAGCGTCAGGTCGGTGTCCTCGAACGACTGGATGTCGAAGATGCCGGCGTTGTTGACCAGCACGTCCATCTCGCCCTCGAAGAAGTCGACCGCTCGGTACACGCCGGCCTCGATCGAGCCGTGGTCGCGCAGGTTGGCTTGGGCTGCGATCGCGGATCCACCGGCGGCTTCGATCTCGGCGACGACGCCGTCGAGCGCGTCGGAATCACGGGCCAGGATGCAGATCTGAGCGCCCTCGCGCGCGAAGCGCAGCGCGATCGCGCGGCCGATGCCGCGGTTGCCGCCGGTGATGAGGATGCGAATGGGTGCCATGGTTGGGTCGGTTCGTGGATGGGAAAGGGCCCGAAGAGGGCGCGCATGGTAGCGGCGTCGGGGCGGGGAGCGGAACCTGACGCGTGCGGAGTCCACATCGAAACAGTTTCGCAGCAGGTCGATTGCGCGGGAGCCGGCCCTCGGGTCCCTCCCTCACCCCCGCTCGGAACCACTCACCGCCGATCCGGACCGGCTCGCGTCTCGGGATGCGTCAACTCGTCTCGGATCGGGTCGCCGAGGCGCGTCGTGGATCGCAACCCCTGCCCATCCGACGGCTCTATGGGTCTCATCCCCGGATAGACTGCACCCATGGTCTGGGGATCGCTTGCCACACAGTTCTGCCTCGAGCTCGCCTTCGGCGTGCTGCTGGGGCTGTGCCTCATCCCGCGTGCACCGCTCGGCGTGTTCTTCCATCGCATGATGGGGACGACCGCCCTAGTGCCACTGTTGATCGCCGGACTCGTGCCGCCGCTGTACGCGGGCGTCTCCTGGACCTCGCCGATCGTCGTGGGTTCCTTGGCCGCGTGCGCGATCTTCCCGTTCTTCTCGGGACCCTTGCCCAGCCGCAAGCGCGTGGGTGCGACCTACCTGGCCCTGATCTGCTGCGGCGTCGCGTTGGTCGCGTCCGTGGTCGCTTCCGTCGAGACGGCTGCCGAATCCGGAGTAAGCACGGGCACCCTGGTCCTGGGCTCGCTGTCCGCGATGAGCACCGGCGTCGTCGCCGGTGGAGTCGGCCTCGCGATGGTCGTCGGCCACTGGTACCTGACCGTACCGCAACTGCCGATCTCGCTGCTCGTGCGTCTGAATCGACTGACGGCCTGGGCGATGGGGGCTTCGGTCGTGTTGCTCGCGGCGACGATCCTGGTGCACAAGGACGTCCTGCAGGCTGCGGAGACCCCGATCCTCTCGGACTTCGGCCTCTTCTACCTCGGCGCGCGCGTCGCGGTGGGACTGGCCCTGCCCCTCCTGTTCGCCTGGATGACCTCCAGTTCGCTCAAGTACGAGAACACCCGCTCGGCCACGGGGATCCTGTACGCTTCCACCGTTCTGGTCCTCATCGGCGCTGCGGCCGCTCTCTCCCTCCAGGACAGCTACGGAGTGCCCCTTTGAGTTTCGATCCCACACCCCTGCGCTGGATCGAGCTGGATCTTCCTCATCCCGAGGATCCGGAGCGGAAGCTCACGCTCAAGACGGACGGCCCCTTTGCCTTGCGCAAGTGGTATCGCTTCCCGGACTCGGACGAGAAGATCGAATTGCACGTCGACCTGCGCACGCCCAAGGGCGGATTGCTGGGTTGCCTGGCCTGTGGGCACAAGGAACTCTTCACGCGCAAGGTCTTCAACGTGACGCTCGGGATCTCGATCGTGGTGGTCGCCGCGATCCTCGTGCTCGTGCTGCCCCAGCCGATGAGCTACATCGCGTTGGCTGTCGCGGCCCTGCTCGACTTCATCCTCTACCACGTCGGCAAGGAAGAGGTCGCGTGCTACGCGTGCGACGCCGTACACCGCGGCTTCGACAAGACCCCCAAACATCCGCGCTTCGATCGCACGATCGCCGAGCGCATCAAGTTCGGCGAGAAGGCGGTCATGGGATCGCCGATGCGCAAGGGCGGAACCGCGGACGCACCGGAGCCCGAGCACTAGCGAGGTGCATGGGGTGGTGATGGATCGGGTCCTCAGGTTTTTCCTCGCGCTGAGTTTCGTCGGTTGTGCCTCGCACACCGACCAGCCCCACCCCGACGCCGAGCGTTGGGCGTCGATGGAGCACCCCCCGGGGTCGCGCCACCTGCAGGAGCATCGCGTCACGAACGCGAGCTATTGGCGACACGGCTACGTCGATGCGTCGTTGACCCGTTGGATCGGCCTGGGGAACACGGGCGTCGCGAACGAGGAGCATCGGCACCTTCATCTGAAGGACTTCGAGCGCGATCCGAACTCGGAGGAGCGTCATCAGCGCCACCAATTCGTCGACTGCCCCTTTCACGTGATCGACGTGCACTGGCGCGACTCCCACGAACTTTGGGTGCTCGGTCGTCGTGACGACGGCGTCGAGGTGGTCGAACGTTGGGAGTTCCGTCGGCAAACGGGTGGCTGGAACGCCAAGCGCTCGAGCGCGCGCACGCGCATCGGCCATCCGCTGCCCGTGGTGCAACCACCGGTGGTTTCGATCGTGGGCGGCGAACTCGTCCCGCCCCGATTCCGAACGGAGCCATTGACCTATCGGCGCACGCTCATGTACGCGGCCGAGCCGGGCGTCGCGATCGTCGACTACGACGTCGATCCTGACGGTCGCTATCTGTTGGTTGTCGACGACGACTTCGGCATTCGCCAGGTCCTGGCGAACGGCCATCTCGCCACATTGCGCATCCCCGGTTCCTCGACGCTGCCGACGGGCACGACCCGCATCGATTCGATCTCGATCGGATGCGATGCGAACCTGGGCCGCGTCCTGATCGTGCGTGCCGGAACCCTGGACTTCATCGGCCTGTACGTCGATGCGGACAACGACGGCGTGTTCGAAGGCTTCGAGGCGATGAACAAGAAGAGCTTCGCCGCGTTTCCCTTCGCGTGGTTGGCGCAGGGCGAGTACTGACCCGATCAGGTCGGCGCTAGTCGTCCTTGAGCGTCTCGACCAACGCTTCGGCGGTCGAGACGGGTTCGCGGCAGGACCAGTTGCGGCACACGTAGGCCAGCGCGCCGGTGGGTCCTGGGTTCTTGCCGTCGACGAGCGGGATCAGGTCGGCGTCCGCGCCGTCGAACGCGAGCGTCACGACGCGTTGCGGGACGAACGCGGCGCGCGTGGCGCGAATCAACTTGCGCGTATCGTCGTTGGCCGGGTCGCCGGCGATGACGACTTCGCGTGCGCCGGAGGCCAAGTGGTCGACCGCGATCAGCAACTGACCGAATGCGACCGGGAAACGGTTCACGGACTGGCCGGCGGCGCGAATCACGCCCTCGGCGCGTTTGGCCAGGCGCGCTTCGCCGGTGAGTTGCGCGAGGCGCATCAGGTTCAAGGCATGCACGGCGTTGCCGGACGGGATCGCGCCGTCCTCGATGCGACGCAAGCGCGCCGGCAGCTTCTCGTGGTCGTTGGGCGTGTCCCAGTAACCACCGTGCTCGGGGTCGTGGAAGTGCGTGTCGATCAAGCCTTCGAACTCGAGGGCGAGCTGGATCCATTCGGGGTCGAAGTCGGACTCGTGCAGGTCGAGCAGCGCTTGCACGAAGTATGCATGGTCGTCGAGGCTGCCCATGTGTTGTGCTCGTCCGGATTCACCGTCCTCGTTCCAGCGGAACGTGGCGAACAGCCGGCCGTCGTCGCGGCGCAGGTGGTTCATCACGAACTGCGCCGCATCGGAAGCTGCGTTCAACCAACGCTCGTCGCCCGTGTGCTGGTGCAGTTGCGCGAACGCGCTGATCATCAAGGCGTTCCAGCCGGACAGCACCTTGTCGTCGCGCATCGGTCGAATGCGCGTTTCTCGAGCGGCGAGCAGTTTGGGATGCAGTGCGTGAACTGCTGTGCGCAACTCGTCGATGTCGCGGCCCTTCAGCCGCGATGCGACGCGTTCGCGGGCTTCCGACACGTTGGGGATCGAGCGTTGATCCTCCATGTGTCCCGCGTCGTCGATGTCGTACCAATGCTGCACGAGCGCGGCGTTCTCGCGGCCGACGACCGCGGTGATCTCGTCCGGAGTCCACGTGTAGAAGATGCCCTCTTCGCCTTCGCTGTCCGCGTCGAGCGCGCTCGCGAAGCCGCCGCCCTGGACGAGCATCTCGCGGAGCACCCACTCGCCGACGTGTTCGGCGACAGCGGCGAAACTGGTATCGCCCGTCGCGCGCGCGCCTTCGAGGTACGCTGGGATCAACAACGCGTTGTCGTACAGCATCTTCTCGAAGTGGGGGACGAGCCAGCGCTCGTCGACGCTGTAGCGATGGAAACCGCCGCCGATCTGGTCGTACATGCCGCCGGCGGCCATGCGTTCCAACGTGAACGACGCCATCGCGAGCGGCTCGTCCTGGCCCGTGCGCAGGTGATGGCGCAGACACATGCGTACGTCCATCGGATGCGGGAACTTCGGCGCGGGGCCGAAGCCGCCGTACATGGAGTCGTAGCGTTCGCTCAAGGACTCGAGCGAGCGATCGAGGATCGACGGATCGAGCGATTCGCGCTTGTCCGCCGACGCATCCTTCGCGATGCGTTGGACGAGGTCGCGTCCGCGGTCGACCAGCTTCGTGCGATCCTTGCCCCAGGCCTGCGCGATGCCGCCGACCAGCTCGTAGAAGCCCGGCTGTCCGTGGAACCCACGCAGCGGCGGGAAGTACGTGCCGCCGTAGAACGGTTCGAGGTCCGGCGACAGGAACACGCTCATCGGCCAACCACCTTGGCCGGTCATCGTCTGCACGGCGCGCATGTACAGCGCGTCGATGTCGGGACGTTCCTCGCGGTCGACCTTGATGCAGACGAAGAACTGGTTCAGCAGCTCGGCGATCTTCTCGTTCTCGAACGACTCGCGCTCCATCACGTGACACCAGTGACACGCCGAGTAACCGACCGACAGGAAGATCGGCTTCTGCTCGCCCTCTGAACGCGCGAGCGCTTCGGGGCCCCACGGATACCAATCGACGGGGTTGTGGGCGTGTTGCAGCAGGTACGGACTGGTCTCGCGGGCCAGGCGATTCGCTCGATGTTCGGAGGACATGGCGTGGAGCCTAGTGTCGTCGAGCTGGCACGCGCTCCTCGACTTCGGGCTTCATGGCGGATTCGCACAGATCGAGCCTCTCTCAACGGAACGCGCCCCCCGCCGACCGAGGTCCGCAGGGGGCGCGTTGGCCGTCACTGGCGGTGCGTTAGAACGAAACGCTCGCGCCGATCGCGATCAGGCTTTGGCTGGGGGTGGCCCCGGAGAGGTTGGTGTAGAGCCAGTTGAACATCAGCTTGGCGTCGTGGCCGTTGAGGTACTTGTTCACACCGAGCGTCGTGACCTCGCGACCCAGCAGGTCGTCGTAGTCCTCGTGGCGCACCGCCGCTTCCCATTCGTCGGCCGCATCGATCAGCGCGCTTCCCGTGATGGCCCAGGGCGTCGTGTTGCCCCGGCCCTGCGCCGGAACGGTGATGACGCCCGTGCCGAGGTCGGCCGCCGTGTAGTCGCGGTCGTAGTCCGCGATCTCGAACGCGCCGTAGAAGCGACCGTAGGTGAAGGCGGCTTCGGCGAGCAGCGCTTGTCCTTTGGGCAGGACCGAGTCGTCCGAGAACGCGATCGCAGCTTGCCCTTGCAGCTCGTCCGGCGCGCCGTAGGCACCTTCGATCATCGGAACGCCGTCGCCGATGATGGACGCCGTCGCGCGTGCGGTGATCATGTGCTCATCGTTCGTGCCGTCGAAACCGTTCTGCACGGCGAGCTGCACGGCGAGGTGATCGTCGTGGTTGTAGTGGAGCATGCCGCCCTGCGTTTGGATCGCACGACCGCGATAGAGCAGTCCGTTGCGCGTCGGCGCGAGGAACAGGTAGCGGTTCTCCGGCATCAGGCCGCTGCGTACGAACGGTGCGCGGAAGCGCCCGACGGTCCAGGTGAGGTTCTCGCCCATCGGACCGCGCACATAGGCGTCGAAGATGTTCGTCGTGCCGTTGAACCCGTCGAAGGACAACTTCCACGAGTAGCCGGCGCGCTCGCCGTCGAGCTCGACCCGGATGGCGTCGAAGAAGAAGCCGTTCAGCTTCGTCGTGGCCGGCGGGGCGACCGTGTCGGAGTCGGCCCAGATCGTCGTGATCCAACCGGAGACTTGGATGTCACCTTCCTCGTCCGCGTCCTCGAGGGCGACGAGCTCGGCATCGACCTCCGACCAACCGTCGGGATCCGTGCCTCCTTCACCTTGGGCGAGGGTCAGCGTGGGGGTACCGAGCAACAGGGCCGAGCAGCCGAGGAGGAGCTTCATGACCGCGATCCTCCAAACCCATGGGGTCCCGTTCAATAGCCAAGCGCAATGCTGTTGCGGGACGTGCCCTTCGCGGTCCGGTTCTGGGTCGGATGGGCGCAGGTGCGCGCGGGACCCCAGCGGCGCCGATCCGAGCGCAGTTCGGCCCGAATCCGCCGCCACCCCGGGGTTCATGGCCGTCGAGAAACTCCGGACCCCGCTTCGGTCCCAGCCACGCCCGTGCCGATCTCTCTATATATAAGGCGCGCTCGAACTTTCGGATTCCCGCCGCCCTTGTTGACGGCTGGCGACCTCCTCGCAAGAATCTGCGCCCCCGGTCGTTCGACATCGAACGGCCTCGGACCCCTCCGGCCAGGTAGCTCAGTTGGTAGAGCACTGCATTGAAAATGCAGGGGTCACCAGTTCAAGTCTGGTCCTGGCCACCACTTACAGACGATCGCCGCTGCGCGACGTCGGCGCCGGAGAGGTCCGAATCGGTCCGGAATCGATGCGGGACCACCACCTCGTTCCCATGACCAACTCTCCCACGACGATCCGCCGCAAGGATCCCTCGAAGGTCGAACTGGTCTGGCCCGACGGTCACGAAACGACCTATACCGCCGCGCAATTGCGCCGGTTGTGCCCCTGCGCACGCTGCATCCATGAGCTGACGGGGCAACCGTTGCTGGATCCGAAGAGCGTCCCGGACGATCTGCAGCAGAACGGCGTCGTTCTGGTGGGCAACTACGCCATCTCGGTGCGATTCGCCGACGGGCACGACACGGGCATCTACCCGTGGCCGCTCCTGCGCGATCGCGATCCGAATCCTGCGCCGGACGCCTGAGGCGCTGGCCCGCGTCCCTGAACCTCGCCCTGGTTCGCCAGCCGAGCCTGGCTGTCCCGCGTCGCGGTCGTCGGCCTGGAACCCGCCAGCGACAGGGTACGGACGAGCGCGCGGCCCCTCCCGGAGGTCCCTCCGGGGGCTGGCCTACTTCGCTCCGCACGACGGCGGACCCCCGTCCTACGGGCTGGAGATCCATGGTCGTTCCGAGCCGGGCATCGATGGTGGGGCTGCGGAGCGACGGTAGGCCGAGTGCGGAGCGAACTAGGCCAGTCTCGTTTCCCTCTGGTGCGGCGAACCCGATTCAGCGAGTCTCTGGACGTGGAGCCCCTCCGAATCAATGCACGCCTGACCCTGCCTCCGAAGGAATTGCAGGTGGCCTTCTCTCGCTCCGGCGGTCCGGGCGGGCAGAACGTCAACAAGGTCGAGACCCGCGTGGAGCTTCGCTTCAGCGTGCGCGACAGCGAGGTGCTGGGGGAGGTGCGGCGCGGGCGGCTCATGGAGAAGCTGAAGTCGCGCCTGACGTCCTCGGGCGAGCTGGTCCTGCATGCGTCCAAGTCACGACACCGGGCCCACAACGTCGAGGACGTGCGGGAGAGGCTCGCAGAGCTGCTCAGGCAAGGTCTTCACGTGGACCGGGCGCGGCGGGCCACCAAGCCGACGCGAGGGTCGAAGGAGCGCCGTTTGAAGCAGAAGAAGCAGCGTTCGGACACCAAGAAGCAGCGGCGCTCGAGGCCTGGGGACGATGGTTAGCGCACTTCGCTCCGTCATTCGGGGTCCGGAGGCCTCGATCGAGGCCAGAATCTCGGACCTCCTCAGGAACTCCCAAGGAGCCGAAGGGCCGATTTCGGCAAATGCAGAGGCCTATCTGGAAGGGGATTCCGCCCCCGATCCGACCCGAGGAACCTGCAAAACCGCCCAGAACCGGGCTCAGACGCGATCTCCTAGACCGTCCTCAAGTCATGATCCTGTCACGACTTACGTCATTCACCGGACCGGAAAGCGAGGTTTCAAGGGCAAGCTTCGCCACCTACCGCCGAAGGAATCTGCGGAATCAGACCCGAAAAAGCGATCGCAGGCACTCGACGACGAGGGTGCCCCTCGTCAAGCTCTGCGCGCCTTATACCCCCATCCCTGAACTCTCTGTCTGTCTGTCTCACTTGGAGTCTTGACCCCATGAAAACTCTCATCTACAGCGCCGCTGCGTTGTCGCTGACCAGCTTCGCACTTGCGAACGATAGTGACTGGTCGGCCTTCGACCTGGAAGCCGAGGCCTTGGCCTCGTCTCTCCAGGACGATAACACTACCCCCAGTATCACTGGATTCATCGATACCTATTTCAACAACACTGGCGACAACCTGCCCACCCCGGGCGGCGCCGGTGCCCCTGGTGCTGCGGCCGATACCCAAGGTTTCACCGTTCCGAACGCTCGCGTTCGCATGAACGGAAGCAACACGGGTTACGGCTACAACGTCGAGTACGACTTCGTTGGAGCCCGTCTTCTCGACGCCAACGTCTCGTTCATGCTCGGCGACATCAACGCCACGATGGGTGCGTTCCGCGCTCCCCTCTCGGCCTCTGGTCTGCGCGACACGGAAGACGTCTTCTTCGTCAACCGCTCGATCATCGGAAACGCCACCTCGGCGCGACAAGCTGGCGCGATGCTGAATGGCGTCTTCGACGGCAAGCTCAACTGGGCCGTCGCGGTCCAGAACGGTGTCGACGGCACGGTTGACGAGCACCTGATCTCTGCCCGCGGTACGTACGACTTCATGGGAGACGGCCACGGTGCCGACTCCACCGAAGGCAGCTACGGCGGCACCGACGACATGAACGGTACGGTCGGCGTCTCCTTCGCGGACGACGGCGGTGTGATGGGCGCGGGCCTCGGCGGCGGATTCTTCGGAGTCGATGCCACGGTCAGCACCGGTCAGTACTGGGTCTCCCTCGAGATCGCCGACTTCGAAGCTGGCTACACCGGTACCGGTTCGGAAGGCGCTGGCCTCAACGCCATCACTGGCGCGGCCGATCAGAGCCCGATGGTTCTGGCCGGTGGCTGGATGCTCACCCCCGACGAGTGGGAACTTGGTCTCCGCTACACGGATACCGACAACGGCGCTGCCGACACCACGATGATCGACATCGCTGCCAACCACTACAACAACGGTCACGACGTCAAGTGGACGATTCAGTTCACCCAAATCGACTCCGATCCCGGCGGTCCGGACGGTTCGGCCATCTCGGCCGGCGTCACGGTCAGCTTCTGATCCACCGTGAACTCAAGCCCAGCGACGCGCGCGTCGTGTCGCTGAGCTGAACTTACAAAGGCCCTGGGCGCGTCCCAGGGCCTTTCTTCGTGCCCCGACTTCCGCATCGAGGATGGTCGGACGGTCCCCCGAGCTGCATGGGCGGCTTCGGCCGAGACTGGCCTGGCTCATTCCGCACGCGCATCCGGACCCACGTGGCGCGGTTCGAGGGCGGGTTCGGACCGACGCCAGGTGCCCTTGAACGCGCTGGAGCGAGGGTCGGAGCTTCGTACGGAATGGACCAGGCCAGTCTCGCTCAGGCCCGAGCCAGGACCGTGCGAGCGTGCACGACGTCCTTGCCGATCTGGACCTTGAGCGCGTCGAGGCTCTCGAAGCGAACTTCGCCTCGCAGGCGTTCGACGAACTCGAACTCGACGTGCTGGCCGTAGATCGAGTGCTCGCCGTCGAGGAGGTGGACCTCCATCGTCGGCAGGTCCGGGCGCTCGCCGCTGACGGTCGGCTTGAAGCCGATGTTGGCCACCGCTTGGATCGCCGGCCCGGGTTCGAGCCGCGCATCGGGACCCGCGACGCGGGCCCAGCCCGCATACACGCCGGTCGGCGGATGCAGTTCGTGGTGCAGGTCGAGGTTCGCGGTCGGGAAACCGAGTTCGCGACCCAGGCGCCTGCCCTCGACGACCTCGCCGTAGACCGCGACCCCGCGACCGAGCATGCGCGCCGCGCTGGCCAGGTCCCCGAGTTCGACGGCCTCGCGGATCGCCGTGCTGGACACCGCGCGCTGGTCGACGAGGACCTTCTTGACGATCTCGACCGCGTGGCCGAGGCCGCGCAGGAGGTCGGCGTCGCCCGCGCGACCCTTGCCGAACTTGCTGTCGAAGCCCAACACGAAGGCGCGTGCGCCCAAGCCCTCGATCAGGACCTGGCGCGTGAAGTCCTGGGCGGACAGGTCGCGCAGGTGTTCGTCGAAGGGCAGCGCCACCGCGTGCCCGATGCCCATGCGTTGGAACAGGGCCAGGCGGTGCTCCAGGGTCGTCAACGTCCGGGGCGCGCGACCCAGCAGAAGCGCTTTGGGGTGCGACTGGAACGTGACGACCGTCGAGATGGCGCCGAGCGCATCGGCGCGGCGCTGATTGGCCTCGAGGATCGCGCGGTGCCCCAGGTGGACCCCGTCGAACATGCCGATGCTGACGACGGAGGGCTCCGGACCGTCCTGCGCCCGCGCCACGAGGGCAGCCAGATCGGTCGTGACGATCACCGGGCCGTCCTCAACGCTTCGACTCGAGGTACATGTACTTCAATTCCTCGAGCTCGCCCTTGTTGCGGATCTTGTCCGCGGGCGACATGCGATCGACGAGAAGGATGCCCTCGAGGTGGTCGAACTCGTGCTGGACGATGCGGGAGAGGAAACCCTCGAGCTCCAAACGGATCGGGTTGCCCTCGATGTCCTGGGCCTCGACCACGCACCCGTCCAGTCGCTCGATCTCGGCGTAGATGCCGGGGAACGACAGGCAGCCCTCCTCGAGGAGGACCTTCTTGCCGCTGCGCGCGACGATCTGGGGGTTGATCAGCGTGAGGTTCTGGTCCGCTTCCTTGGCGTCGCCCGTCTCGTTGACGACCAGGATCCGCTGGCGCAGGCCGACCTGGGGCGCGGCGAGGCCGACCCCCTGGCTCTCGAACATCCGTGTGTACATCGCCTCCACGGTGCGCTTCAACGCATCGTCGAAGGCCGTGATCGGGTCCGCCACCTTGCGCAGGACAGGGTTCGGGAAGAGGGTGACTTCGAACTCGAGGGCCTCGGACATCGCAGGAATCGGGTGGGCGGTGGATTCGGGTTGCGGCATGCCGCAAGGGGGATAGAGGTCGGTGGCGGGCCGTTCGGCGCGTCCGGGGACCTCGTCCTGATTCGGCGCCAGGATACCCGCGTTGACCGCTTCCGAGGCCTCCCCTACCATTTTCCGCCATCGATCCAGCGGCGTGGCCGACCCCTTCGGCCACGTGCGGATCCTCTTCAGGACGCGAACGAACTCCTTGGACTACTCGAAGCACATTCAGAAAGCCGAGGAGGCGCACCGGCGCAAGAACTGGGACTTCAGCGTGCAGCTCTTCCAACAGCTGCTCGATCTGGATCCCAACCTGGGCGAGGCGCGGGCAGGATTGCGTCGCGTGCTGCGCGATCGGCACAAGGCCAAGGGTGGCAAGGGGCTGTTCGGCAAGCTGCGCGGCGCCGGTCCGCTGGCGGCGGCCAAGGGCTTCTCGAAGGCTGGGCGCCACGAGGCGGCGGCGAAGGCGTGCGAGGGGTATCTCGCGACGAACCCGCTCGACGAGGAGGCCAACATGCTGCTCGGCGTGTCGCTCGAGAGCGCCGGGCACACGGCCAGTGCGCTCGCGGTCTATGAGTTCCTGGCCGAGATCGCGCCCAAGAACCCGCACGGGTTGAAGCGCGCCGGGGCGATGATGGCGGTGGAGGGGCAGCCGATGAAGGCGCTCGAGTACTACGAGCGTGCCCTCGAGGCCGACCCGCGCGACCGCGACGCGTTGAAGGCGCGCAAGGACCTGTCCGCCGAGGCGGCCTTGCACCAGGGACGCTACGACCAGGTCGGCCACAGCCGTGAGCAGATCAAGGACAAGGGCGAGGCGCTGCATCTGGAGCGCAAGCAGCGTCGGATCCTGTCTCCCGAGGAGCTGGCCGAGGAACTCACCCGCCTCGAGACGCGCTTCGCCGACGACCCGACCGACGTCGACGTCATGCTGGAGATGGCCGTCGTCCACGAGAAGTTGCGCGATCCCGAGGCTGCGCTCGACCTGGTCGAGCGTGCGCAGTCCTATCGCAAGGACGACGCGGAGCTCGCTGCACGCGCCGGCAAGCTGCGGGTCGCCTCGGTCAAGCGCGCCATCGCCAAGGCCGACAAGGCGGGCGACACCGAGACCGCGGACCGGTTGGAGGGCGAACTGCAGGCGCTCGAACTGGCCGAACTGCAGGCCGACGTGGACCGCCGGCCCGGCGACGGGGGGGCGCGGCTCACCCTGGGGCGCAGCCTGCTGAAGCTGGGGCGCCTGGACGAGGCCGCCGCAGCCCTCCAAAAGGCCCAGAGCGACCCCAGGAACCGCCCTGAGGCCGTCTTCCTGCTGGCCCAGTGCTTCCACGAGAAGGGCTTCCTGGACCTCGCCCGAAAGGAATATCAGGCGGCGCTCGCGGATCGGCCGGACTCGGACCAACGGGCCCGGGAGATCCTGTATCATCTCGGCGCGATTGCGGAGGCCGAGGGCAACACGGCCGAAGCGAGAGGGTTCTACGCCCGGATCTATCAAGTCGATATCGGCTTCCGGGACGTAGCACAGAAGATGGAACAACTCGCGGGATGACGACCCGGCTGTGCACCTTGCCAGCCACCAAGACCGCGATTCAAACGAACCAGAGACATGCCGAACACCAAGCAAGCCAAGAAGCGGATGCGTCAGGACGAAGAGCGTCGCATCGCCAACAAGTCCGTCTCCTCCGAGATGAAGTCCGCGACCAAGAAGGTCATGCAGGCCGAGACCGCCGAGGCGGCCCTCGCCGCACTTCCGTTGGCGATGAAGAAGGTCGACAAGGCCGCCAAGAAGAACCTGATCCACGCGAACGCCGCGGATCGTCGCAAGGCGCGTCTCGCGCGCGCGGCGAACGCCAAGTGATCTCTGCTGGTGGAGGCTCGGACTTGCCGAGACTCCACCGGTTCGTTTTCACGCGCTCGCGTTTCCTCCAAACCTGCTCCCTCCCGACCAACGACTGATCCGCCATGGGTTCCTTCGAGACAGCCGAGTCGAACTCGAACCGCTGGCATCAGCCCGTCCGCGTTCCGTCCGAGAAGTCGGGGATCTTCGGAGCTGCGAAGGAGATGGCCGAGGACATGCCCGGTTGGAAGCTCGAGTCGGTCGACGAAGAGCGACTCGAGATCCATTCGACGCGCGCGAACGGCGCTCTGGGCGGAACGTCCAAGATCACGGTGCGCGTGGAAGGTCCCGAAGGCATCCCGAACTCGTCGACCCATTGTCGGTCCGAGTCCAGCGGTGGCTTCCTCTCGCGCGACAAGAAGAACGTCGCCGAGTTCATCCAAAAGTTCTGGATGCGCGTGACGTGATGGGGGCGTGAGGACGCGGCCGTTCGCGGCGCTCCTCGGTTCCTTTCCGCTCGTTCCGTACGGATCTGGGGAACCGTTACGTCCCGCGCGGACCGGTCGCGCACGCAAGAGCCCGCGACCGAACGCGAGGTTCGACCGCGGGCCGTGAACGCTGGAAGCTTGGTCGGCCTAACGAGCCCTGCGTCCCCACGCCGGGCCCGAGACCGTCCGCTTCAGCGCACGCGCGTGTAGCGCTGCTCGACTTCGAGGCACAGGGTCATCAGCGCCGTCGCATAGACGCGGCCGCCCGAGTAGCCCCAGGGTCCTGCCGGATCCCAGGAGCCTTCCAGGTGGCCGTCGGTGCGCTGGGACTCGGCGATCGCGGGTCCCAGGCTCTTCTTCCATGCCTTCCAGTGGCGCCCGCCCATCTGGAACATGGCGTACGTGGCGTAGTACCACGCGTACATGTCGCACCCGTGCGCGTCCGGCTCCCACACGGGCGGGAGCTTCGCCAGGAGGTCGGCTTGCTTCGACATGATCGGCGTCGCTTCGGGATCCTGGCCGAGGAAGAAGCGGCAGAGCAGGGCGACCGCCGTCATCGCCTCGCCCTTCTCGGGCGCGAAGTGGTCGTTGACGTTCTCGATGCGTGAGCTGACGCTGCCGGTGCGGTCGTAGCCCGTACGGCCCGTGGACGTGTCGGTGACCTCGTCGAACCAGGTCAACGCGCCGGTGAACGCCTCGTTGTCGACCTTGAGTCCCGCGTCCTTGGCGGTCGAGAGCGCGAACACCATCCATCCGGTGACGCTCGTGTCGTTGTCGCCGGTCGCCGGAACGTCGTAGCGCCAAGCGCCGTACGGATTGCGCGCGCGTCCGACGTAGTTGATCGCCTTCTGGCACGGCGTGCGCAGCATCGGCACGCGCGTCATCAAGTACAGATCGCACAAGGCCAGCGTCGCCAGGCCGTGGTCGTAGAGGAAGGCGTGGCCGAGGTCCTCGCCGATCAAACCGGTCTCCGAGTTCTGTTGGGCGCGCAGCCACTCCATCGCACGCGCGGTCGTCCGCTTGTACTTGCCGCGGGCCGGCGTGTAACCGCGACCCGTGAACGCCATCAAGGCCAACGCGGTGACGCCGACGTCCTGGCTGGCGCTGCCCGGTCCGTCGCACTGGCAGCCGTGCGTGTGCTGGAATCCGTCCGCGTCCCAGGAACCATCTTCGTTCTGGTGATCGGCGAGCCAGGCGAGGCCAAGTTCGACCTCGGCGTTGTAGGACCCGACGCCCCCCGTGACGCCACCCGGCGTCCCGCGACCTCCGACCTTGCCGCTGGGAGGACCACCGATGCCGAGGACCGGTGCACCGTTCAGCATCGTGTCGGCGCGATCGTCGTTGTCCGAATCGGAGCCGACCATGTTCGGCTCTTCGGAGGGATCGTCCTCACCCGGAATCGCATCCGGGACGACCGGAGCATCGATGGGTTCATCGAGTTCGATCTTCGGTTCCAGGATCACCGGTTCCTCCGGCGGCGGGTCGTCGGGGAACTCCTCGAGCGGCGCAACGACCTGCGCGGTGATCACCACGGGTTCGTCCTCGTCGAAGAGGTTCCACGGGATCGCGGCGAGCGCCATGACGACCGCGAAATGCAGCGCCATCGAGATGCCGAAGGCGGGTGAGCGTTGCAACCAATCGTGCACCGTCTCCGCGAAGGTCTCTTCGCGTTCCCACGGAGAGGGCTGGGTGCGCTCGACGAGAGCGTGGACGGATTCCTTGCGCGTTTGCATCCCAAGCATTGGGTTTCGCCTCGATTGCGTGCGATGCGGGGGAGCATCCCACTCGGTTGGTTGCTGGGGACGCAGACAGCGGAAGCCGTCGGCGAGAGAACAACGCCGAGGTCCCTTACCGGTTCAGTACGAACTGGAGATTGGGTCGGAAAGCGACGTGTTCGAGGACGTACGCGATCACCAGGCAGTCGCGTTCGAGAGCGTTGCCTCGTGCGTACCTATGACTCTCGTGGATCGATCCGACGTAGCGGGAGGCGTTGGTGCCGCCGACGTCTGTGATCGCCGGCACGAGCAAAGGCGGATCTCCGCGTCGACGACGTCACCGAAGCGCCTTCCTCGGCTGACTCGTCGTGAACCGCGAGCACGTCCGTGAGTCGTACGCGGTCGGGTCCCCACAACGAAGCAGGGGCCGACGTCCTGCGACGTCGGCCCCTGCTGGAGTGTGACTTGCGACGCTGGGATCAGCGTGCGCCGAGGACTCGCGCGTAGCGGTAGTAGACCTCGATGCAGAGCACCATCAGCGCGGTCGAGTAGACGCGGCCACCGGAGTAGCCCCACGGACCGACCGGGTCCCAGGAACCGAGGTAGTCGCCTTCGGTGCGCTGGCTCTTGACGACGGCCTTGTCCATCGACTTCTCCCAGTTGCGCCAGTGCGAGTCGCCCATCTGGTACATCGCGTACGTGCCGTAGTACCAGTAGTACATGTCGCACGCGTTGCCCTCGGGATCCCACTCGGGCAGCTTGGCCTGCAGCAGGTCGGCGTGCCTCTTCATCATCGGCGTGTCGTCGGGCTTCTGACCCAGGAAGAAGCGGCAGAGCAGACCGACCGCGGTCATGCCTTCACCCTTCTCGCGCTCGTAATGGTCGTTGACGTTCTCGATCCGTGACGAGAAGTCGCCGGTGCGGTCGTAGCCGACGCGGCCCGAGCTCTCCTCGGTGGCCTCTTCGATCCAGTTCATGGCGCCGGTGTACGCTTCCTTGTCGATCTTCAGGCCGGCATCCTCGGCCGACTTGAGCGCGAACACCATCCAGCCCGTGACGGACGTATCGTTGTCCCCGGTGGCCGGGTAATCGTAGCGCCAGGCACCGTACGGGTTGCGCGCCTTGGTGATGAAGTTGATCGCCTTCTGGGCGGTGCTCTTGTAGACGGGGTTCTTCTTGGAGAGGAAGTAGGCCTCGGTCATCGCGAGCGCGGCGATGCCGTGGTCGTAGATGAAGGCGTGGCCGAGTTGCTCGCCGAAGAGGCCGGACTCGCTGTCCTGCTGCTTCTTGAGCCAGTTGATGCCCTTGGTGACGACGCCCTTGTACTTGCCCTCGAGCAACGTGTGGTTGTCGCCCAGGAACGCCAGCAGCGCGAGGCCGGTCATGCCGATGTCCTGGCCGTTCGAACCCGCGCCTTCGCTGCAGTCCGTGCCGCCGACGACGTTGTTCAGGTAGTACTCGTCGACGTCCCAGTAGCCCTCGGGCGACTGGTGGTCCTTGAGCCACTTGAGGCCGTTTTCGATCGCCGCTTCCTGGCCGGAACCGGCCTTCAAGTTCTTGCGACCGCCTCGACGGTTGCCGAACTTGCCACCGGCGCCGCCGCCGATGCCGATCATGTTGTTGAAGGCCTTGGAGTCGAACGGGGAGTTCGAACTCTGGTCCGGGTCGCCCTCACTCTCGGCGAACTCGTCGTCGGTGTCGGTCTCGTTGTGGTCGGAGACCTCGAAGTCCTCGACGATCGGCTCCTCTTCGGACTCGATCTCCTCGACCTCTTCCGGCTCCTCCGGCGGGGGCTCTTCGACCACGTCCTCGGGGGGCGTGTCGACGGAGGCTTGGATGATCGTCTCCTCCGGCTTGTCGAACATGTTCCACGGAATGGCCGCGAGCAAGAAGATCGCAGCGCCGTGGGCGATGGCGGAGATCGCGAGCCACGGGGCTCGGCTCATCCAGTCGTACAGGACGTCGTTGAAGGTTTCTTCCATCTCCCAGGGCTTGGGGAGAGTGGTCTCGATCTCGATGCCTTCGAAGTGAGGATTGCTGCTGCTCATGGGGCGGCTGGTTGGGTCCGAACGGGCAGGGCCAGTTCGGGCTGGGTCGATGGGACCCGGTGAGAGATCCGGCTGGGGAAGTCCGGGAGCCTGGTGGGCGGCGGCGTGGGGGGAAGGGTCGGCCGGCGCGAGGCGTGATCAGAGAAGAGGGCGTTTTCGGAAGGGGTCCGGAGCCGACCTGGCAGGCCTGGCGTGGGATCCGACGCGACGAACGCGCCCTTCAAGGGGAGGTTCAGTATATCCGCGGTACGTGGCGCTGTTTCGGGCCTCTCCCTGGATGCTGGGAGGTTCTCCCGCGAGGGGTCGAGCGGTCGACCTGCGGGCCCCGAATTCGCCCCGAAAACGGCTCTGGGAGGTCGTCAGGGCCGATCGGGCGCGAGGCTGGCGCTCCCGGAGCCCCCGCGGACCGTCGCGCGGACCCGCCGACTACCTCCGTTCGAGGCAGATCTTGTTCGAGGTGGACGTCCAGGCGTCCTTCACGAGGCCCTGGGCCGCCAGGTGCTCCTGGACCTTGCGGCAGGCGTCCTCGCCGATGATCTGGGGGTGCAGTTCGACGACCACGGCCCGGATGGGGGACCAGTCGATCATCGGAACGAGTTCGGCCTCGCCGCCCTCGATGTCCATGACCAGGAAGGTCGCGCCCGTGCGCCGGATCGATTCGTTGACGTCGACCCGCGGCACCTGGACCTCGCGCGCAGCCTCGGAGAGCCGGCGCGTGGAGGACGTCACGAACTCGTCCTCGACGTAGAACGTCTCGGAGCCCGGACCGTCGGCCAGGATCTCGTTGTGCACGGTCGGTGCGACGTCGTTCAGGCGGTACGTCTCGTGGATGCGCGGGATCAAGCCCGGGTTCGCCTCGTAGCTGTGCACCCGCTCGGAGCCGATCAGGTGAGCCGCGAGCGCCGAGATGAAACCCATGCCGCCGCCGATCTCGAGCACGACGTCGTCCGGCCTGACCTTCTGGATCAAGCAGCGCGCCTCGCCGCGTTCGTAACGACCCTTCAGGATCGAGCGCTGCATGTAGGCGCTCATGCCGTCGAACAGAGCGAGTTGCACGCCGTGATGCCGGACCTGGCGCGGCTTGGTGGCGAGGCGCGTCCAGAAGCGCGGGTAGCGCGTCAGCTCGGTCCACCACAGTCGGGCACGCCGCGCGAACGGAGGGCTGTGGGCGATGCGCGACATGTGGCTGGCCGTCATCGTGGATCTCAGTTGTTGCGCAACAGGCTGGCCGCGACGTCTTGTTTGATCGCTTCGGGGAACACGTGCCCCGCTTCGAGCAAGATCAGCTGCTTCTGCAGCAACCGACGCTCGTCCACCTGGTCGGTCAGGTGGCGCTTCAGCTTCAGTTGCATCTCGAGCGTTGCGAACGACTGGGCCGCCTGTTCGGGTTGGATCTCGGCCAGTTCGTAGAGGAACACCGCGAAGCCCTGGCCCGAGGTGTTGTACGCGACCATCGGCTCGGAAACGTCTCCAACGGCAGCGGTTCGCAGGAATGCCGTCAAAGTCTCCCCGGCGCCGTGCAGCGCGGGCATGACGGAGACCAGCGTTGCCAGGCTCGCCGGCTGGAGCGGTTTCTTGCGCCCTTGATCCAGGTCGTAGCTGACCAGAGCGCCCTGGAAGTCGGAGTCCCCGGACTGGATGTCGTCGTAGATGTCGCGCGCCGTGCGCAGCAGCTTGTCGCCTTGCGAGGAGAACGACTGGCCGACCTGGGGCGCCAGGTGCAGGCGGCGCAGCACGAAGCGTTGCGGCGACTTTCCGACGAGGTCCTTCTGCGCTTCGAGGGGCGACTCGATCGAGAGGTCGTACGTGACCGCCAGCATCCCGGGCCGGATGTAACGGTCCACGCTGCGGCGACCCTTGGGGCCGGCGTCCTCACCCTTCGCCCAACGCTGCCATGCGAAGCGGTAGGTGGAGTCCTTCAAGTACTTGCGGTACGTCACCGGCGTCATACCGTCCGCCTCGAGGGCCTTCGCGAACCGATGCGGTCCGCCAGCGGCCTTCTGGTTCTGGGCGATCAAGGCATCGACGCGATCGTTGACGAGGTCGGCGGGGAACCCGCGCGCGATGCCGGCGTCGATCTCGAGCCGCGTCATCGTCAGTTCCCGCAAAGCATCGACGATGAGGACCTGGTCTTCCTCCCCCTCGGCCTGGCGCTGCCGGTACTTGGGCGCGTTCAGGATCTCGCCCATCTCGTTCGCCGTGACGACCCTGGACCCGATGATCGCGATGCCGTAGTCGAGCAGGCGCCGGGCGGCTTGGATCGCGTCGTCCTGGGGCGTCGCGGGCGCCCAGACACTCCGGGTCCAGGGAGATGCGGCGGGCTCGGTCGTCGTGACCGCGGTCGGAACCGAGCTGGCGGAAGGCGAGCTGGCGGGAGACGTGGGCGCGGGATCCGCGGATCCGCCAGCGAGGACGGCCAGCAGAAGGAGGTGGAGGGTCGGCGTCATGGAGCCGGGATTCTGAGGCCCGTTCAGGCTCGGCGCAACAGCGCCTCCAACCAGTCGACCGCAGACTCCGGATCCCGCTTGCCGACGGGCAGGATGACGTGCGCAAGGCCGCTTCGGATGCGGCGCACCTCGGCCCCACACTTGCCGAACAGGCGTTCGAAGCCCACCGCGTCCCCGTAGCTGACCACGTAGACCTCGTCGCGCAGGGCGATGCTGCGGATGTGGAAGGGCTCGAGCAGAGCTTGCAGGGTGAACAGGCGCACCAGGGCGAGGGCCTCGTGGGGTGGTCGACCGAAGCGATCACGCAGGGCGTGCGCAGCCTGGGCGCCGGCGTCGCGCGAGTCGATGTTGGAGAGTTCGCGCAGGACCTCGATGCGCGCATCCGCGTCCGGGATCCATTCCTTCGGCAGGAACGCGCGTAGGCCCAGCTCCAGCTCGACACCGTCCTCGGTGGGGGCGACCTCGACTTCGGCTGCCGCGTCCTCGCCGGACAGGAGGCGATCCACGGTCAACTTCAGCAAGCGGCAATACATGTCGTACCCGACCGCCGCGATGTGGCCCGACTGCTCCGCGCCCAGCACGTTGCCCGCGCCGCGCAGTTCCAGGTCCTTGATGCTGATCCCGAAGCCGGCGCCCAGGTGGTTCATCTCCTCGAGCGCCTTCAAGCGTTCGCGCGCGATCTGGCGCAGCGGTTTGTGGCGCTCGACGAGCAGGTAGCACCAGGCCTTCTGCGAACCGCGTCCGACGCGCCCGCGCAACTGGTGCAACTCGGACAGCCCGAACCGATCCGCGTCGTCGATCAGGATCGTGCCGGCGCTGGGGATGTCGACGCCGTTCTCGATGATGGTCGTCGCGACCAGGACATCGGCCTCGCCGCGCGTGAAGGACCGCATGACCTTGCGCAGCTCGGGCGCGCCCATCTGGCCGTGACCGATCGCGAACGTGACGCCGGGGACGATCGCGGCGAGTCGCTTCTGGACCTCCTCGATCGAACCGACGCGGTTGTGCAGGAAGAAGACCTGACCGCCGCGCGATTTCTCGCGCAGGATCGCGTCGCGGATCAGGACCTCGTCGTCCTTGTACCCGAGCACCGTCTCGATGATCTGGCGTCCGGGCGGCGCGACCGAGAGCGCCGAGATGTCGCGCAATCCGGACAGCGACATGTGCAAGGTGCGCGGGATCGGCGTCGCGGTCAGCGTCAGCAGGTCGACGGTCGAGCGGAGCATCTTGAAATGCTCCTTGTGCGTGACGCCGAAGCGTTGTTCCTCGTCGACGATCGTCAGGCCCAAACGGTGGAATCGGACGTCCTTGGACAGGATTCGGTGCGTTCCGATCAGGATGTCGACCTCGCCCGCGGCCGTGCGTTCGATGACGTCGCGAACCTTCTTGGGCGCGACGTAGCGGCTGACGACCTCGACCGAGACCGGGAAGTCCGCCAGCCGTTCGCTGAACGTCTCGTGGTGTTGTTGCGCGAGGATCGTGGTCGGCACGAGCACCGCGACCTGGCCGCCACCGGCCACGACGCGGAACGCAGCGCGTATGGCGAGTTCGGTCTTGCCGAAGCCCACGTCCCCGCAGATCAGGCGATCCATCGGTCGCGGCGAGCCCAGGTCCTTGGCGATCTCGAGGTCGGTCTTCGCCTGGTCCTCGGTCGGCTCGTACGGAAAGCACTCGACCATCTCGCGCACGAGTTCCGCGTCGCCGTCCCAAGCGGGACGTTCGCGCGTCGTGCGCTTGGCCTGGACCTCGATCAGTTCGGCGGCCAGGTCGAAGAGCCCGCGCTGGACCTTCTCCTTGCGTCGTTTGAACGCGCTGCTGCCGATCTTGTCGAGCGCGAGGGTCGTCGCGCCGCTGCCGACATAGCGTTGCACCAGGTCGATACGGCTGGCCGGGACGTAGAGGCTGACCTCGTCCGCGAACTCGAGGTGCAGGTGCTCCTCCTCACCCGCACCGCGCTTCATGCGCTGGAGCCCGCGGTAGCGCGACAGGCCGTGCACCGCGTGCACGACGAGGTCGTGCGGCTTCAGTTCGAAGAACGACTGGATCGCGCGCACCTTGTGCGCCACGCGCGGGCGGGCGCGACGGCGCGATCCGAGCACGCCCTTCAACTCGTGATGGTTGACCAGCAGCAAGCCCCAGCCGGGGATGCGGAAGCCGCGCGAGAGCACGCCACGGCGCGTCTCGAGGCCCTCGACGCCGCCCTGGCGCTCGATGGCTTTCGTGAAGCTCATCTCGTCGGCCTCGGACGTGCAGACCACGATCAACCGCGGGGTGTCGGACGCGGACGCGGCCAGGCTCTCCGCGGCCTGTTTCATGCCGCCTTCGAGGCTCTGCACCGAACGCGTGTCGATGACCAGGTCGTCGCCCGGCAGCGAGGCCAGCGTCAATCGGCGCCGTTTCGCGCGCAAATCGTTGAGCTTGCGCAGCGCGCGCTCATGAGCTGCCGAGCGGATGCGCAGGGCTTCGGCCTGTTCCTCGACGCGCAGGGGTTCGATGTCGACGAACAGGGTGTCGTCCTCGAACAGCTCGGCGGGCAGCACGGCGTGTGCGTCACCTACTTCGGCGGTGTCGGCGGCCAAGCACAGGCGCAGCTCGTCGTAACGATCCGTCGAGCGCTGGTCGGCCGGGTCGAAGTTGCGCAGGGACTCGATCTCGTCCTCGAACAGCTCGACGCGCAACGGCGCGTTCGCAGCGAACGGGTAGATGTCCAGGATGTCCCCGCGCAGGCTGACCTCGCCAGGCGATTCGGCGAGCGGTTGGCGCACGTAGCCGAGCTCGATCAGGTGGCGCAGCAGGTGACTGGGATCCATGACGTCGCCCTTGCGCAGCGTCACGAACTCCTTCTCGAGGTCGGCCATCGGCGGCAAGGGCTCCAGCAGTGCCTGCACGGAGGCCACGACGACGCGCGGGCGTTCGTTGGGCGGACCGGTCATCGCTTGGGCCAGCGACAGTCGTGCGAAGGCCGCTTCGCCCGAGGCGCTGCCCTCGCGAGCGGGCAATCCGACCGACGGCAACCCGAAGGCCGCCAGGTCCGCGCGAACGCCTTCGGCTTCGGGGTCGGTCGAGCAGGCGACGAGCAACCGCCGACCTCCGACCGTCGGTCGCGCTGCGAGCCACGCGATGGCGAGCGCCTGGGACGAACCCCAGAGGCCTCCGGCGGACACGAGCTTCTTCTTCGCGAGCAGCGCTTCGAGCTTCTGGAGCTCGGGCAGGGCGCTGAGCTCGGCCGCGTCGAGCACGTACGAGGCGTCGGCGTCGGTGACGGTCATGCGTCGTCCTCCGACTCCAACGCCAGCAACGCTTCTTGCGCGGCCCAGCTCTCCGCTTCCTTGAGGGTACGACCCCACGCCGTGGCATGCGGTTCGCCGTTCACGATCGCGCGGACGCAGAAAGCGCGCGCATGGGCCAGGCCGCGACTCTCGACCATGTCGTAGGTCGGCGGCTCTCCCCACTCCCGCTGGCAGAGTTCCTGGAGGCGCTGCTTCGGAACGACATGGGCCTCGCCGTGGAGTTGTTCGTCAAGTCGCACGCCCAAGGTGCGCAGCACGAACGCACGCGCAGCTTCGAGTCCGGCATCCAGGTAGATGGCGCCGATGACGGCCTCGTAGAGGTTGGCGAGGACCGAGCGGGACAGGCTGCCCGCGTTCAAACCACGTCCCAGCCGCGCCCGCCGTCCGAGCCCCAGCTCGGTCGCCGCCGCCGCCAGGGTTCGGCGCGAGACCAGCGCGGACTTGGCGTTCGTCATCTCGCCCTCGGACAAATCCGCATCTCGGACGAAAAGTTCTTCGGCAACGAGCAAGTCGAGGACCGCATCTCCCAAGAACTCCATGCGCTCGTTGTTCGCTCGCTTGTCCACGGAAGCGTGGGTGAGGGCGAGCTCCAGGAGCTTGGCATCGGAGAATTCGTGACCCAGGGACGTCATGTTGATCGTGCGGATTCGATGAAGGACTGGGCCCGCCGCGCGCAAGGTGGCAGCATACCCGCCCGAGGGCGCTCCATCCGTCCCGTCCTCCCCCTCGAACCCCCCATGAGCGAGTCGTCTGCCATCCACGTCCAAGGCCTGATTCGTACCTACGGTGCGAACACGGCCATCGACGGCCTGGACCTGTCCGTTGCGCCCGGCGAATGCCTGGGTCTGCTGGGGCCGAACGGCGCCGGGAAGACCACGACCATCAAGATCCTGTCCACGGCGCTGAAGCCGACCGAGGGTCACGTGCGGGTGCTCGGACTGGATCCGGTCGACCAGGCCGCCGCACTGCGTGGGAAGATCGGGGTCGTGCCCCAGGAGATCGCGCTCTACGACGCGATGACCGCGCGCGAGAACCTGGACTTCTTCGGGGGCATGTACGGGCTGACCGGCGGTGCGTTGAAAGAGCGCACGGCCTGGGCGCTCGACGTCGCGGGGCTCGCCGACCGCGCCGAGGAATACGTCAAGCACTACTCGGGTGGCATGAAACGTCGCTTGAACCTGGTCGCGTCCTTGCTGCACGAGCCCGCCGTCGTGTTCCTGGACGAACCGACCGTCGGCGTCGATCCGCAATCGCGCAATCACCTGTTCGAGGTCATCGAGCGCGAGATCAAGGGCAAGTCGACGCTCGTCTACACGACCCACCAGCTCGGCGAGGTCGAGCGCCTGTGCGATCGCATCGCGATCCTCGACAACGGTCGGCTCGTGTCACAAGGCACGTTGCCCGAGCTGCAGGCCGCCGCGCGCGCCGCATCGGGCGGGTCGGGCCTCGAGCTCGAACCGGGCGTCGATCTCGAGAAGGCCGCCGGCGTCCTGCGCGAGGCCGGCTTCCGCGTGCGCGTCGCTGATGGCGCGCCCAGCCTCGAGGACGTCTTCTTGGCTCTCACCGGCAAGGCGTTGAGGGACGAAGCATGATGGGCACCGTCTGGACCTTGGCGCTGAAGGACCTGCGCCTCTTCTTCCGCGACCGCACCGTCCTGCTCCTGACGATCTTCCTGCCGATCGCCTTGTCGACCGTGTTCGGCACGGCGATGGCGGGGATGATGGGCGGCGATTCGACGCCGACACGCTTGCAGTTGCTCGTCGAGGACCTCGACCGGACCGAGAACTCGGCCAAGCTCATCGCAGCCTTCGAGGAACGCGAGAATCTGCGCGTCGAGCTCGCCGGGGACGTCGAGAAGACGATTCGCAACGGCCACGGCACAGCGGGCGTCATCATTCCCGAGGGTTGGGGCGCCGATCTCGCGGCCGGCAGGATGCCGAACACGCGCCTGTGCGTGGATCCGTCCAGCTACATCTCCCGCCAGGTCGTCGCGATCCACGTGGCTTATGCCACCGGCTCGCTCGTGCTCGACGCGATGGGGGACAACGTCATGGGGCGCACCCTCGACCTGCTCGAGTTCCCTGAAACGGGTCGCGACCGCGCCGACGAGATCCTCGACGGGACCTGGGCCGACATGGACGAGTTGATGAATCAGCTCGAGGAGATCGGTGCGCTGGGCGAGATCCTGAACGGTGGCGCGGAAGGCGACGCGTCGGACGAAGGCGAGGACTCCGTTGCTGGTTCGACCGAAGTCGTCGACGACGCCGCGTCCGACTTCGATTTCATGGCCGCGATGCCCACGCTCGTCGGCATTTCCGTCGAAGAGGTTGTCGGCGAACAACAGTCCGCTCCCGAGAGCGGTGGTGCTAGTCATGCGTTCGCTGCGATGGCGGTCATGATGTTGATGTTCAGCGTCATGAGCGCCGGCGGCACCCTGATCGAGGAGCGCGAAGGCGGCACGTTGATGCGCCTGAACCTCGCGCCCGGTGCCGGTGGCGCGATCCTGATGGGCAAGTTCGTGATGATCTCGATCGTCGGGATGCTGCAGCTCACGGTGCTGTTCGCTTACGGCGCGGTCGTGTTCGACGTTCCGATCTTCTCGGACCCTGTCAGCCTGCTGTTGACGATGATCATCCAGGTCTACGCGACGACGGCGCTCGGCTTGTTCTTCGCGACCTGGCTGAAGACCCAGAAGCAGCTCGAGAGCGTCTCGACCGTCGTCATCCTGGTGATGAGCGCGGTGGGTGGCGCCTGGTTCCCGCGCGAAATCACGCCGGAGTGGTTCCAGACCGCCGGCCTGTTCACGATCACCGCTTGGGCGATGGACGCGTACCACGGCGTGCTCTGGTACGGCAAAGGTCTGCTGCCCAAGGGCAACATGGAGGGCATCTGGACCCAGTTGACGGTGCTCTTCGCCATCGGCGTCGGGCTGCATCTCATGGCGTTGCGCTTCTATCGCACCAAGTTCGTCGTGAACTGATGGACGGTCCGCGCAAGGACGACCACCTCGTTGAGCCGCTGTTCGCGGGGCTCGAGCAGGCGGATGCGCAGGAATCGAAGAAGCCGGTCCGCAGCCCGTTCTGGCGTACGTACCGGCTTCTGGGCATCAGCGTCGCGATCCTCGTCTGGATCGTCCTGATGCTCGTGTTCCGCGACTAGGCCGCGCGCTTGAGCGCCTTGCGCTCTTCCGCGGACGGCTTCGGCGCGGCGTTGTGAACCATCCCGAGGACGCGCACCGCATTCGAGCGCAGCGTATCGACCAGCGTGCTCAGCAACACGCGGCTCGGCCCGTGCCCGCCGGAGTAGATCATCACCACGCCGTCGAGTTGCGGGCCCAGACACTGGACGTCCGGCAGACCATTCACCTGCGGCATGTCCACGATCACGATGTCGTAGTGGTTGCGCACGTCGGCGAGCAGTTCGCTCATTGCAGGTCCGCCCAGCTGATCGCCCGGTGAGTAGTAGCGTTGCCCCGCGACGAGCACTTCGAGGTTCGAAGACTCCGCGGCTTGCGTCGCTTGCCGCCAGTGACGGCGACCGTCGAGGCATTCGGCCAGGCCGGGCGCTTCGTCGAGCTTCAATACATGCGCTATGTGGGGACGCCGCAGGTCGGCCTCGATCAGCAGCGTGCGGCGACCTTCGAGCCCGAACCCGGTCGCGAGCGCCAGCGCGGATTGCGAGCGGCCCTCGCCCGGGAATGCGGACGTGATGCCGATCGCCTGCAGCGGTTCGCCCGCCTGCGCGAAACGGGCGAGGCGCGCGCGCAGAGCACGGAACGACTCGGCCACGCGGCCGTCGGGGTCGTCCAGCAACGGCCTGTAGTCACGCTTGGCCTTGCGCGCCATGAAGTGGGTGCGTGGGAAGGCCGGGATCGAACCGAGCACGGGCAGTCCGGTCGCGTGGGTCAGGTCGAGGCCGGACGTGGCGCGGCCTCGGGTGCGTTCGTGCAGCAGGGCCAGACCGATCGTCAGCAAGGCTCCCGCGATCAAGCCGAGGATGCCGTTGAAGGACAGGATCGGCTTGAAGTACCCGCCTGGGAAACGTGGCGCGTCCAGGACGCGCGCGGTCGGCATCAGGCCGGCCAGGGACACCTCGGCGTCGGCCTTGAGCTTCGTGAGCTTGGCGACGGTCTGCTGTTTGGATTCGAACTCGAGCTTCGGCCCGGCGAGCGCACGCTCGGACTCGGGCAGGTCGCGCATGCGCTTGCGCACGAGGTTCAGGTTCAGATCGATCGCGGCTTCCTCGAGCCGGATGCCCTCGACGCGAGCCAGGATCCCGCTCGTGATCTGTTCCCACAGAACGCCGAGCTGGGCCTCGATCGCCGCGGCCTCCTTGCGCGGGTGACCCTCGATCAGGTCCTGGAAGTACGCCATCATCCCGGCCGAAGCGGTCATGGACGAACGGAGCGCCAGCAGGTTCTGCTTCACCTCGCCCAGGATGAGAGCCTTCAGCTGCGCTTCGAGTTCGAGCGCGTCCCGGACGTCCTTGACATCGTCCGTCCATTCGATGCGCAGCTGGATCAGTCGGGTCTGGACCTCGCGGAAGTCGTTCAGGAATCCCCGGGTGACCAGACCGGCATGGACCTGGCCGTCGCGCGCTTGCTCACTCTCCAGCAGCCCGAGCGCATTCCAATCGCCGTTCTCGAGCCGTTGCAGGACGTTCTCGATGCTGGCTGCCTTCTCGACCAGGCGTTCGTGTTCGCCGAACGCCTCCAGGCGCTTCGTCTCCAACAGCTTGCGGTACTCGTCGCTGGTGACGCGACCGACCCGACCCAACTCGTTCTCCAAGGTCGCCACGTACTCGAGCAACTTCTTGAGGCGCGGGTCGTCCATACCTGCACCGATCGTCGAGGCGTAGCCGAAGTTCTTGGCCGTCAGTTGCTCGGCCATGGCCTGCAGCTGGATGCGCAGCGTGCTGGATTGGGCCTGTTGCGTCTGCAGGTTGCTCTCGCGCTGCACGAGCGACAGCGCGACCTGATTGGGGTTGAGCACGTCCGGGTTCCGAACCTTGATCCTGGCGATCGCATGCTCGAGGTCTCGCAACTCCTCTTGCCGCGCCGTGAGTTCCTGACCCACCAGCTCGACCGCTTGCGCGGACCGTTCGCGCAACGACTCGAGGTCTCGTTCCAGGTAGGCCAGCCCGATCGCGCGCGCGATCTCGGTGCAGCGGTGCGGGTTGCCGTCGTCGACGGTGACGCGCACGAGGCCGTCGTGGTTCGGCAGTGTGTCCGCGCGCAGAGCGGCCATCACGTGACTGATCGCGCCTTCGTGCGAAAGGTGCGTCAAACGCCACGGTCGGTCGTCCCATTCGCCGCGGGTCGCGATGCGCATTTGCATGCCGGCGTATTCGATCGTCTGGGCGTCCTCGTACCGAAACGTCTGGGGCTGCGTGCCGTCGATGCGCGAGATAGTGAACCGATCGGCAGCGAGGAAGGCGACGCGAACCTGGCGCGGCGAGGCGGTTCCGGACGCATCGATTGATGCGAACAGGCGGAAGTCGGGCGAGCGGCGCGTGGTGAGCGCGCGTAACCGGGCCTTCAACGGCACCAAAGTCTCGTCGTCGACCAGCGTGTGCAGGCCGAGCCGCATCGTGGATTCCGGATGCTCCGGCACCGCCAAGCCGCCGTCCTCGGGCCCGACCACGATCTCGGCGACGAGCGAGCGCGAGTGGAGGATCGAGATCGCGTCCTCGGCGTGGAGCGTTCCCGTCGGAATGCTGAGCGCTTCGAGCACGGGCGTCTTGCCGCGTAGGTCCTCGAGCTTGACGGTGGTGGACACGCGGTAGACCGGTTCCTGCACCATGCCCGCGAGAACACCCAGAACGGCACAGACGAGCGTGCCGCACACGATCCACTTCGGGTATCGCAGCAGGACGCCGGTGGAGCGCTTGAGCTGCTCCCAGTCGGCCTTCAGGTCGAACTCGTGACTCTCCATGTCAGTTGTTCATTCCATTGACCGAGACCTGGAGTGCCGGGTAGCCGAGCCCCATGAGGATCGGGAGGATGTCCTCCTGGAAGTCGTCGAAGCCGGTCTGTCGCACGTAGATCAGGTCGCCCGGCTCGACCGCGACCATGGCCGCGGTGCTGGGGGTCTTCATGTTGAATCGGTGGACCTCCATGCGATCGTCGTGCGGTCGCAGCAGGAAGACGCTCTCACGGTCCGCACCCCGCATCAGCTGGCCACTGAGCGACAGGGCTTCGATCGCGTTCAACGGACGCTCCATCACCTTGAAGCCCGGATCCGCCAGGTGACCGAAGGCGTAGAAGCCGCGCGACTGGAATTTGACGACCTCGGCGGTCAAGCTCGGCTCGCGCAGGAACTTGCCGTACGAATCGTGCAGCAGTTCGTTGATCTGGGTGATGTGCAGGCCCTTGACGGACACGCCCCCGATCATCGGCAGGTGCAGGTTGCCCTGCGGGTCGACACGCATTCCGTCGGGACTCGTCGACAGCTCGGGGTGACCCATGACCGTGACGCGCACGATGTCGCTCGGCCCGATCGCCAGGAACTCCCACGATCGCGCCGTGTTCATCGTGCGCAATCCGGAGTTGTCGAGCGGCGGCGTGGAGCTGCAGCTCGACACGACGACAGCGAAGAGCAGTGCGAGCATGCTCAGGGAGGGCATCTTCTGGAGGAGCGACATGACGGACCGATTCCCCTGGAAGTGGGGAGTCGACCCCCTTTTGTCGGATGCTCACGTCCGAACCTGAGCCACGCTCGAAGGGTTTTCCGGGTGAACTGGGTCGTGCGCAGCGAGGCGGAAAAGGATTCCGGGTTCGAACGGCGAAAGGCCCGGCAGCGAGCCCTACGGCCCCTCTTCAGCACGGTTCTTCGATCGAGCCCCCAGGACGGACGCTGAGGGGGAGGCCGTACCTTTGGCGGGCCACGTAGCTACGAATTGGGCGGGCCCGGATCACTCCAGGCCCGCCCACTTCGTCCACCTTCAGCCAGGGCCGGAGGTCGATCCACAAGAGGATCAGCGCTTGATGACGGCGGAGGCCTCGACGACCTCGGACTGCATCGCACCCATCGTCGCGGTCATGGCGGTCAGCACCTGAGCGGCCTCGTCGGTGAGCGCCATCTCGATCATCATCGCGAGGTGCGCTTCCTTCGGAAGCTCGGAGGTCAGCTCGGGGTGAGCGGCCATGAACTCGCCCATCTTGGCGTGGATCTGGTTCAGGCTGTTCAGGCCTTCGTTCAGCGCCATGACCGTTTCGGGAATCAGTTGCACGGTCGAGTTGACCTGGGCCAGTTCACCGAATCCGGCGACGATCTTGCCGCGCGCTTCCGGCGACAGGGCCTGGACCTCTTTCTGCGCTTGCGCGAATCCGGCCTTGGCCGCACCGAGGCGCGACGCGATACGGATCGGGCAGCTGGTGGTGCAGCACTCGGTGGTCTCGCACGTCTCGGCATCACCTTGCTTGGTGACGCTCTTGTCTTCCGTTTCACAGGCGGCCGCATCGCACGATGCGGCGCAGCAACCGTTGGTGGCTCCGGCCGCGAAGCCGGACAACTGGTTCAAACTCGTGATGAGGTGCGCGCGAGCCGCCTTCATCTGGGACGCCTGGGCGTACGCCTCGGAGTCCTTGTCCATCGACTCGATGGGGCAGGTCTCGGAGCACGCCTCGGCGCAAGCTTCGGACGACGCGGCGAGGAAGGCGAGCGTGTCGTTCACGACGCTCATGGTCTCGCCCATGCGGCTGCCGACCGGGCAGTGCTCGGTGGCGGCGCCCATCTTGGCGGCGAACGCCTGGTTGGCTTCGGGGGTCATCTTGGCCGCCTGCTGCGATGCGACGTCCCACTGACCCAGGAGGCCGGCGACCTTCTGGGCGGTCGGGCAGTCCTCGACACAGGAGGGCAGTTCACATGCCTTGGAGGCGTCACAGGTAGCTTCGTCCTGCTGCGAGTAGGCGGCACCAGCGAAGATGGCGCAGGTCGCGAGGGCGGAGAGGGCAAAGGTCTTCATGTTCGTGTGTTGGTTTCGGTTGTGGATCGGCTCGCGCGAGGAGGCGAGCCGGGTGCGTTCCCAGGTCGGAGGACCTGGTTGCTCGTGGTGGCCGTTCGGGGCTCTGGTTGGATACCGACTGGTTGGTATGTCCGCGCCCAAAAGGCTATGTGGGGAAGAGGGCTAGCTAGCGGCCGTACAGGCTGCGCAGGTACTCGCGAAAGTGCTCGAGGTTCAAGGCCATGGCCTCGCCATCGCCGTTCGTGCGCATCAGCAACATCGAGCCCTGGATGACGGACAGGAAGTACGCGCCGAGGCTCGCGGCATCGAAGCTGGCACCCTTGGCGTAGAGCTCCTTGGCCGCGGTCAGGTCGGCGCCCATACCGGTCGCGAAGCCCTCGAAGCTGCACTTGCAGATCTCGCGCAACTCGGGGTGCGTCTCCGAGATCTCCTGGGCGAACGTCCCGATCAGGCAGCCTTTCATGTCGGGGCTCTGGCAGCTCTGAATCGCCGTTTCGATGATCTTGTAGACCCTTTCGAGCGGATCCGCGATTCCGGTGCAGGCATCCATGAACCGCTCCTGCTGCCGGTTGCCGAAGCGCTCGAGGAGCACTTTGCCGAGCTCTTCCTTGCTCTTGAAGTAGTGGAAGAACGAGCCCTTCGTCACCCCGGCCGCCGTGCAGATCCCGTCGATGCTCGCGGCCACGTAGCCACACGAAAGCATCTGCTCCTCGGCGGCATCCAGCAGCTTGGTGAGGGTCGGGTTCTCGGTGTTCGTGGTCGACATGGTTCGTGACGTGGTGGGCGGGCCTGTTGCGGGCCACCTACCTACCGGTCGGTATGACGGTACCTCGGACTTGAGATCCGTCAACACAGATCCGGAGAAATCACCGCGGAGAGGGCTCAGGAGCGGTTTCCCGGTGGTCCCCAGGGCTCTTGGACGGCCGCCCTGGGAGGTCCGGGGCGGACCCAGCCATGGCGGCGGACCGTGGATCCCGTCCACCCCGTGACGCCCTTTCGCGGAGATCTCCGCTCCGGTTCGCCACCCTGGTCGTCGCCCCGTCCTAGCCGCGCATGCGCTGGAACTGCCTCTTGAGGAACGTCTCCAACCGCATCTGCTGACCGACGAGGTCCGCGGACAAGGACGGGTCGAAGCGCAGTCCATGGCGAATTCCGTGGCCGAACGCGGTCGCGTGAACCTGCGTGGCGACGAGGTCGAGCGATTCCCCTTCGCCGGGCAACTCGATCTGGAGCCGAACGAGCTCGAACGCGATCAGGGACTCCGACTCGACCGGTTCGACCTCGAGGCCCAGGCCCAACGTCGACAGGTCCGAGATCGGCGCGCGCCACGATCGTTCGCCGGACCCGATGCGCGCTTGGAACGGAGGCGCCAGTTGGAAGCGCAAACGACTGCGGCGGCGTCGATTGAACTGGCGCCACAACTCGGGCGTGAGCTGCTTGTAGAAGCTCTCCCGATCGACGAAACGAACGCCCAGCGTCATTGCGCCGTCCTGGTTGCCCTGATTCGCCACTTGGGCCTGGGCCACCAGCGGCTGACCGACGCCGGGCTGCACGAAACGAACCTCGATGCGGGTGCCCAGGTAGAAACGCGGCGGGGCACCGGGGCCCAGGGCGACGCGCGCACCGCCGGCACTCGTGTCGAGGACGCGGCCACGAAAGACCTGGCCCGGGCCGACGATGAGTTCGACCTCGAGCCCGATCACTCCCCATGCGGGATTGCGCGCCTGGTGGCGGCGTTCCTGGGAAGGACGTTCCTCTTCCGGATCACGGTCCATGGGTGGGGTTCCAGGGTCGAACGTATCGAACCGAGGACGCTGGCTTCAATGCCGGCGTGTATCGCCTTCGCGGCATCGCTATCCTCCGAGCCTTCCCATGGCCCCTTCTCGACGCAAATCCCTCGCCATCCTGGGCGCCCGCGGGATCCCCGCCCGCTACGGAGGGTTCGAGACGTTCGTCGAGGAACTGGGGACCCGCCTGGTGGCCCGGGGGCACGACGTGACCGTCTTCTGCGAGTTCCAGCCTGGGCCGCGCCCCACGACCTTCAAGGGCGTCAAGCTCGAGTACGTGAAGGCCTGGGCGCCCGGTCCGGCGCGGACGATCCAGTACGACCTGTCCTCGCTGTGGCAGGCCCGCCGGTTCGAGGTCGTCTACATGTTGGGCTACGGCGCCTCGTTCGGGCTACCGATCCCGCGCCTGTTCGGCGCCGAGGTCTGGATGAACATGGACGGTCTCGAGTGGCGCCGTTCCAAGTGGGGCCGGGCCGCCAAGTGGTGGTTGAAGTTCATGGAGGGCGTCGCCTGCAAGACGACCTCGCGCCTGATCTTCGACAACAAGGCGCTCGCCGACGAGGTGCGCGGTCGGCGCCTGACCACCGTGCCCTACGAGGTCATCGAGTACGGCGCGCCGCTCGTTCGCGAACCGCTGGACCCGGCGCCGCTCGAGGCGTTCGGTTTGAAGTCCGACGGTTATCACATCGTCGTCGCGCGCTGCGAACCCGAGAATCATCTGGTCGAGATCGCGCGGGCCGGAGCACGTCGCGAGGGCGGCTTACCGCTGGTCATCGTCTCGAACACCGACGCCGACACGCCGTACGCCAAGATCGTGCGCGGGGCGGCCGGTGAGCGCGTGCAGAACCTGGGCCCGATCTACGACCCCAGCATCCTGCAGCCCTTGCGCCAACACGCGCTGTCCTACGTCCACGGTCACAGCGTCGGCGGCACGAACCCGTCGCTGATCGAAGCGCTCGGCTGCGGCAACCTGGTCATCGCGCACGACAACGTGTTCAACCGCGAGGTGCTCGGGTGGGAAGGTCGCTTCTTCTCGACCGAGGGCGACCTCGCCCAGCGGCTCGACGAAGTCGAGTCGATGGACCCTGCGAAGCGTCACGAGATCCGCAAGGCGCTCTGGGATCGCGCGGCCAGTTGGTATTCGTGGGAGCGCATCACCGACGCATACGCCGTGCTGCTCGGGGATGCGCCGGGGCGGTCCGTCGAACAGCCCAGCCCGCAACAACTCGCCCTATGAGGGCCTGCCCATGAGCGGCTCGAAACGGCTCGTCCTGATCGATCAGGCGGTGGTCAGCGGTACCGGTTTCCTGATCACGGTCGTCCTGGTGCGAGCGCTCGGATTGGGCGTCTTCGGTACGTTCGCCCTGATCGAGCTCGGCGCGCTGTTCGCGCTGTCGTTGCAGCAGTCCCTGCTCGGCCAACCGCTGTTGACTTTCGCGCCCAAGCAGCCCGACGCCCAGCGGCCGAGCTACTTCGCTGCGGCTCTGCGACTCGAACTGTGGTTCACCTTGGTGTTGGCGGTGCTCGTCGCAGGCGCGTACGGCGTCTACCTGGACCACTGGGACGCGCCGGCGACTTTGGGTACGTGGATACCGGTGACTCTGACGATCGTGTCGCGGCAGCTGTTCGCGTACCTGCGCGCCGAGTGCTTCGCCACCGGTCGCGTGCGGCGTGCCCTGTGCTTGGATCTTCTCGCGCACCCCACGGCGTTGGTCGTGCTGACCGTGATCTGGTTGCGCGGCGACTTGACCCTGGCGCGCACGTTCTGGGTGCTCGGTGGAGCGGCCAGCATCGCGTGCTTGGCGGCTCTTCCCGGTGTCGCCGGCCGTGGCGTGAAACCGCAATCGCTGCGCGAGACCGGCGCCAAGCACTGGGGCTTCGCGCGCTGGTTGGCGGGGATGTCCGTGGCCCAGTTCTTCGCGTCGAACTCGTTCCTGGTCGCCGCAGCTGCGTTGCTCGGCGCGCCGGCCGCGGGCGCGATCAAGGCAGCCCAACGCGTCATGGGCGTGTTGCACCTGGGTTTCCAGGCGATGGAGAACGTGGTTCCCGTGAGCGCCGCGCGCTTGCTCGCCGCCGAAGGCATGACGCGCTTCCGCAGCTACCTGACGCGTATTCTGACGCTCGGGTTCCTGGCGACGGCGCTGATCAGTGCCGGCATCGCGATCTTCGCGCGCTTCGTCCTGGACCTCGTCTATGAGGGCGTCGTGGACGACCGGATGGTCCTCGGCCTGCGCGCGATGGCGGTGTTGTACGTCGCCTCGTTCACGATCACGGTGCTGCAGATCGGCTTCCGCACGCTCGAGACCACGCGCGTCGTCTTCGCCGCCTACATGGCGAACACATTCGTCGCCGTCGTCTCGGCGCAACCGGTCGTCGAGCGCTTCGGCTACGCGGGCGCGGTCTGGGGCATGGCGGCCCAACAGGGACTGATGGCGGCGCTGCTTCTGTTCGAGTGGCGCCGTGCGGGCCTCACATCTGCCAGAAGCTCGTCTGCGTGACGACCGAGCACATCGGTGCCCAGCCGGTGAAGCGGATGCGTTCTTTGTCGAGCATCAGCTCGGCCGCGTTCCAGTTGTTCGGGTGATCGGAGTTGTCCAGGCACATCCAGCCACCAGGCTTGACCTTCGAGCGACCCGCGCGGACGCAGTCCTTGCGCCACGTGAACTCGTTCATGCAGTCGACCAGGACGATGTCGAACGACTGCTCGTCCAGGCTCTCGATGTGCGCGATGGCGTCCTCACCTTGCTCGACGTGCAGATGCATGCGTTCGCAGGCCTCCGAGCCGAGACGCTCTTCGGCGAAGCCGCGCATGTGCTCGGCCCAATCGGGCGAGTGTTCGATCGTGTGGACCTCGCAGCCCTGCGCCAGGAACCAAAGCGTCGAGTTGCCGCCGCCGATCTCGAGGACCCGCATACCGGGTTCGAGCTTCTGCTCGAGGAACTCGATCGCGTCCAGCACCAGGAACGGCACCGGTTCCGGCAGGATCGGGTGACGCTTCGCATCGCGGTACGACTTCACGACCTTGGGCAGGCGCATCAGGCTGAACAGGCTGGGCGCGTGTCCTTCCAGGTCCGTGATGCGGTTGTGGACCTTGATCTGCTGCGTGCCGTCGCTGTTCTCCCACTCGACCGTGTAGTGGCCGGTCAGGCGGTCGAGCGCCGGATGTTCGTAGAACGTCTGGACGTTGTTCTGCTCGGGAGCATTGGGCTTCTGGTTCGACATGTCAGGACTCTCGATCAATCGCGATGTTCGGCGGGAATCGCGTAGGTGCGTTTGTCGGCGTGTTGCGCCACGTGCGTGCAGGCTTCGAACCAGGCGCGTTCGGTGTCGTCGGACCAGACCTGGCCGACGGACGGATAGGCGTTCGACTCGACCGCGACGTCCGAGATCACGAACCAGCGGGCGCCGGACTCCTGGACGATGCGACAGAAGCTGAAGCCGTCGTTCTTCCAAGGCAGGACCTCGGGGCTCACCAGCGCGCCGACGTCGACGACGGGGTGCGACGAATGGAAACCGAAGATCCCGATCTCGCCGATCACGACCTTCTCGTCGTTCCGCATGTTCTCCAGGTACAGAGCGCTCGCTCCGTAGCCATCGACGTAGCTCTGCAGGAGCGGCGCGCGTTTCTGGGCCGCGACGAAGCTGACGCCCGCCAGTCCCACCACGAACGCCCAGCCGACAGCCGGCTTTCTCGTCCATGCGGGCAACGCCGGCATGGCGGCCATCAGGAACGCCAGGGACGAGGGCACCGCGTACCACGACGCCTCGGTCGCACCCTTGCCCGCCACGTAGAACGCGACGTAGATCAGGTAGAAGCCGAGCCAGGCGCGCGACGTCGCGTTGCCCCGCGACACGTTCGCCCGGATCACGTAGCCCACCGATGCGATCACGCCCGCGGTCAGCGACCAGGCGACGGCCCCCGGGAAGTAGTCGACGAAGGGAATCAGGGTCAGTCGCGGCACCGCCAGGAGCGCGCCCTTCAGGCCGAAGAGGCCATCGTAGTGATCGTTGTTCCAGCCCGTCTTCGCCACCATCGACTGCGGGACGATGGTGCCGTAGGTGTTCATCGCGCGGACGCACCACAGGATGCCTGGACCGACCAGGAGCATCAGCGTGCGCGGTTGAACGAGCTTGCGCACCGCTGCTTGCAGACCCTCTCGACGGCTCGCGGCCCACAACAGGACCGGCGCGAGCAGCACCGCCTCGGGTCGCGTGATCAACGCGACGCCGTACCAGGCCGCCGCGTTGCTCGTCCGGCCCGACAGAGCGCATCCGAGCGAGCCCATCAGGACCAGCGCGAAGAGCGCGCTCTCCATGCCGAGCAATTGGTTGTCGACGAAGACCGGCGCCAGGCAGATCAGAGCGATCAGCGGCAAGCGCACGGAGGCCGGCAACGTGCGGGCAGCGAGAACGGAGACGCCGGTCCAGAGCGCCACGTTCAGCGTCGTGACGGCGATCGCCACGTGCGACCCGAACAGTCCGTACAGCACGGTGCAGAGGAGCCCGAAGAGCGGTGAGGTCAGTCCGAAGACCGGCTCGCCCGCGTTGTAGACGAAGTCGCCCGTGGTCCACAGGTTGCGCGCGTAGCGCAGATGGATGTAGGCGTCGTCGACGAGCACGAAGTGCGTCACGAAGGCCGCGAGCGCCAGGCGCAGGATCGCCGAACCGACGATCACGCCGACGACCGCGCCTCCGAGGACCGACGTGGGAGCCGGATCCGGGGTGCGGGCCGGGTCGGGCGTCGATGCCTCTGATTCGCTCCTCGGTTGCGTGCGCGGCATGGGAGCCGGCTGCGAACCGTCCGGCGCGAGCAGGTGATCGCTCTGCGTGTTCGTGTCCATGACTAGGCCGCCAGAGCCTGCCCTCCACCGGTCTCGCGCGTCGGTTTGGTGGCCTCGATGTAGAGGCTCTCCCAGCGATGGCTCTCGCCATCGGCCGCCAACGTCGGAATGGCGCTCTCGCCGAACTCCGCTTCGCGCAGGTCCGTGAAGCCGATCGTCCCGAGCAGTTCGAACATCAGGGACGCGTCCCAGATGGACATGTGCAGGTGGTTCTGCGCCAGGTTCGACAGCGCTTCCGGCAGGGACTCGTAACGAGCGAACTTCGGATGCTGGTCCTTCAACTCGTTCCAATCGAGATACCGCGTCAAGCTCGGCACCGCGATCCGCAACGTTCCACCGGGCTTCATCGTTCGGAAGACCTCGGACAGCATGTCGAAGTTCTGCGTGTACAAGAGGTGCTCGTTGACGTGCTCCAGGTACACACCATCGAAGACGTCGTTGTCGCAGTGGAAGCGCCGGGTCAGGTCGAGCATCCAGTCGGGACGCAGCGGATGGCGCGTCAGGATCTGGTGCAGCCGATAGAAGTCGGCGTTGATCCAGCCGTCGTACAACTTCGACCCGCAGCCCAGGTTGAGCAGTCGCAGGCCACACGCGTGGCGCTTGTCCGGTGGACTCCTGCGGAAGAGCGTGTGGCCGATCTTTCCGCAGACGTTCCAGATCATCCCACGGAGACCGTGGAAGAGCCGAGGCTTCTCGAGGGACGAGAACCGTCCGCGCAAAGCCTGGGCGGCGCGGGCATCTTGGATCGGGCGGGGCTGCAAGGGACTGGGGTTCGGTTCAGGCGCTGCGCGCGTTGTCGTTCCGCGTCTCGCGGGGAGCGAGCACGGAGTCGGGGAACGGAGGGGGTGGACTGGGGTGCGAGATGGACGGATGCGGGACGGAGGTCCCTGCTTCGACGCCAGCGATGGCCGTTCCGTAGAGTTCGGCCTCGATCCGAGGCGCCACCGCGTCCCAGGAGAAGGAATCGGTCACCAGGGCCCTGGCTCGGGCGCCGCGGGCGTGCAGGTCGTCCGATTCGAACTCCGCCTGGAGCTGGTCCAGGACGTTGGCGAGGGCGCTTCCGGTCGCGGATTCGAGGATCCAGCCAGCATCGGTTTCCCGCACCTCGTCCGCCACGCGCGTCTCCCGGGTGAGTACCAGCGGCAGGCCCAGCGCGCCAGCTTCCAACACGCTCGTCGGCATGCCCTCGTGGCGTGACGGATGCACGAAGGCGTCGGCGCTCGCCAGACGTTCCCGCTTGGCACTGTCGTAGTCCGCGCCCAGGAATCGCACGCGATCCTCCAGCCCGAGTTCGCGGACGCGTGCTTCGAGCGCAGCACGATCGTCGCCGTCGCCGATCATCTCGAGCTCGCACGTTCCGTCCCGGAGCACGTGCTCGGCCATGCCGTCGAGCAAGAGGTCGAGCCCCTTCGTGAACGTCGTCATCCGTCCACAGAACGCCAGCAACGGATGTTCTCGTCGTGGTTTGGGGAGGTCGCCCTCGGTCAACGGATCCTGTCCGTTCGGAACCGTCGCGATCGGCGTGTACGGCGCGAATCGCGCGATCTCGTCCGCGCCGGCCTGGGTGAACGCCTGGATCGCATCGAGGCGATCAATCGTGGCTCGTTCGAAGAACGCGATGAACAACGCCTTCGAACGCGCACGGTGCTGCAACGCGTCGGGGCGCCACGCGCCGTGCGGCGTCAGGACCACGCGGTGACCGGCCCGCTCGAGCACGCGGGACAGCGCCCACCACTCGATCAGCATGCCACCGTGCAGATGGAACGTCGTCCGTGGCAAGTGCTTCGCCGCGAACGTCAAGGAGGCATGCAGGTTCCAGCGACGACCCGAGTGGGGGAAGAGCTTCAGCTTGTACGAGCGCGGCGGCGTCGGCGCCTCGGGGTCGCGGGTCAAACCCCAGACCTCGACCCAGCGCCCGGCGCGAACTTGCGCCTGCGCCAGGTGGTGGACGACCTGGTTCACACCGTTCATGCGGCGCGGGTTGGCCTTGCCCAGCACGACGTGGACGACGTCCGGCCGCTCGGCTTCGACCGGGGCGAAGTCGATGTCCAGCATGGTGCGGCGGTACAGGTCCTCGAAGGCGCGCCGGTGGGCGTCGAGCGTGAACGCTTCGCGTTGGCGCTCTCGGCCGGCTGCGCCCATCGCGCGGGCCTTGTCGGGATCGCTGAGCAACTCGTCCATAGCCTCGGCGAGAGTTCCCGCGTCACAGGGTTCGACCAGCAGTCCGGTCTCGCCGTGGCGGACGACCTCGGTCACGCCGCCATGGTTCGCGGCGACGACGGGCGTTCCGGCCGCCATCGCTTCGAGCGCCACCAGTCCGAACGGTTCGGGACGCGTCGAGGGCACGACGGCGATGTCTGCGGCGTGGACGAGCGAAGCGACGTCCTGGGTGAACGGCAGGCGCAGGACGACGTCCTCCAAACCCGCCTTGGTGATCGACGCGCGCAGGAGGGCGTCGAAATGGTCCTGTCCGGGAGGGGCGTCTCCCACCAGCACGTAACGCGCGGTCGGGTGCGTCGCGCGCAACGCGCACGCAGCTTCGAGCAACAGGCCCTGGCCCTTCCATGAGTTGATGCGACCGATGAGCAACACCAGCGGTTGCCCGGGCTCCATGCCCAGTTGGGCGCGCACCGTGTCCGCATCCTGGTGGGGATCGGACACGCGGTCGGGATGCAGGCCGTTGGGGATCGTCTCCTGACGTGTCGCCAAACTGCCGCACCAGCGGACGAAGCACTCGGCGGTCGCCGCGGAATTCGTCACGACGCGATCGCTCAACAACCGGAAGGTCCAGGCGAACGCGCGCGCGAGCATGCGCGGGCGATGCAGGATCTCGTGCACGTGCCAGACGTGGCGCGCCTTGGAGAGCTTGGCACCCAGCGCGCCGCCCAGGACGATCATCGTGTTCGTGTGCACGATCGCGGCGTCGTGCTTGCGGACCATACGGCGCACGAAACGGATCGCGGGCAGCAAGCTCCACAGCAACCCGGGAACGCCGAGCGGCGTCATCCTCGCGCGCGACCCGATCCCGAGCGGGCCGATCTCGACCGTTACGCCCGCGTCCTCGAGCGCGTCGGCGAGAGGTCCGCGGCGCGGCAGGGCGACGACGGGCGTGTGCAGCCCGCGGTCGAGGCTGGTGGCCAGGTCGAGCAACGTGCGATCCGCGCCGTAGAGTTCGGCGGACGGATGCAGGAACAGAACGGTGCGCGGGTTCGGTTTCATGCTGCGGTGCGCTCCTGGGCGACTTCGGTTGGAGCGTCTTCGGCCTTGCGCGAACGCAGGATGCGCGCGGGCACGCCTCCTACGATGGAGTCGGGCGGCACGTCCTGGTTGACGACCGCTCCCGCGGCGACGATCGATCCGCGGCCGATGCGTACACCGGCCAGCACGGTCGTGTTCGCGCCGAGCCAGCAGTCGTCCTCGATGACGACGCCAGCGCGCTCGACGCCCTGACTCTTGATCGTGACGTCGGTGGACGTGAACACGTGGTTCTCCGGCAGCACCACGACGCGCGGGCCGAACAGTACGTCGGCCCCGATCTCGACCATGCCCGACGCGCCGATCCAGCAGTACGCACCGATGGCGGTGCCCGCGCCGATCGAGAGACCCTCGCCGGGTTCATGGCCGTAGTACGACGAGGGGCGAATCGAAGCGCCGCGGCCGATCGTGACGCCGTCCCCGAACGTGATGCCTCGACGGCTGAGGCCCTGCACTTCGGCCAGGTCCTCGATCTTCACGTTGCGTCCGACCGTCACGTGCCACGGGTTCATGATGTCGACGCGGCGCCCGACGTGCAGTGCGCCACCACAGCGCTTCATGCGCCAACCGATCCACGCGCCACGCACCCGATGGCACGCGATCCGCGCGAACACGCCCAGCACATCGCGGTCTTTCGGCAGACCTTCTCTGGCGTCACCTCCGACGCTGGCGAGCATGCGGACGTAGAGCTTCTGGATCGGGTTCATGCAGCCGTCCTCTTTCCCTTGGACGCTTTGGCCTGCGCACGAACCGTCACGGGCGTGCGTCCCGCGTGGCGGTCCATGGCCTCGGCATAGAGCCCGGCCAAACGTTCGCCCTTGCTCTCCCAGGTCGTCTGGGACGAAGCCCAACCGAACGCCGATTCGGCGAGTCGGCGCCGCTTCGGTTCGTCGGATTCGAGATCGATCAGCGCATCTCCCAGCGCACGCGCGGTCTTGCGCGCATCGCCCTCGAGGGGGACGCAGATGCCGCGGGTGTCGCCGGTCATCTCCGCGGGTCCACCGAAGTCGAGGCAGACGACGGGCATGCCCGCACACATGGCTTCGGGCACGACCATGCCGGCTCCCTCGAACGAGGGGAACAGGAACACGTCCGCAGCATGCATGCGCTCGAGCGTCTCGGGATGCGGTCGGTTGCCCAACAGCTTGATGCGGTCCTGCATGTTCAGCTCCCAAACGCGTTCCTCCAACCGCGAACGCAAGGGGCCGTCGCCCAGGATGTCGAGGGTGGCGTCGGGCGCCTTCTCGGCCAGTCGCAGGAAAGCGTCGATCGCCATGTAGATCCCCTTGAGGTGGATCAAGCGACCGGCGAACAGCACTTGCAACGGACCTTGCCGCTCGAAACGCTGCGCCGGGATGTTGGGAGTTTCGGTGCCGCACGCGAGGAAGCGCTTCACCTTGGCCTGGACCGTCGGTGGCACGTGCCGATCGAACTCGTTGCCCAAGCTCAGGATCAGGTCGGCCTTGCGGAACGTATGCTTCAGGAACGGGTCGAGGTTCATGAGGCAGCGACGCACGAAGGCCTTGGCCGGTTCGGCGAGGCGTTGCTTCAGGTCGTACTTGGGCAGAAAGCGGTCGGGAACGCGCGGATGCTGCCCGACCGGGCCCCAGACGAAGGGCTTGCCGACCATCGACAGGCCGCTGGGGATCCAGCTGGATGCGAACGTCAGGTGATGGACGAGATCGAAGTCGTGCTCGCGGTCGAGGCGCCGCGCCAAACGCGTCAGGCCCGACTGCCAGAGGTAGAAGTAGGCCACCGCACCGCGCCGCTTGCGCTTCCAGAAGCGCGTCCAGCGAGGCAGGTCGAAACCGATGACGGTCAGTCCTTGCAAACCCTCCAGGCGAGCCCGTGTCTCGATCGCAGCCACGTTGTTCTCACGCGTGATCAGCCACAGATCGTGGTGCTGCGCGATCTGACGTGCCCAGTTCCAACCGATCCCGGCTTCGGAGCCCTGGCCCGGTTCACAGGCATAGGCGGTGGCGAGTACCCGCATGCGACTCATGCCGCCACCCCCGTGGGCTGCACGCGTGTCGGGAGAGGAACTCGTGTCGGCGACTGTTGGAGCTTGTGGGCCCAAGGTGCGGCGCAGACGTACGGATAGAGGCAGTAATGGAACAACATGGCAGGGTTGGGATAACCGCTGATCCCGAAGTGCGTGATCGAGGCGAGCAGCACGACGAGCTGGACCGCGAGCAAGAGGTTCCAGCTGGAACGCTCCTCGGGTCTGGAGAGGAGGACTCGCCGGAACGTCATCCACAGCGGCAGCACTGCGATCAACATCACCAGGAGCAAGCCGGGGATTCCGTTCGACACGAGGGCGAACATGTACGAGTTGTGCGCGTTGGACCACCAGTGCCCGTCGTGCAGGAACGTCCCGCGCGGGCCGAGGTTGAGGTAGCCGGCTCCGGCCAACGGCGCCAACGGAACTTGTTCGTCGACCAGCGCGGCCCACAGTCCGGTACGACCCGTACCTGACTCGAGGTCTTCGAGACGGTCACCCCGCAGGAACCACTCGACGATCGTGTTCAGCTTGAACAGCGCGATGCCGACCGCGCTGGCGACGAAGCCGACGAATGCCGCGCGCTGCTTCCGGTCGGGCGTGTAGTACGGCGCCCACAGGACGGCCATCGCGATGATCAATGTGATCATGGCCGTACGCGAGCGAGCCTGCACCTGCACGTGAACCGAGACGCCCAGTACCAGGACGGGCACGATGCGCTCGAAGAACAGGTGGCGTGCGTGCTCGCGCTTCTCCCGCAGTTCGTGGACCGCCCACAACATGCAGATGGCGGAGGCGAAACCCAGAGAGTTGGCCTCGAGCAGCTTGTGACCGATACGTTTGAGACCGTTGGTGTCGACGTGGTAGGCCAGCTCCGGCTCCGTCTCGGCGAACCAGAGCACGACGAGTTGCAACGTCAACGGCGCCAGGCAATGCAGCCTCGCCACCGCGCGCGGTCCGTGAAAGCGCCCGTACTCGAGGAACAGCGCCAGGCCTGCCAGGTAGAACGCCATCAGTTCGCCCAGCCGGAACAGCGAGATCCAAGGGTCCGCACAACGGTGCAGCCAGACCAGCGACCAGGTGACGAAGGCCAGGATGGGCAGGCTGTGAGGCCGCCAAAGCTCGCGGAAGACCTCGACCCGGCGCAGCAGGAGCGCGAGGTAGAAACCGGTGCACAGGAGGCGCAACACCATCTTGAACATCACGTTGCCGCCGCCGAGTCCGGAGACCTCCGTCAAACCACCCGCGCTGGCATCCAGCGTGAAGAACGGGATGAAGCTGAGGAAGTAGATCAGGTAGACGCTCGTGCGCGACCCGGACAGCCAGTACGCGAAGATCGCGACCGACGAGGCGATGAGGATGTTTCCGATCACGCGGCGAGCTCCAGATGCAGGGGAGTCGCGTCAGCGAACGAGGGCGCCAGGATGCGCGCCATCTCGAGGCGCGCGTCACGCAGCCATTCGACCTGTTCGAAGGGCGGCCGCTCGATCGCGTGGATGCGCTCGTCGTGCACCGCTTGATGCAGGAGCGCAAAGCCCACCGTGATCTCGGCGTCCAGGCAGCACGACGTGCGGAACGGTCCGCGCAGAAGGTCGAGCAACTCGACCAGCAGTTCCGCGCCCGCCACGTGGCGCACCAGAATGCCCGTCTGCAGGTGGAAGTGGCACAGGTCGCGGCCAGCGGGGGCGGCGTCCTCGTAGAACTCCCAGTCGATCGCGATCAGTTCCTCGTCGCGCTCGATCAGGTTCCACGGCGTGAAGTCGCCATGGGACGGCGTACACGGAACGGCTCGGTCGCCGAGGACCCCTCGCAGGCCGCGAGCCAGGTCGTTCATCGCGTTCCACCAGGTCGCGTCGACACGATCTTGCAGGTCGTCCAGATCCTGCAAAGTGCGTTGCACCGATTCGATACTCGCGAGCGGCAGGACGCTGCGGTGGGAATCGGCCAGCGTCTTCAGGAACGTGCTGTGGAGCGGACCCAGGTCGTCACTCGAACGTCGACCTTCGATGGGGGACTGAGCGAGCCAAGCGACGTGCGCGGAGTCGTTGCGATCGAGCAGGTTCGGCGCTTGGGCGAATCCCCTGTCCTGCAGGAGCATCAAGGAGCGTGTCTCGCGGCGGATGCGGTCGCGCGAGGCCTCCGTGTCGCCGACCTTGAGGAAACGCAGTGCCCGTCCGCGCGCATCGGCCTCGCGTACGACCGTCTTGCGGAACAAGCCCGGGACCCCGATCGTGGCGGAGAGGTGTGTCGTCGGTCCGGTGTGCCGGTACGCGACGACGAGCTCCTCCAGGCCGAGCCAGGGGCCGAGCCCGAAACGTGTGAGCGGTCGCAACAATGCGCGCACGATGCGCCATCGCCGGCGACCCGCGGGCAGCAGGTCGAGGGAACGCGGGATCGCAGCCAACGGAGCAGCGCCGACGAGGACGCGGGATCCGCCGGTGCCGGGGAACGCAAGGAAGCGCTCGACGGTCGCGCCGCACAAGCTCGCGAAGTCCCGCGCGAGGTGCGTGCGTCGACCCGGTCGGCGACGCGGCGCGAGCGCGACCAGGACCTCGGCCGGACCCAGCGATTCCCAACGCATCCGCGCATCGTGCAGGTCATCGACGAGCACGAAGTCCTCGCAGCCGGGCCGCGCCGCGCGCAACCAGCTGTCGACGCACCAAGGCATGTCGGCCCGGGCCTGCGAGGGCGTCTTCGTCACTTGGAGGGGCTCCCGGACGTCGGATCCAAGGGGAACAGAGCGCTGAGCGCACGATCGACCGCCACGTCCAGATCGCAATCCGTATCGACGACGAACGCCTCGGGACGTTCCGCGGCGAGTCGTTCGTACCCGCGCAGTTGTTGGTCCGTCTGGACTTCGCTGATCTCCTGTTTGCGCGCGCGCACCACCTCGAGCGGTGCTGTGCAGACCATGACGCGGTCCGGCCGCGGCACGAGCTTCGCGAAGAAGCGCGTCGTCCACGCGTTCGGACGAATCCGAGCGCGCAGCGGGTCGACCAGGAAGTCGTCGAAGTACCGATCGAAGACGATCAAACAGTGACGTCGACGACGCGGCGTGACTTTCAGCCACCATCCCAGGCGCGCGTCGAGGGCGTACCAGGCGGCGCGCAGCATGCTCCCGATCGGGCCGGACGGCGCGGCGCGATGGGGCCGGTTGAAGTCCTCGGTGGTGTGCGTGCGCTTGCCGAAGTGCAGCAGTTGATCGAGCGTCGGCAGGGCGGCTGCTCGTAGCTTGAACGTCGTGTTCTCGGACGCGCGGAACGCCGGGTCGAGCACTTCGTGCAGCGCCTCCAGCAGCGTGGACTTGCCCGTTCCGTCCGTTCCGATGACCGCCAGGGTCATGCCGCGCGGTTTCCAGAACGGTCGCACGCGCGTGGCCAGCGCGAAACGCAGCATCGCGAACGAGCGACGAACCGGCTTGTGCATCAAGGCGCGCCACATCAGCGAGCGGCGAGCACTTCGGTTCATCTGGCTGAGGGTCTTCAGGTCCCTGGCGTACACGGCGTCGGCGATCCCATCGCCACGCGAGAGGCCGAACCATCGTCGACAGCGGGCGCGCACGTCCGCGTCCTCCGTACCCATGACCTCGGCCAACGTCTCCAGGTAGTGCGTCTTGATCACACCTCCGGACAACCACGGACCCAGGAAATTGACCAGAGCGCCGATCCACTTCGTCGGAACCTGCAGCCCAGTCTCGTCGGTGTGTCCCGGCAGGAGTTCGTCCGCCTCCAGGAACGGGACACCGAAACACGCCTCGCTGGTGTGCAGGTCGACCGTCAGGAACGAATGCTGCCCGTCCTCGCTGCGGCCGTGCAGGTACAGCTGCGTCAGGAATCCGGCACGGTGGCGCGCGTACACCGCGCAGTTCATGCGTCGTCCGATCCCGTCGAGGACCAACTCGACGAAGCGAGCATCCTGGGGCCGGACCATCAGGTCGACGTCGGAACCGGTCGCGTGGTGGGGGAAGTTCCGGACACCGCGCAGGACGACGTGCGGCACGCCGTCACCTTGCAACCGCGCGAGGAACAACTCGAAGGCCGCGGCCACGGCGGTTCGCGGTTTGCACGGATCCGCCACCGCGCGATCACCTACGCGATCGCGATGCGGAGCAGGCCTCGCCGACGTGAGGGACGTCGATGTGGCGGGGGGGTCGTGGGATTCGGTGGACAAAGGACCGGATTCGAGGGGGACGCCCCGCGGGCCACCGGGAAGGGCGACGGACGGGGTCGCCCCGGTCGGGAGGGCGTGCTTGGGGACCTGGGACGGTCGATCTGATCATCGACAGCCGCCGGTCCCGGCTTGAGTCACCCCCGTATCTCGACGAAAAGCGCCCTCCAGGGGTCCTCAGTCCAGCCTGGGCGTGGCGGTCTCGAGGTCGTCTCGGGATCGATCGACCCTCGCGAGCTGCCCTTCCGCACGCACGACCGGGTCTCAGGGCATGCCCGGCGCGTCGTCCACGCCCATGCGGGAGCTGGCCGGCTCAGGCGGCCAAGCGCTCGTTGTAGACGAGCTCTCGGGCGGGCTCGGCCCTCACGCTTCCGCGCGCGAACGCGACCGCGCTCGTGTCGTTCCATTCCCAGCCACGTCCACGCAACATCCAGATCGCGGTCCGAACCACGATCCCGCAGTCCACCAGGAAGCGCACGTTGCGCCGGTAGATCTCGTTGATCTCGAACTTGCGCCGGTACGCGTCGACATCGAGGCCGGTGTAGCCCTGCGTGATCTGGGCGAAGCCGGTGATGCCGGGCTTGACCGCCAGTCGCTGCGCAAAACCAGGGACGACCTCGCCGGCCCACTCCTCGATCTCGACCATCTCCGGACGGGGACCGATGAAGTTCATGTCACCGCGCAGGATGTTGAACAGTTGCGGGAGCTCGTCCAGATGCGTGCTGCGCAGGAATCGGCCGAAGCGCGTCACACGCTCCTGATCGGAGCCGTCGGCCCAGGACTCCATGCCATCGGTCGTCGCGGCCTGCATCGTGCGGAACTTGAAGATTTCGAACGAGCGGCCCCGATGGCCGACGCGACTCTGCACGTAGAACGCATTCGCGAGTCCCCGATGCAGCACCGCGTTGATCACGAAGATCAGTGCGATCGGCGCGCAGGCGAGAGGCAGGGCGGCCACGAGCAACATGGCGTTGAACACGGGTCGTCCGTAGCGCGCATACACTCCCTTGGGCGTCAGTGCGTTCCAATCGATCGATGGAGTGGGCACTTGCTCCTCACGTTCGCCTTGCACGAGGTGCAGATGGAACGGTTGCTGCGCCATGCCATGGCGGGCGCGTCGGGACGGCGGGCTGATGGGGGCAGCGGGTCGCGCGTCCTGATCGGGGAGATCGAGGATGGGGTGAGGCATGAACGGGACTGCAGCTACCGTCGGCCCCGTGGGAATGCGCTCTTGAAGGAGTTGGCAAATTCGAGATCTCCGAATCGAAGTCGCTGCGAGGGGGCGGACGATCCCCCCGGGGCGGGTCCCTGAAAACCCCCGTGGAGGGCTCCCAGGCCGCCCCCTGTCTCCATTTGGGCTCAGATCGGGCCCCAGGATCCTGTTCGAGGCGAGAACCCCTCGGGGAGCTGTCCCGCGAGCCGTTCATGTTCCTGGAGCGCGAAACGGTCCGTCATCCCGGCCACGTAGTCGCAGATGGCCCGTTCGAGGCCGACCTCGTCCGCCCAGGCGGCGTACCAGTCGGGCAGCTCCTCCGGACGCCTCAAGTAGGCGTCGAACAGGGCGTGCAGGACCGACCGTGCGAAGTCGAGGAACCGTTGCAGGTGCTCGTGCCGATAGAAGTGCCGATGCAGGAACGCCTGGAGCTCGGCGACGCCCGCTCCGACCTCGGTTCCGTGGCCGACCAGCAAGCGCTCGTGATCCTTCACCTGGGCCGGGCTGGCGGGCCGCACCGTCTCGAGGCGTTGGCGCGTCGCATGGATCAGGTCCTCGATGCACGCACCGATCAACTCGTTCGCGATCCGATGGACGTGCAGATTGGCATCGACGTTGGTCGTCAAGAATCCGGGGTAGCGCGACTCCACACGCCCGCGTGCTTCGCGCCACAGCACCGAAGCCTCCTGCAGTTGGGCCTCCTCGAACATGCCTGCGCGCAGACCGTCTTCGATGTCGTGCTTGTCGTACGCCGTGGAGTCCGCCAGGTCGACGACCTGACCCTCGAGGCACGGGCGCTTGGGTCGCGGGCGGAACGCATCCGGCCAGTCCTCGTCGGACTCGTGCTTCAGCAGGCTCTCGCGCACCTCGCGCGTCAGATTCAGCCCAGGACAGTCGGGCGACCGACGTTCCAGTCGATCGACCACGCGCAGGACCTGTTGGTTGTGGCGAAACCCGCCGTGGTCCGCCATGCGCTCGTCGAGCGCCTTCTCGCCGCGGTGGCCGAACGGCGGGTGCCCGATGTCGTGGCACAACGCGAGGGCTTCGCAGAGGGCTTCGTTCGCATGCAGCGCGGACCCGACGCTGCGGGCGACCTGGCACACCTCGAGGCTGTGCGACAATCGCGTGCGGTTGTGGTCGCCCTCGTGATTCACGAAGACCTGGGTCTTGTACATGAGTCGTCGGAACGCGGTGGAGTGCGTGATCCGGTCGCGATCGCGCTCGTAGCACGTGCGCAGCGGATCCTCCGGTTCGTCGAAGGCACGCCCCAGGGACGCGGCGCTCTTGGACGCCCAGGCGGCCAGGTCCCGCTCCTCGCGCGCTTCCTTGCGCTGGCGGTCGTTCCAGGGGTTCATGGGTCGGGAAGAGGCGTGAGGAGGAAGATGGAGCGAGGCGGGAATCGGGATCGCGCGGGGACTCCGACCATAGAGCATCGGCGATCCAGTGGAGAGAACCGACCCGCATCCCTGCAGGTCGCACGGAATCGATGGGAACTCGCGGGAACGCCTCGAGCCCTCGCCTGCGGAACCCGAGGAACCGCCCGACGCATCGCGTTCGCCAGAACGTCGCGATCCAGGCACGCATTCCCCGGACGGGCTGGCTAGCCTACGCGGGTCATGACCGATCCCTGGTACGTCACCGCATTCCGTTCCGACTACCGCGAGGTCTATCCCCACCGCGACGTCGCTTCCGCGCGCAAGGAAGTGGCGTGGATCCTCGACCAAGGGTTGCAAGGACCGGTCCTCGATCTGTGCTGCGGATTCGGCCGCCACAGCGTGGCCATCGCACAAGCGGGCCTCGAGGTCGTCGGCCTCGACCTGTCCGCCGACCTGTTGCGTCAACTCCCGGACCTGGAAGGCGGTCCGCAGCTCGCGGGTCGACGCGTGCGTGCTGACGCGCGCCGCTTGCCCTTCGCGGCGAACTCGTTCGGCGGCCTCGTCAACCTGTTCTCCTCGTTCGGCTACTTCGGGGATCCCGGGGACAGCGAGGTGCTGGCCGGGATCGCGCGCGTGCTGACTCCCGGTGGCTTGGCGGTGCTGGATCTGATGAACCCGCCGCGCATTCGCGACGGACTCGTGCCCGTGAGCCGTACCGAGCGCGATGGCCTCGTGATCGACGAGGAGCGTGCCCTCCTGGACGGGGGGCGCCGCGTCACCAAGCGCGTCCACATCACGTTCCCCGACGGTCGGCGGGAGTCCTGGCACGAGGACGTGCGGATGTACGACCCGGACGAACTGCACCCCATGTTGCGCGCCCACGGTCTCGAGCCGCTGAGTGTCGTCGGCAGCTTCGCCGGGGCACAGTTCGACGCGGCGGCCGAGCGCCAGCTGGTCGTCGCACGCCGCGTCTGAGAGCGTTCCTGGCCTGCCCGCGTCCCACGGAGGACACGTTCCAGAAGTGCAGATCACGCCGCCAGGAGGTGGGCACCGATCGGCGGGGGGCCCGTCCCTCGGGCCTTCCCAGCGGACTCCGAGGCATGAAGCGGTCGTTTCGCCGCCCCGATCGGTCCAGCGGGCGGCACGTCTCCCTATACTGCCCTGCTTCGGCGCCCCGTTTCGAAGTCTCTCCGAGCGGATCCACCCGCGCCGCATCCAGACATGACCCAGCAGAACATCGTATTCAGCGAGAAGGCCCTGGAGCTCCAGGCCATCGCCCGTGAGATCGCCGACAAGCACGTCCGTCCCGGCGCCGCCAAGCACGACAAGGCCCAGGAGTACAACTTCGAAGCCGCGCGCGCCGTCGCCGACGCGGGCCTCTTCCGCACGTTCATCCCCAAGGAGTACGGCGGTCACGGAGCCGGCGTCCTGGCGCTCGCGCTCGTGGCCGAGGAACTGGCCAAGGCCGACTCCGGCTTCGGCGTCGCGTTCGCGGTGAACGCGCTCGGTTCGTTCCCGATCATCCTGGGTGGCAACGAGGAGCAGAAGCAGCGCTTCCTGCCCCAGATCGCCGCTGGCGACAAGTTCGTCGCATTCTGCCTGTCCGAGAAGTTCGCCGGCTCCGACGCCAGCGGCCTGTCGGTCACCGCGGTCGAGGACGGCGACGACTGGATCATCTGCGGCGAGAAGAAGTGGACCACCAACGGCGGCGTCGCCGACATCTACTCGGTCTTCGCCGTCACCGACCCGACGTCCAAGTCGCGCCGCATCAGCGCCTTCGCCGTCGAGAAGGGCACGCCTGGCTTCGAGATCAAGAAGGTCGAGGACAAGATGGGCATCCGCACCGTCCCTGTCGTCGAGACGCACTTCGATCACGTCCGCGTTCCCAAGGAGAACCTGATCGGTGGACGCGCGGGCGTCGGCTTCAAGCACGCGATGCAGACGCTCGACTACGCGCGTCCCGGCGTCGCGGCCCAGGCCGTCGGTGCTTCCCAGGGAGCCCTCGACCTGGCGAACGTCTACGCGAACCGTCGCAAGCAGTTCGGCAAGCCGATCTCGAACCACCAGATGGTCCAGCAGATGCTCGCCAACATGTCGATGAAGACCGAGGCCGCGCGCCAGCTGGTCTACGCCGCCGCCGCCGGTATCGACGACGTGGGCCCGAGCCCGATGAACTCCAAGAACGCCGCGATGGCCAAGTGCTTCGCGACGGACGTGGCCATGGAGGTCGCGACCGATGCGGTCCAGGTCTTCGGCGGCTACGGCTTCATGGAGGACTACCCGATCGCCAAGTTCTTCCGCGACGCCAAGATCCTGCAGATCTACGAGGGCACCAACCAGGTGCAGCGCCTCGTCATCGCGCGGCACATGATCCGCGAAGCGAGCGAGCTCGATCACCTCCAGGACTTCATCCCGACCGAGGTTCAGGAGAGCTACTCCGAAGAGCCCGTGATGTCGCACAACGTCTGAGCCCAGGCTCGACCACGACGCGATCTTCCACGTTAGGGAAGACCATGACTGCGGGGCCCCAAGTCGTTTCGACTCGGGGCCCCGCATGCGTAGAACGAGGTTCGTTCCCGGATCGAATCGTCCGCGAACCACGGACGCGTCGAAGCCCGGGCGCTCCCGTTTTGGGACGGCGCGTTTCGAGGGGCGTTTAGAACAGCCAGTCGCCTTGAGGGTGCGTATTTTGTAGTTGGAGGATACGTAGCCGCTCTCAAGAAGGGCCTCGGTGTCCGCTGCGCTCGATCGATGGATTTTTCGCCCGATCGCGTGACCGTCTCTCTGTCATTCCGGCCTTCACCGGACCCCTCATCCAGCTTGCCGAACTCCCGCTCGAGTCGGCCTTCGCGACCTACGTGCAACCAGAATCGGACCTGCTCGTACCGCCAATCTGCACCATGAACCTCAAGTCTCTCCTCGCCTTCGGCGCTCTGCTCCCGAGCGCTGCTTTCGCACAGTCCGGCATCGTATCGGACGATTTCAGCGGAGCTGCGCTCGGCTCACATTGGACCCACGTCGATCCCCTCGGGGACACCGGCTTCGGGTTGCAAGGCTTCGGAACGGGTGATGCGCAAGCCGTGTTCTCCCTTCCGGCAGGCACGAGCCACGATCTTTGGCACGACGACAATCACGCGCCGCGCTTGCTCCAGAACTGCAACGACGTCGACTTCGAGGTCGAGGTCAAGTGGGACTCGGAACTCGTCGACGCAACCACGAGCCACGGCATCGTCGTGCAGGAGAGCATGAACGAGCTCCTGCGCTTCGAGTTCCTGGCCACCTCCAGCGACGACTTCCTCTTCGCCGCTCACGTCGGAGACTCCAGTGCCCAGACCCTCGAGCAGACCGAGCTCGCCGGCGGCGTCCCCAGCTACATGCGCATCAATCGCACGGGCGACACTTGGTGCATCCACTACTCCTACGACGGCGTGGTCTACTCGCCTTGTGCCGAGGTCGAGTACGAACTCGAAGCCAACCAGGTCGGCCTGTTCGCGATCAACTACGGCTCGGGCGGTACCGCTCCGGCGCTCGACAGCCGCGTCGACTACTTCTTCAACACCGCCTCGCCGATCTCCCCCGAGGACGGCCCCGGTGATTCCGAGATCCCGATCGCGAACGCCGGTGCGGCCCAAGCGATCCACGCGGGCAACCTGGTCGTGCTCGACGGCAGCGCGTCCAGCGACGACACGACCGCCACGCCGGACCTCGGCTACGACTGGGCCATCGTCGGCGCACCCGCCGGCAGCCTGGCCGTGCTCTCCGGTGCCAACACGATCGCGCCCTCGTTCACGGCGGATGTGACCGGTGTCTACGTCGTCGAACTGGTCGTCACGGACGCCGCGGGGTTCAGCAGCGAGCCCTCGACCGTCGAGATCTCCAGCGAGAACCTCGCACCGATCTCGGACGCGGGCGATGACGAGCTGGCCGGCATCGGCAGCTCGGTCGTGCTCGACGGCCTCGACAGCTTCGACCCGGACGGTGACGACATCACGTTCCAGTGGACCCTCGCCAGCCTCCCGGCCGGCAGCAACGCGGTTCTGATGGATGCCGATACGGCGACACCCTCCCTGTCGCCCGATGTGGTCGGTGACTACGTGCTCGAGCTCGTCGTCAGCGACGCGTTCAGCGATTCCGACGTCGACGAGTTGATCGTGACAGCCGTCGCGGGCAACGACGTCGCCGTGGACAAGCTGAAGGACCTCGCCAGCGACCTCCGTTGGGAGCCGAAGAGCAAGTTCACGCACCGTTGGCACAAGACCTGGATGCGCAGTCAATTGCGTTGCGCAGCCCACGCGATCGAGTGGGGCTGGACCGGCTGGGCCGAGTGGCGCTTGAACTGCGCCCAACTGCGCTCCGACGGTTGCGTCCTGCGCGGCGCGCCGGACCAGTGGAGCTGGTGCTGGACCTACCGCCCGGACGTCGTCGTCGACTGTGACCTGCAGTTCGAGATCTACGGCACGATCCAGTGCGCGCTCGACATCCTGGCGCTGAACGACTGAGCGACGAACGCTCGATCCCATCCTTCGGGCCCTGGATCCTTGCGATTCCAGGGCCCGAATTCGTTTCATGGTCGAGTCGCTCGCCTCGATCGGCCGACCCATTCCACGATGAACCTCTCCCGGTCCCTACTCGCCCTCGGGGCGGCTCTCCTGATCGGCGGCGCCTTCTTCGGTGTCGCTCTCATGCAAGGGGACCCGCAAGCCCCGGTCGTGGGCCCCGACCCGCTCGGGCCCAGCGCACCGGACGGCGCGGCGAGCCTGGTGGACGACGTGGACGAGACCCTTCCCAGGTCCCTCTTCGGCATCGAGACCCTGCCGCATCTGGGCGGCCGCGTCGTGACGACGACGGGGGCGGCCGTCGAGGGCGCGCGCGTCACGATCCCCGGCGTCGGTTCGCGCCGCTCCGGCACGGACGGGGAGTTCCTGTTCGAAGCCCTGCTGCCTGGCATCCACGTGCCGACCGCGTCGTTCGCGGGCCACGTCGCCCTGCCGTCTCCACCGGTTCGGATCGGAGCGGACTCGGTCGACGACTTGCGTCTGGTGCTGGAGCCCGCGCGCACGTTGCAGGGGACGGTGCGGGCCCAGGTCGGCACGCCGCTCGAGGGCGCATCGATCCAGGTCGTCCTGCGGTCGGCCGAACGCGTGCCGCGCTACGAGGTCGTTCCGGACGGTTCCGTGCTGCTCGAGGTCGTGACGCAAGCGGATGGTCGGTTCGCGGTCGGCCCGTTGCCCACCGGTCGCGTCGATCTGGTCGTGCGGCGTGCCGGTTTCACGAGCTTCGGTCGAACGTACGTGACCGACAGTCCGCCGATCACGGTCACCCTCGAGCCCACGTCGGGCGTGCATGGCCGCGTGGTCTCGGCCCAGACCGGCGAGCCCTTGACGGTCAGCCGGGCCACCTTGATCGTCCCGACGCGCGATGCTGAGGGTCCCTGGAAGGTCATGGACGATCCGTCCGGGCGTTCCGACGCGGGTTCGCCGGGCGGTGAATTCCGCCTGCATCCCCGCACGCGCCGTCCCATGCGGGTCGTCGTGGAAGGCCCCGAATTCGTGCGCGTCGTCAGCGAGGTGTTCCGCTTGGACGGCACGAACGACCACGGACCGCTCGAACTGGTGGCGGACACCGGTCCGCGGCTGGTCGGTCGGGTCCAGGACGACCTCGGCGCTCCCGTTCCGGACGCCGAGATCTGGATCGAGGAGATGCGCGGTGTCGACGAACTGGTCCAGACCGGGGCTCCGTTCCGCACGGTCGGCGTGCGCTCGGACTCCGCCGGTCGCTTCCTGACCGAACCCCTCGCGACCTCCACCTACGTGCTGCACGCCGCCGCCGCTGGACACCGTCCCGCACAGGTCGACGTGAGGCCCGACTCACCCGTCCCGACGCTCGTCCTTTCGCGCGCAGGCTCCCTCGCCGGGCTCGTCCGGACCCCCGGCGGCGGGGTGATGCCCGCCACGTGGGCCCGCGTCCGAACAGCGGCGGCCGACCCGTTCCCCGTCCCCCCGGTGGCGGTGGTCGGCGGGCGGTTCCGCATCGAGGGCCTGCCGCTCGGCACCCACACCGTCGAGCTTCACGGGGTCGATCCTGGTCGTCGCCAGGACGTGGCGCCCAGATCGACGTCCGAGGTGCACCTCACGGCCACCGAGGTCGCCACGGTCGTCCTGGACCTGCGTGGACTCGGCAGCTTGTTCGGCGACGTGCTGGTCGATGGGGTCGGCGTGCCGTTCTGCGAGGTCTCGTTGACGGGGATCGAGAGCGATCTCGTCGCCCGGTGCATCACCGATGCTCGAGGCGGGTTCGCCTTCGGTGGACTCGATCCAGGTCGTGCCTGGTTGGCGGTCCGCACCGCCGCGGACCTCGAACCGCACACCCGATTGCGCGTCGAGATCCCTGGCTCCGGCGCTCTCCAACAGGATCTGCTGGTCCGCACGGGTCGCGTCTCCGGTCGGGTGGTCGATGCCGAGGCCGGCCGACCGTTGGCCGGCGTCAAGGTGCGGCTCGAGGTTCGTTCGGAGTCCGTTGACGAGCCGCGACTTCTCGCCGAGCTCTCCACCGACGCCGATGGGCGTTGGGAACACGCCGAAATTCCGTCGGGCGAGATCCTGGTCTCGCCCCTGCAACGATTCCGTACCGGAACCACACAGGTTCCCTGCGAGGTCCTGGCGGGGGGCAACGTGGTGGCGCCGGAACTGGTGCTCACGAACTCGGGGCAGCTCGAGCTCCTCGTGCGCACCGAGGGTCGGCTGAAGACCGAGATCGAGGTCGTCGTGCGCCCGCTGCACGAGACGCGCATCCTGACCACACAACGTCGGGTCGGCGCCGGGCGCATGAAGCTCGGCGAGTTCGTCCCTGGGATGGTCCAGGTGCAGGTCACGAACCTGGCCGATGGCACCCAGGTCGAGACGACGGCGAGCGTGCGCGAACGGTGGGTCGAAACGGTCGTCGTCGATCTCTGAGAGCCACGCCGGAGCGGTCCGTCGTGTTCCGCAAGGACTGTGTAGCGGTCCGGATTTCCGGGTGAACCCCGTTCGGTTCGGAACCGGCGTTCAGGCGCCATGTTCGCGCTCGCAAGGACCGGTTTTCCGAGGGCTTACGTCCTTCGCGGACACGGAGTCGATCCCGTCTCCGTAGGGGCGGGTTGCAACACGCGACAACGTGACGCGGCCCCCTTCCCGACCCCGGCGAAACGTCCGGATCGGGAGTTCGGCCGCCAGCGGGAGTCGGCTTACGTCCCTGTCGGGCCTCGGTGGCAGCACCTACGTGCCTACACCGAGTCCGGCATCCTCAAGTCCCGAGTCGTTCCCCACGACACGGAACCGTCCCCACCGCTGGAGCGTCCTGAACCCCGGGACCCAAGCCCTGCGGAGACCCCCATGAAACCGAAGAACCAAGCTACGCACTCCGACCTGGACGCACTCCTGGAGCCCCTCTCCAAGAACCCCGAGACCTTCACGGCCAAGGCCCGTGAGTTGGCCGCTGCGTGGAACGCCGCCGGAACCGCCCTCGAAGTGCGCGGTCCCGAGACGTGGCGCAATCCGCTGCACCTGCCGCGCACCGGCGTGGCGACCATCGAAGAGCAGTTGCGCAGTGAGATCGACTCGATCCAGTTGATGGACCGGGCCGAAGAAGCACGCCACGCGCGTCGCATCGAGTTCGCGAAGCTGCGACTCGACGTCGCACTCGAAGAGGAAGGCCTCGACCACGAGGACCTGGAAGGGTCCGTCATGTACGAGCCGGACACGTTCCGTGACCTCGAGCCCCAGCGTTGCCTGATCCCGCCCAACGTCTGCCGACGGTGGGTCGAGTGGCACGCCCTGCGCACGGAACTGGTCGAGCGCAACCTCTACTTGGTTCTGATCAACGTCGAGCGCTACGCCCACCTCGGTTCCTCGCGCCTGGACCTGATCCAGGAAGGCTCCACGTCCCTGTTCCGCGCCGTCGACGGATTCGACTGGCGTCGTGAACTCCTGTTCCGCACGTACGCCGTGCACTGGTTGAACCAGGCCTTCCGTAGCTTCCTCTACAACAACGGCCAGACCGTTCGAGTACCCGTCTACCTGCAGAAGGCGATGAAGCACGTGCGGGCGGCCAAGGCGAAGCTGGGCGGGGAAGGCGTGGCGACTCCGGATGCGATCGCCGAGGAAACGGGCCTGGGTGTCCACCTCGTCGAGAGCGCGTTGGACGCCATGAAGAGCACGCTCTCCATGGACATGCCCCTCAACGGTGAGCAAGGCAATGGCCTGGCCGACGTGATCGGAACGGACAACCCCGAAGGTCTGTACCTGCCCGAGATGGAGGAGTTCTCCGTCGCGGACGGCATCGACATGGCCTTCGATCGACTGTCCGATCGTGAGCGTTTCGTGGTCGAGATGCGCTTCGGCGTCAACCAGAAGCGTGAACACACGTTGGCCGAGGTCGCCAAGGAACTCGGCGTCAGCCTCGAACGTGTGCGTCAGATCCAAGTTCGAGCCCTGGGCAAGATGAAGACGCCCGCGCTCCGCAAGGCCGTGGATCCCTTCCTTCAAAGCTGAGGGAGACACTGGACGCCTCGCACCGCGGGAGCGTCGCGTACCCGGGCCGGTCGGTGAAACCCGACCGGCCCGGGTTCTTGTTACAGAGCCGTGTCGGTCCGAATCGTGATGGGGTCGCGCCGGATCCCGTAGATTGGCGTGCGATGAGCTTCGCCCCGCGCCATCCCGACTTCGCCGCCAAGGTGCGTGCGAGCTTCGACGCCCAGCGTTTCATGCAGCACGTGGGCGCGCGGTTGACCGAGATCGAGCCTGGACGCTGCACGGTGGAGACCGACCACGACCCGAGCCTGACGCAGCAACATGGTTTCTTCCACGCTGGGGTCGTCGCGACGCTCGCGGACGATGCCGCGGGGTACGCGGCCTTCACGTTGATGGACGCCCTCGACTCGATCTTGACGGTCGAGTTCAAGGTCAACCTCGTCGCACCGGCGAAGGGAGACCGACTGGTCGCGCGCGGCGAGGTCCTGCGATCCGGTCGTACGCTCAGCACCTGCCGCGCCGACGTCTTTGTCGTACGGGACGGCGAGGAGCACCTGTGTGCCGCGTCCCAGGCCACCCTGATGCGTCTCGTCGGTGGATTCGGGGGCGAAGGCGGTCCGACGGGCAACTCTGGGCACGGACAGGGATAGGATCGGTGCCATGGTGATCGGTCCCCTGCAACCTAGGAACCCCGTCCTCGGGCTCCGTCCCCAGGACGAACCGACCGTCGTTCCCGATGCCGCGCTCGTGCGGCCGATGAGTGTCGGCGACCTGCGCGCCGTGTCGATGGACCTGCTGGGGCGGCCCCCGTTCGCGAACGAACTCGAGCCCTGGATCGGCAAGTCGCGCGACGCCTACGTCGAGCACCTACTGGGCAGCGAGGAGTTCTGGCGCCACTGGTGGTCCGAGCAGCTGTACTACTTCATGCTGATCGACACGTTCCGGCCACGCACCGATGACGTGACCGAAGTCCCGATCAAGCTGTCCGAAGGCCGATTGACCGTTCGCGAGGCGTTGTATCGAATCGCACTCGCTCCGACCTTCGAGTTGCGCAACCCGGGCGCCGACACGTTCGTCACGGTCGTGATGGAGCAGTACTGCGGCATCGTCGTTCAGGACTCCGCACGCGAACTCGAGATCGGCAAGAGCGCGTACGACGGCAACGAAACGCGCTTCCTCGGTCGGCCCGCCGAGAATCAATCGGACGTCGTGCGGAACTGCGTCGAGCACAAGAGCGCAACGCGCCACTTCACCGCTCGTGAGTACGAACGCCTGACCGGTGTGGCGCCGGACAAGAAGGACCTGATTCGCTGGAGTCGGGACCTGCACAAACGACCGCACGCGTACATCACCCTGTTCGCGGAATGGATGCGATCGACCCACTACGACGAGCGCCTGGTCCGCCGTCGGCCGAAGTCCAACCGCCTGTTCGCGCGCGCCCTGCACGTGGATCTCCTGGATCGCCTTCCGACCGAGGACGAGACCGAGTCGATGCGCAACGCCCTGGATGGCCTCGGAGACCCACGTCCCTTGCGCTCCTTGTTCGCCCGGTTGATCCTGGACAGTTCCAAGGCTCCCGTGCCGAAGAAGAAGGACATCCCGGATCCGACGCTGTGGGTCGGCGCCCAGTACCGGCGCCTGCTCGGACGCGAAGCGACCCAGGACGAACTGCGCACCTTCGTCACCGCCTTC
>TARA_R110002096_G_scaffold403766_3_pt1 | contig 74466 bp, 59 predicted proteins | sample TARA_R110002096 | Tara Oceans TARA_R110002096 (sample SAMEA4397295) | marine metagenome | biome: Polar Biome; feature: [DCM] deep chlorophyll maximum layer (ENVO:01000326); material: water (ENVO:00002006), including particulate matter (ENVO:01000060) such as... | depth 35 m
GAACTGAGGATGGAGGGCCACAAGCCCTTTTACCTCGAAGGTCAGGTCCCGCGTGATGGACAATTGGAACTCAAGGCCGAGTTGGACCCAGGTGAAGCCGCCGAGTTTGGCAAACCTTGGGCGAATCTGCTGGGCATGGATCTTTTGCCGGTTGGCGACATCCTGATTTCGGCTACCGAAACGCGGGTGATGGATTTTCGCCGCTTTTGCGAAGAAACGCTATCCGATCTGCAAGTCCCGCAGAGAGCGCAGGATCTCCATCCGATTCATGGCGTCTCCCGAGAGGATGCTGAGGCTTTTTGCCAATGGTTAACGGACTTGGAGCGGGAGAGTGGCGGCTTGACGTCACGATTGGCCTACCGCTTACCGACCGACGACGAATGGAGCATGGCTGCGGGACTCCCCCCGGAGCGCGGGACCACGCCACAAAGCCGCAATGGCTTCATTACCGGAATCTTTCCCTGGGGCTACGAATGGCCACCTCCCCCCGAATCGGCCAACGTTGCCGATGAAAGTTTGCGCGACCTGTTTAATGCGTTGGTGGGTGAGATTGAATTCAACGGCCCCGGACCAAGCACGATCGAGGGGTATAACGATTCGTTTCCCAAGATTGCCTGGGTCAATGAGTTGCGCCCAAATCGGTTTGGACTCTATCACATGTCAGGCAACGTCTGGGAATGGGTGAGCGACAACTACACCGGCGGCCAGGAGGAGATTGGAACGATTCGAGGCGGAAGTTGGGAAACGTCCGAGCAGCTTGAGCTGATTTCCTCCTACCGAAGGTCCCTCGATCCCGGCACGAGGGAAGCCGGCGTTGGGTTTCGCGTGGTTCTGGGGCGGGCGCGCCCAGGAAACTAGGTGTGTTTCTCCAAGGTGATGACGCACTCGAGATGACGCGTTTGAGGAAAGAGGTCAAACGGTTGAACCGTCGTCAACACATAGCCCGCCTCCTGAAATCGTTTCAAATCCCGCATTTGGGTTGAAGGATTGCAGGAAATGTAAACGACTCCTTTCGGCGAAAACTGGAAGAGTTGATCCAGGAATTCGCTGCTACATCCCTTACGGGGCGGATCGATCACCACCGTCGTTTCAGGGCCCGACTCCCCGTCAAGATGTTCGAAAATCGATTCCGCAGAACCTTTGAGAAAGGTTGCGTTCTCAATCCCGTTGATTCGCGCATTTTCTTTCGCCCAGGTAATCGATCCTTCGCTCACCTCAATTCCAATGACAGATTCAAACTCCGAGGCGCAGCTGAGCCCGAAAAAGCCGCTTCCACAGTAGGTGTCGACCAGCTTGGGCGTTCCGAACGCCTTGGCCTGCTCCTTCACGTAATCGGCGAAGCTTGGCAAGATAGACGGGTTGTTTTGGAAAAAGTCACCCGCCAGAAACAGGAACCGGAGCTCCCCAACCTGCTCCTGACAAACCTCCTGGGCGTCTGTTAACACTTCGCCGGTCGCGGAATCGCGCAACAGCAGGGTTGCACCCTTCTTAAAGGATTTGGCTCGTTCCCGCACACCTGCACGTACCTCGGCGAGCTTTTCATTGATCGACGGAGAGGCGATGGGGCATTCGGGAACGTCAATGATCTCAGACCGCTTCGCGGTGTGTAGAAAGCCGATTGGGCCGATCTTGCCGGACCGCGGCCGTTGAAAATGCGGCGTAATTTTGGAGCGATAGCCGTAAAGTTGGGGTGAACCTATGACCTCCGCGACCGTGATATCGCAAATCCCTACCATGTGCTGAAGGAGCTCCTGAACCTGATTTCGTTTCCAGTTCAATTGAGCCTCATAGCGAAAATTCTGGTATTGGCAGCCTCCGCAGACACCAAACAACGAACAACGGGATTCTACCCGATCTTCCGCTGGCTCCAGAACTTCGATCAAGTCCGCGTCGCTGTAGTTTTTGTGATTTCGGTAAACACGAACCCGCACCAATTCCTTGGGCAGCGCGAAAGGAACCATCACTACCCAGTCGTTCACTCGACCGAGCCCATGTCCCAGATTCGTGAGGGTTTCGACGCGAAGATCCAATTCCTCGTGATATTCAAAAGGCTCGGGAACGAATTTTTTAGGGCGATGCTGCACGGCGGGAAGAAATCCAGATTGAACCAAGATGCACGCAGAGTTTCAGTTACTCCATGGAAATGGCTCCGGTTACCTGCCCAACTTGTTTTGAGAATTTCGACGTCCCGCTACCAGGCCGGACTGAAGTTCCCGCCGAAGTGGACTATGATTGCGAGATCTGTTGCCGCCCGATGGTGGTGAGCTTTTGGCTCGATGAGGACGAAGTGGTGCCTGATGCGCGGAGTCTTGACGAATGAGAACCCGCGATGAGAATGGCTTTGTTATGCGTTTAAAGTTTGCTGCCCTACTTTTCCTCCTGCCGTTTTTGCCCGGATGTCAGAGTGTTTCTCCCTCCGATGAAGGCGGCACGACATTATTTGGCGGCTTTGACGTAGACCCCGGCCCGGCTTTTCAACAAGACGACAAACCGGTCACCAAGCATCAGCAATACATGGGCGCCGGATTCCAAAATCAGTGAGACTTGCGCCGGGAACGTTGCAGAACTAGGATCGCCCCTGTGAGAGGATCACTTTGGATTTTCGGCTTTTTCTTCCTCGCGACGCAGTTTGCGAGGGGGTTCGACACCGTCGTTTTGGATCCCGGTCACGGCGGTCTCGATGCGGGATCCTACTGGTATGGGATCAAGGAAAAGGATCTCGCGCTCGATTTGGGCAAGCGCATGCGAACCATTCTCGAAGAAAAGGGAATCCGGGTGGTCATGACGCGTGAGACGGATGTCTATCCGGAGTTGAGTGCGCGGGCGGCTCTCGCGAACAAGGAAACCAATGCGATTTTTGTCTCGCTCCATTTCAATGCAGTGTCGAAGAACGATATTACCGGGATTGAGGTTTTCCATATGAGCGCGGAAGGAGAGAAACTCGGTTACATGGTCCAGAACGAGCTTACCCGGAGACTGAATACAAAAAACCGAGGGGTGAAACGGGAAAACCTGAAAGTGCTCCGGGATACGAAGTGCACCTCGATTTTGATTGAGGGCGGGTTTCTCAGCAATCGATGGGAATGCCAACGCTGCGCCGCTCCCTGGTATCGTCAGATTCTGGCCGAGGAGATTGTCCAGGGATTGATGCGCTATCGATAAGGTTTTTCTGGCTTGATGGGCAAAGCACGCTTTGATCCTTCCATGAAACCCCTTTTCGCGTTCTGTCTCTTTCTGTTTCTGGCCGTTTCGATTCAAGCCGAAGACTCCCGCCTCTACGAACTGCGCGTCTACTACGCCAATCCAGGAAAGCTGGAAGACCTGCATTCGCGATTCCGCGATCACACGGTTGCCCTCTTTGAAAAGCACGGGATGACGAATGTCGGCTACTGGGTTCCCACCGAGAATCCCGACAACAAATTGGTTTACCTCCTGTCCTATCCCGACATGGAGGCCCGCAAAGCAGCTTGGAACGGATTCCTCAATGATCCGGATTGGAAGGCCGCGTATCAGGCTTCGGTTGCCGAAGGAAAACTGGTTGGAAAGGTCGAGAAGCGCTTCCTCATCGCGACCGACTACTCACTTGGCTTCGACATCGGCCAGCAGGATCCCGCCAGACTGTTCGAATTGCGCGAGTATGAGACGAATCCGGGAAAACTGAAAAATCTCGATGCCCGGTTTCGCGATCACACCATCTCGCTATTTGCCAAACACGGGATCGTGAATCACCTCTACTCGCACTTGGCGAAAGAGCAGGACAAGGACGAGCTGATGCTGATCTATTTTGTCTCCCACAAAAATGAAGAAGCACGGAATGCTTCCTTTAAGGCCTTTGGAGCGGATCCGGCATGGCAGGAGGCGCGAAAGAATTCCGAGAAGGACGGAAAACTTCTGATCAAAGGCGGAGTCACTTCCACCTTGCTGATGCCAACGGACTATTCCCCGACCCGATGATCTCGAAAGCCACTCTCCTCGCTTTCCTCTGGGCGTTGGCCTCAACACTTCAAGCGAGCGAGTTTTCGCTCGGATGGGAATGGTGCGCGTCCAAGCGCAATGCGTTGGCCGGTCCGGAGAGCGAATCCTCCAATTCCCGGAAATATTCGCCGGACCGAAAGATCGATATCAAGCACCTCAAGCTGGATTTTACGCCGGACTTCAAGAAGCGCAGCATCAGTGGAACGGCCGAAATTCGCTTCAGCCCGATCGCCAGCCCGCAAAGTGAAGTCCAACTCGACGCTGTCGATCTGCGAATCGCTTCGGTGGAATCCAGCCGGGAGTTGGAGAGTTACCACGTCACCACCGAGAAACTGGTTTTCCTGTTCGCGGACGAGATTGAAGCGGGGGAAGACGTCACCCTGACGATCGCCTATTCCGCCGAACCTCAGGACGGACTCTTTTTCCGGACACCCGAAATGGGATACAAAAAGGGTGACACCCATCTGTGGACCCAGGGCGAACCTGAACGGCACCGGTTTTGGTTTCCCAGTTATGACTATCCGAACGAACGTTTTTCCACGGAGGTGATTTGCCACGTGCCTGCCGGGATGACGGTGCTTTCGAACGGCAAATTGATGGCGCAAGAAACCGATGGCAATTTGACCTCCTATCATTGGCTGCAATCCAAACCGCACGTGAACTATCTCGTGTCGGTGGTCGCCGGCTACTTTGAAAAGCTCGAGGACGCCCACAAAGATTTGCCCATCGGATTTTTCACGCCTCCATCCGACTTTCCGGAAGCGGCAAACTCGTTCGTCGATACGAAAAAGATCCTGGAGTTCTTCGAACAGGAAATCGGAGTCCCCTACCCTTGGGACAAGTATTACAATGTCTGCGTTCAGGGCTATCCCTATGGGGGGATGGAAAATACCAGCGTCACCACTCTGACGACTCGGACTCTATTTTCCAAAGAGACCGAGAATTTGGAGACGACCCGTCATCTCGATGCCCACGAAGTTGCCCATCAATGGTTCGGAGACCTCGTTACCTGCAAGGATTGGACCCATCTTTGGTTGAACGAAGGATTTGCGACCTACTACACCGAACTCTACGAAGAACACACGTTCGGGAGGGAGCACTTGCTTTACCGCATGCATCGCAATGCGAGGCGCGTGATCGAATCCAAGGACGACAAGCCAATCGCCTGGAGAAACTACGACCGTCCATGGGAGCAATTTGATTATCGCGCCTACCCCAAGGGCGCCTGGGTTCTTCATATGCTCAGAAGTCAGTTGGGACCAGAGCTCTATCGAAAGGCAATCAAAACTTATCTGGAACGCCACGAATACGATGTCGTCGTAACCGAAGATCTCAACGCGGCGATTGAGGACGTTTCGGGCCGTTCATTCGATCGATTTTTCGACCAATGGGTCTATCACGGTGGCGTGCCAAAACTGGATGTTCAGTATTCCTGGGACGCCAATAAGAAGCAGGCGCGGATCAAAGTCAGTCAAACGCAGGCGGTCAACGTGCGGGTGCTGATGTTCCAATTTCCCCTGCCCATTCGGTTTCACCTTGCAGAAACGGTGAAGGACTTTGTTGTCGACATCTCCACCAAGGAAGAGGAGTTCTATTTTGCGCTACCGGAGGCACCTTCGGCCGTGAGGATTGATCCGGATTATACGGTGCTGGCCGACATCAGTATCAAACTTCCCAACCCTTTGACGGAAGCGCAGGCAAATCTGGAAGACGATGTGATGGGCCGCTTGTTCGCGGTTCAGGCATTGGCGAAACGCAAGGACTCCGCCGCGCGGGAACTTCTCGGAGCGAAGCTGGTGAGCGATTCCTTTTTCGCGGTTCGCGCCGAGGCCGCCAAAGCGCTCGGCAACCTTCAAACGGACGAGGCGTTGACGCTATTGCTCGAGTCTGAGGCACAAGCGGATGCGCGGGTGCGCCTTGCCGTGGTGGAAGCGGTCTCGCGCTATTACCGCGCTTCGAGTCAGGAATGGCTCTCCGAGGTAATTGCGAAAGAGAGGAATCCGGCCATCACCGCCGCGGCGATCAAGGGAATCGCCAAGTTTCCGGGCGAAGATGTCGGTGACATCCTCCTTGCAGCGCTCAATCGCTCGTCGTTTCGCAACCGTATTGCGGCCTCTGCCATTTCCGCCCTGCGCACTCAGGACGAGCCTTCTTCCGCTTTCGCCTTAATGGCATACCTGAACGCGAATCGTTCGGAATTTGTGGATCGCGATCTTGGCAACGCGCTCCAAACGCTCGGGTTTTTGGGGCGAAACCTGGAAGCCGATCCTCGTGATGAAATTCGCAAATTTCTGGCCGGGTTTCTTTCCGATCCACGCGAGCAATTGCACATCCCAGCCGTCCGGGCCCTCCAGAAGCTCGGGGATCCTCGCTCGGTTTCGATCCTCGAAAGTTTGCAGAGTGATTCCGGTCCGCGAATTTCCCTCTCCAAAGCGGCCGACAAGGCCATCGAAAGTCTCTCCGCAAACAAGAAACAAACTCAGGAGCTGAAAGATCTGCGAAAGGAAGTTTTGGATCTTCGCAAAGATCTCGATTCGATTCGCAAATCGTTGGAGAAGATGGAAAAACAGGAAGAAGCAGCCAATTAGCCCTTACAGAGCCTGCAACAGTTTGTCGTGAATGCCGCCAAACCCGCCATTGCTGAAAACCAGGATCACGTCATGATCCTTCGCCTCCTCCTTGAGTCGTTCCACGATCGCGTCGCTGTCCTTTTCGTGAAAGGCACGCTTTCCTTCACCGTTTAGGCGGGCAACGATCAAATCCGGGTCCAACCGATCATTCTCCGGAAACTTTTCGGCATTGGGAATCGATGCGATGCAAACTCCGTCCGCGGCTCCCAACGCTTTGGGCAGTTCTTCCTGAAAGACCCGGCGGCGGGTGGTGTTCGATCGAGGCTCGAAGATTGCCCAAAGCCGTTGGTTCGGGTAACGAGTGCGAATCGCGGCGAGAGCTTGACGCATTGCGGTCGGATGATGTCCAAAATCGTCAATGACTTTGATGCCCCGCGAGGTTTCACCACGGAGTTGCTGGCGACGCGCAATTCCGGCAAACGTCTTCAGCCCTTGTCGGATTTGTTCTGCGTCCAAACCCACGCATTTCGCCGCCGTCGCTGCCATCGCCGCGTTCCTTACATTGAACTCTCCAACCATGGGAATCTCGAACTGCTCCCCATCCAGGGTAAAGGACGACGTCTCCGCGAGATATTCCACCGCGGTAATTCGCTGATCATTGCGCTCGTCAAATCCGACCTTGAGCACGGGTGAAAATGCCCCTTCAACAACTTCGAGACAGTTCCGGTCATCCCCATTGATGACAATCGTTCCATTCCCGGGCACGACGTTGATCATTCGGCGGAACGTCAATTTGATCGCGTCCAGGTCATCAAAAATGTCGGCGTGATCAAACTCAATGTTGTTGATCACCGCAATTTCAGGGAGGTAATGAATGAACTTCGAGCGCTTGTCGAAAAAGGCGGTGTCATATTCATCGCCTTCAATCACGTTGAAGTCGGTTTCCCCATCCATTCGCGAGCCCTTCCCAAAATTCCCGGGAATGCCCCCGATCATAAAATTGGGATTCTTCTCGGCCGACTCCAGCAGCCACGCCAGGATGGAACTGGTGGTCGTCTTGCCATGGGTTCCCGAGACAACCAGGTTCCGTTTCCCACGCAGAAAGTAATCCTTCATCACCTCTGGCAGGGATGAATAGCGCAGCCTGAGGCTCAACGTCGCTTCGACTTCCGGATTTCCTCGACTCATCGCGTTTCCGATCACAATGACGTCCGCATCCTTGGGAACGTTCGCTGCGTCAAACCCCTGGACGATGTCGATTCCCTTGCTCTCCAAAAACGTCGACATGGGTGGGTAAACATTCGAATCGCATCCCGTCACGTGATGGCCCAAGTCCTTCAACGCAGCGGCCACAGCCCCCATCGCGGTTCCACAAATTCCCATGAAGTAGAAATGCTGCTTTTCGGTAGATCGAATGTTCGTCATGTATCTTCGCGCAGTGTTAACAAAGACGAGCGAGTTGGCGACCGCTTTTTGCCTTTTGCTATCAATGGTCTGAAGCTGTCCTTGATGACGGATCGCCTTCTTCAGCAGATTCTCGCCACCATTCGTGAGACAACCGGGGCCGCGCCTGCAGCCAACCCGCCTCGGTCCGTCAGCGGTGGTTGCATCAACCAGGGATGGCATTTGGGCAATGGTGAGGGAGGCTATTTCGTAAAAACAAACGACGAACGCTTCTTAAAGATCTTCGAAGCGGAGGCTGAGGCTTTGGCGCAATTGGCGGCCACGAATACGATTCGAATTCCACGCCCCATTTTTCTCGGACACGCCGAGGGCAAAGCATTCCTGGTTTTGGAATGGCTGGATCTCTGCGCGCAGGGCAATTGGGCTGCACTTGGCGAACAACTGGCCAAGTTGCATCGGGCAACCTCACCGAATGAGAATTTTGGCTGGGATGGTGACAATGTGATCGGGGAAACCCCTCAGCCCAATCCTTGGACCACGGACTGGACATCGTTCTTTCTGGAACATCGGCTTCTGCATCAGATCCGGCTCTGTTCGAAGAAAGGTCTCCGCTTGGATGGGGTCGACAAGCTTCTGGAGAAAGTTCCGGACATTCTCAATCACCGGCCAGCTCCGTCCCTGCTTCATGGGGACCTGTGGGGTGGAAACGTTTCGTTCCTGGCAGACGGACGCCCGACGATTTTTGATCCGGCCACCTATTATGGGGATCGTGAGGTGGATCTGGCCTTCACTGAAATGTTTGGAAGGATGGATTCGAAGTTCTATGAAGCTTACCAATCCGAATGGCCCGTCCCGCCCGGATATTCGACGCGAAAGCGCCTCTATAACCTCTATCACGAACTCAATCACTTCTACCTCTTCGGTGGTATCTATGGCCGGCAAGCTCAACAATCGATCGAATGGCTGAATCTATCAGAAGTCTAAAAAACCCATTAAATGACCAAAATGTTTCATCTAGTCTAAATTTTAATCTTGCCTATTCTTGGCACAGGCTCTAAAAGCGTCTCGAACTGAGATCCCCCCTTTTTAGGCTTACCCTCTTCAACCCACTCCCCTCACAGATGCCCAACCGTCTTCTCTTCCTTCTTCTTCTCTGTTTTTCGGGGAGCTTGTTCGCTGATTCCCCGAAGCCACTTGAGCCCGAATTCACCAAGGACATCCTTGAACGACTGGATCAGGGCGAAGCTGTCTTTTTTGAGAGAAAGAAAGCTCGGGGACATGCTGGTGTGGCGATCCTGATCGACGGAGAGAAGGCTGATGTGTGGAGGGTTCTCAGCGATCCCGAGTCGGCCCCCAGCTACGTTCCATCCCTGAAATCAGCCCGCATTCTGCTGGCGACCGGCAATACGCGCCTGATCGCTCATGAGGTTAAGATGCCGTTGATGCCAAAGGTGAATTATCAATTTGAGGCCACTGAATTGCCGATGCGAACCATTCAGTTTAAACAAACGACCGGCGATTTGAGTAATTTTGAGGGCGAATGGGAACTTTACGAAGGTGAGACCTATGGTCGCCCTGACTCGGTCATCGTTTTCTATCAAGTTTACCTTAATCCGGGTAAATTGATCCCCGCCCCACTCGTTCAACGAAGCCTGCGCAAAGACTTGCCTCCCATGTTGGAGTGTGTGCGGACCCGGGTTTACGAGATGAAGAACTAAGCGGTCCGCATACGTTCGCTCTACGGCCTCTCGTGGAGCGCTTTTGCAGCTGCGATGGCGTCCTGAAAGGCAACGGGGCCCCGGTGTTGCGGCTGACAGCTTACCCCCCGGTCATCAATGTAGGCGGTGGCAAATGGTTTTCCCTGCCCTGAGTAGATCTCATGATAGGCGAAGCCATGCTCGTCGAGCCAATTGCGGACAAACGAAACCCGCTCTTCAATGGAGTATTGATTGTCGGCCCGGTGGCATCTTGAGCTGAAAACCACGACATCAGCCCACTCCGCCAACTCTTCGGTAAACTCTACCGAACCTTCAATTGGCTTCCCAAAGTGACGCGCCCCTTTCCAGCCATCGTAGGTGGCGAGCACGCCGTCCAGATCCACACAGATTCGTGGGCGCTTTCTGGATTTCGTGGCCGGGGCAGTCCGTTTTCTGCCAGGTGAACCTTTGCAGGCTTGAGCCACGTTCTCGATGATAGGGATGATTCCCGGATTGGTTTCAAGAATCACCCCGATGGCTTCGTTCCCATCCAGCCATGGATCTTCCAGCCACTCGTCCCCACTCCAAACGCGGGAGTAATGGTTATGACTGTGATGTAACCCTGGAAGACGCAGCCAGGCCCCCATTTTGTCATGCCCGAGTCGCGGTGATTTGGGGAAGGTTTCCGGACAAGCGTCCAAGTTTCTGCTCTGCCAGTCCGCCACCAATTCCTGGGCAAAAACATACGCGCTTTGCATCGGAGTCGGCTCCTCCAGAAGCAGCCAAAGATGATAGCCGCCACCTCCATTGGAATCCAACAGCAGAGGATCAAAGCCCCTGGCAACCAACGCCTCCCACCACCCTCGCGCAGCCGCGAAGTTTCGCGAAGCGGACTCCTCCATCACCGAAGGCTCACATTCGTGAAGATCGATGTCGATCGCCAGCCATTTACACGTTTCGTCTGCGCTCTGGGAATGAAGTCCAATGAGATGATTACGCCGCATGCTTCCGAAGTGCCGTTTGAGCTTCTCCGTCGTGACCATGTCGCGACCATCGCGCATGGCTTTTTGCGGAAGTGTGATCGCTTTGTTGGCACCGCTCTTCCCGGTGTATTGCCCCCAGACATCAAACCGATTCACCAAGCAGGCAAGGGCCCAATCCGCGAGTTCGTGGCTTCTCGCTTTCCATTCTTGACCGATGATCTGGAGTTTCGCATCCACAGGGAACTATTCACGCAGCTCAAACGGCTTCAATCAGTGAATCCTTAAGCTTGATCGGCTTGAACTTTTTGAGGATGATCCCGCTGTGATTCGCAGCGGACTTTACGCCAAGATTGTGATGTCGCCGCATGCCAAGGCGGACATCACCAAGAAAGCCAAAGATTTGTCGTTGGCGACCGAAGGCATTCGCGCGATCTGGTTTTCCGACGACCTTTCCGGCGAGGGTGTTTGGGCAGGAGGGATACCGCTTCTGGCCAGAGAACAGGTCGACTATCTCGGACAGCCGGTGGCGTTGATCCTGGGGGATTCGAAAGCGGTCTGCCAGCTGGCGGCCAATGCGTTGGAAATCGAGTATCAACCGTTGCATCCCATTCAGGACTGCGAACAAGCCGCCGCGATAGGATCCACCTTCGGAAAGAAGCGGCAGGTAAAGGTGGGGAAATGGCCGGATTGGCCCGCGAGGGAACTATCCGGCAAAGTGTCCACTCCCAACCAGTATCTCCATTACCCGAATCCCGTCCGGGTCGAAGCGATTCCCGTTCTTGACGGTCTTCAGATCAAACTTGAAACAGAAGATCCGGACGGTGTTCGCGCCGCTGTCGCAAGATACCTGGGCTCAACCGAGAATCGTATTCAGGTTGAGAACACCGCCTTGAATTCCAATCTGCGTGGCAAGGAACTTTCCAGCCACTACTGGGCCATTCTGATTGCCATTGCAGCCACCAAGATGGAACGCCCGGTCAGGTTGGAACTGACGCATTCGGAAGATTTGCGATCTTCAGGTCAGCGGCGTCCAGTTTATTCGCAGTTTGATGTATCGTTCGATGAAGATGGGAAGCTCCACGGCCTGCGGTGCAAGGTTTGGTTGGATGCCGGTGCCTATGATCTCGGGGCAGAGACGACGCTTACCAATACCCTTCTTCATCTCGATAATGCCTATCATATCAAGAACGTGGAGTTGGAGGCACAACTCTGTAAGACGAACTTCGCGCCCGCTTCGCCCATCATCGGGGATGGCTCTTCCGAGGGAATCTTCATCATGGAAGAAGTGATTTCCCAAGTTGCAAACGCCCTCGAACTTGAGCCTGAAACCGTCAGGGAGCGCAACTTGTATCCCGAAGACGCGAAGACGTTCTATCGCCAGAAACTGAATTCCGCCAGAGTATCGGAAAGTTGGAAGACCTTGACCCACGCCGTCGGACTGCCCGCCAGCCGCCAAAAAGCCATGGAGTGGAACGAAAGGAGTGCCACTCGAAAACGCGGTATCGCGGCGGTTCCGGTGAAGCTGGGCATCGCAGGCCCACATACCATTCCGGCGAAGGCTTCCGTTCTTTTGAATATCTGTGAAGATGGATCCGTTCAATTACACGTTCCCGGCGGGCGTTCGGATTTCACAATGTTGGCCCGCGTGCGACAGACTGTGATTGAGCAGCTGGGCGTTTCGCCGGGAAGTATTTCTCTCCACCCGGCTTCACTTGCCGGACTAACCAATCCGACACCGGCCATTCCCTCAGCGGAGGTTGGCTTATCGATTCGCGCTACGATCGATGCTTGCGAAAAGATCCTCGCAGCAAAGAAGTCAGGACAGGCGCCTCTCACCGCGATTGGCCTTTTCTCTCCTTCTTCCAGAGATTGGAATCCTGCTGAATTCGTCGGCACACCGTTTCAAAGCTTTGTTTCGGCAGCGTGTTTTGCAGAAGTCGAAGTCGATTTGTTAACCGAGGTCTGGGAACTGCAGAGAGTTTGTATCGTCCAGGATCTTCTGGGGCGAAATTGCCGAAGCCTGGATGAAGCAGTGCTTGAATCCGGTTTCCGTTTTGGACTCGGGTGGCTTGGAAGAGAGACCGCCGGAGATGGCGCGTCCGTCACGATTGGAGCAATGCCGGCTGATTTTCGATTACTGGCAACCCGTGAAGATCAAGGCGACGAACAGTACCTTCATGGCGGTTACCTCGCCCAATGTGGGGCAGCCCTTTCGATAGCCGTGCATGCCGCGATCGAAGACGCCCGCACAGCTGCCTAGATCAAAACGGGTCCGCGACCTCGATCACCTTCGCCATGCGAGTAAAAATCAGGTGGGACCTCACCTCGCCTTCGGCGATCCCCAGGAGTCGACTGAGGGCCAGACGGTAAATGGCGAGCTGAGGAGCATAGTGACTACACGCCTCGGCGACCTCTTCTTCAGTGCGAACCTTGTTCGTCTTGAAATCATAAACGTCCGCAGAGACCGGCTTCCCGTTCTTGTCCCGCTGGAACACCACGCGATCAAACGTTCCTGAGACCCATTTTCCGTTGTCGATCAGCTCGAATCGCTTCTCCAACCACGCCACGGGATTGGCGGAGTAGTTGCCTTTTCGAAAAATGGAGGCGACTTCGGGAGTGGTAAGATTCGTCAGCACCTCGTCTCTTGCGAGCGCCTGAGTTGGATCGTTTTCATCGATTTGCGTAGTGAGAATCTCCCGGATCTCATCAGGGGACTGCTCTTCGATCCAAGGAAAGACCTCAAAAAGTTCATGGACCGTAGTCCCATATTCAGCCGCTCGAATCGTCCCTGGCAGAAAGACAAACCTCGCTCCAATTTTGGGGTCTTGGCTTTCATCGGCTGCGCTTGAGGGCATTTCCCGCCTGAGAAGATTGAATCTCCGCCGATGAATCGATTGCTGGCGTTCTTCCTGATGAACCTGGCCCTCATCTTCCGTGGAATCGAATTCGGAAGCCGCGTACCACTCACAGTTTCCGGCCTCGTAATCGACTCGCGCCTCAGCCTTTTCGTTCGAGGAGGGTTCTCTGACTTCGCTGCCCCCGGTTAGCCCTTTGATTACCAAGTCCCGCATCGTTGCCTTTCCGCCCCCCTCAGTGCAAACAATGTAGTTGGCGGATTTGGCTCTCGTCAGAGCCACGTAGAGAACACACAATTCTTGGAATGCAGCTTCGTTCTCCAGCTTGAACCGCGCCTCGCTTAAAGTCGGATCAAGTTCGCAGGCCTGCTTTCTCGGCATGCTCAACACCCATTCAATCCTTCGATCGATCCCTTCCCCTTCATGATGGGAGACGAGTCCCAAATTCCCGATATCGGTAAGTTCGCCGTCTCGGTTCGATTCAATTTCCGCAACGATCACGGCATCGAACCCCAAGCCCTTCGACTTGTGAATCGTCATGATTTGAACCACGCCCTTTGCGGTGCTCTCTCTTGCCACCACGCTCCTGGCATAGTTCACAAAGTCACCAACCGAGCGATTGCCGGTTCGATCAAAATCGCAGGTAACCTGGCGGAGTTGCTCAATCCTTCTCACCGCAAACTCGTCAGGTTCCAACCCGCCATGGCTGAGCCGATCCAGCCAATGATTGAGGGCGCCGGAGAATCCGGTGTCGTGAATCGCCTCGATCGTGGATTCGACCAACTTCTTCCGAGCCTGTTCCTCGTCCGAAACCGCAGTTCCATGTAGCGCAGGAGTCATGCAGAGATGTTTCCATGCCAAGGTATCGCCGGGATGGGCGGTAAGTTGCAGGAGAGCGAGAAAGGAGGAAGCGATCGGATGGTCGGAGCCGATCAACGTATCGCCATCAACGACCACCGCGACCTTCGTGTTGGCGCGCAGGTATTCCGCGATCAAAGCGGCGCTTTCATTCCGCCTTACCAAAACCGCACAACTCAGGTTTCGCTTCTGAGGCTCCATCTGATTCAAGATTTCGGCCACGACTTTCGCCCGCCTCAGAATCGGTGGTTCTGTATCCTCCCAGCCCGCCTTGGGAAGCGTATGGAGTTGCACCAGGCCTTCTCTCCCAAGATGTTCAGAAACATGGTCTTCCCAGGATGCTTTCCAACGATCAACGAACGGCCGATGTTCCGGAAACATCTCATCTAGAAGATCGTTGTTGCCGAAGACCCGATTCACGGCGTCGAGCACAACCGGAGCAGACCGGTAACTGCTATTCATGAGCCGCTTCGCGATCTGGTCACCTCCGTAGTGGTCGTAGATGTCGTGAAACAATCGCGAATCCCCCCCACGCCAACCAAAGATCGCCTGCTTCACATCACCGACATAGAAAAAACTCCGCTGCCCCGCCCCGCCTTGAATCACCTCATCAGCGAGGTTCTCAATCACGCTCCATTGACGCAGGCTGGTGTCTTGAAACTCATCAAGGAGCCAGTGATCAAACTTTCCGTCCAGACGATATTCGATATTCAAGAGCGCGTCATTGCCCTCCAAGCTAAGCTCAGATTGGGCATGCTCCGGAAGAAGCGCCCCACTGAGCAAAAGCTGGACGTCGTCGAATCCCAACTTTCCGGCGCGGCGAACCTGATCGTGATAGCGCGCCTCATACAGAGCCAGCAAGGTGTGCATTCCCCGCGTCTGCATCACATGGGGAAACACCTCACAATACATGATGTAGTCAAGGACTCGGGAAAGGTGAACGCAGACATCATGCCCCAGCTGGTAGTGCTTGCCATACAAGGAAACTTCAAAGCCTCCAGCCTCGTGGATTTCATGATACCCTTCAAACAGCCGAGCCTGAAGGGCCTTCGGCTTCGGCAAGGCCCTACCCGGTTTCATCTCCCTGATCAACTCGATAAATTCGTCCCACATTTTCCACGCTCTCTTATCGAACTCCACCCCACTCAAGCTCGAGAGAAGCTCTTCGCATTCCAGATCAACATCACCAATCCCTCGGAGCCAGCGACACCCTTCCGGCCAGATGGTTCTTTCCTCTCCCCAAAGCTCCCGTTTGGGCGCCCGAAGGTAGAGTTCGTGATATCGACTGACGAATCCATCCAACGCTCGCACAAGTTGCTTTTCCTCAATCCCAAATGTCGCCTGTTTAAACGATTCGGTAAACGCATCATGCAACCTATCCTCATCAAATAAACTGGCGAAGACTTCCCGCTGAGCCGCCGAAACTTCATTGGGCTCCATGATGTCAAATTTCGCAGACAACCCGAACTCTGCCGGGAAAGAGCTGAGGACCCGATTAAAGAAAGAGTCCAGAGTCCCTAGGGAAAGCATGTGTAGCTGTCCCACCACTTGTTGCAGAAGGCCCGTCGCGACCTCTGGACTAAAACCTGGAACTTCAATCTGATCACGTACCGCCGCGGCAAAATTCGGATCCGTGCACGCTTTGGCAAGCTTTCTCAAGATCTCGTCGAGAAACTCGGCCGCAGCTTTCCGGGTAAACGTTAGGGCGATGATCTTTTCCGGCGCAACCCCAAGAGCCAACAACTTCACGAACCGGTTCGTGAGGGCGTAGGTCTTTCCTGATCCGGCTGAAGCCAGGATCATCTCATTTCCGACTCTGGGTGTCATGTTAGGAATGATGAGACAAGCATTCCCCGCCCTTTTCGTTTTTGCGAATCCTTATTGAATCACTCGGAGTGATTCAGAAGTTACGCATGGCATCCAGTTTCGCCAATGCCGCTTTGGAATCAATCATCTCCGCGGCAAGAGGAATCCCGACTTCGAGATTTGGTGCTTTGCCGGCAATCACCAGCCCTGCCGCAGAATTGAGGAGAACCAAATCGCGCTTCGGCCCCTGAACCGTTCCATCCAGGATGCCTTCCAGAATGGCTGCATTCGCTGCAGCGTCACCCCCGGCTACCTCTTCCAGCGCCGGCGGTTCAATCCCAAAATCCGACGCCAAGATCTCAGTCACCTCGACTGCCTCCTGATCCTGGATCGAGGCCACGATCGTAGGCCCCATGGTCGACAACTCATCCATCGCTCGACCATCCGCCGTTTTGCCATGAACCGCCCAAGCTCTCTTGCGTCCCAGTTTCGCAAGAATTTCCGCAAAGACCGGCGGCAGCTCCTCCGAAAAAACCCCAACCAACTGAAAATCCGGCTTCACGGGATTCAGCAGCGGCCCCAAAATATTAAACACGGTTCGGACTCCCCTCTCCGCGAGCTCTTTTCTGACTGGGATCACAGCTTTGAAAGCGGGATGATAATGAGGGGCAAAAAGAAACCCAACCCCCGTCGACTTCAGGCATTCAACAAACTGATCTGGAGGAAGATCAATTTTGACGCCCAGCGATTCCAAAACATCAGCACCACCGCTCTTCGACGTAATCCCCCGATTCCCATGCTTCACCACGCTCAATCCCGCTGCGGCGAGAACGAAAATGCAGGAAGTGGACACATTGAAGAGATTGAGCTTGTCGCCGCCCGTCCCACAAACGTCAATCGTCAGGCCATTGAGAGAGGCTTTGTCGAGATTCGGCTTCACTGCCCGCTCCAAAAATGCATCCACAAAGGCCGCGATCTCCGTGGCGGTTTCCCCTTTTTCCGCCAGCTTGGCCAGAAGATCCGCCTTCACGCCGGGATCCACACCTTCATTTAATAATTCCGATGCGATGAATTGGACTTCGGAAACATCCAAATCGTTCCCATTTTCGAGTTTTTCATTTAGACTGGAGAGAGCGGTCGCCATAGGATTTCAACGTGAGTCGGATCAGGAATTGCGCAACCGGCAAAGGAGGAGACAGTCATTATCACTACAAATCATGGAATCGGAGAATTCTATCAGCGGAGAGAGTTGGAAGGGAAAACTTCTGGTTGCTTCGCCGTCACTTACGGAAGCGACCTTCGAAAGAACCGTCATTTTGCTCTTGGACCACTCGAAAACCGACGGTGCCATCGGCTATGTCTTGAATCGCTCAACCCAAAGCGTGGTCGGGGACTTGATGGAGCAACCCGAGTTTGAGAAACTCAATGCTGTTCCCGTGTTTGAAGGCGGGCCAGTGAGCCAGGAAAACCTCGTATTCACCTCGTTTGGCTGGAATGAGACCGACGGAAAGCTCCAATTCATGAGTCATTTATCGACTGCCGAGGCCAATCAGCATCTTCAGGAAGGTTTCAGTGTTCGGGCCTTTGTTGGCTACTCTGGGTGGTCGGCAGGCCAATTGGAAGCTGAAATGGAATGCGAAACGTGGACCCTTGCCGATCCTTCCCGGCAAATTCTTACTTTGGAGGCCCTGGGCACCCAACTTTGGGGTGATTTGATCCGCGATTTGAGCCCGATACACCGTTTGGCAGCGGACATGCCGGACGATCTCTCCTTGAATTAGGAACGTAACTGGACGTTGATAGACCGGTACGCCGCGTTTGTGAGAATTCGCCGATTTAGCGAATCATTCTTACTCAATGTGCGAAATTTTATTTAGGAAATACACGACCAAAGGATATGTCAGAGCCCCAAAATGATTCGGAAGACCGCAACCGCCCCCCTGAAGGTGGCGGTGGATTTAACTGGCGCGGGATGTTGCTGCTAATGATGGCGTTTCTGCTGTTTGGTCTCGCCTTCTCCCCTTTCATGAGTGGTCAGTCCGCAGCTGGCAAGCGAATTACCTACTCGGAATTCAAGCAGCTTGCAGAAGACAAGCAGATTGTCGCCAACGACGAAAAACCGATTCGCGTCGTGGAAGGCGAAGGAAAGCGCAAAACATTCATCAGCGGCTGGTATCTTCCTTCTGAATTGGAAAGTTCCGACGCTGAGAAAGAGGGCCCCCAACGTTTCCACGCCCTCATCAACCTTCGCTTCATCGAGGAAGACTTGATGGAAGTGCTGAAGACCGCGACTCCGGCCCCGGAAAGTGGGGATACCGCCGGGGAGACCCTTTTCGCTCACTTCTTGTTCGACATGGACAACAATGTCCTGCCGACCGTGATGATCAGTCTTCTGCCCATTTTGGTGCTTCTGGCGATCATCTACTTCCTCTTCCGTCACCAAATGAAGATGGCGGGGCGTGGGGCCATGAGCTTCGGCCGGAGCAAGGCCAAGATGATGAGCCTCGATAAGAACAAGATCACGTTCAAGAACGTCGCGGGTGTCGAAGAAGCCAAAGAAGAAGTTTGGGAAATCGTGGAATTCCTGAAGGATCCAAAGAAGTTCCAGCGTCTCGGTGGACGAATTCCGAAAGGTGTCCTGATGGTTGGCCCTCCTGGAACTGGTAAGACGCTTCTTGCCCGCGCGATCGCCGGTGAAGCTGATGTCCCGTTTTTCAGCATCAGCGGCTCCGATTTCGTCGAGATGTTCGTCGGTGTTGGCGCGTCCCGGGTTCGGGACATGTTTGAGCAGGGCAAAAAGAATGCTCCCTGCATCATTTTCATCGATGAGATCGACGCCGTAGGCCGCCATCGCGGACACGGACTGGGAGGCGGTCATGACGAGCGGGAACAAACCCTCAATGCCCTCTTGGTTGAAATGGATGGCTTCGACACCACGGAGGGTGTGATTATTATCGCCGCAACCAACCGTCCTGACGTTCTCGACCCGGCGTTATTGCGACCAGGTCGTTTCGACCGCCAGATCACCGTTAACTTGCCGGATGTGAACGGCCGTGAAGAGATTCTCGGGGTTCACGCGAAGAAAGTGAAACTGGCTGCGGATGTCGATATGGCGGTCATCGCAAGAGGAACCCCCGGTTACTCAGGCGCCGAACTTGCCAACGTCATCAATGAAGGCGCACTCCTTGCTGCCAGAAAAAATCAGAAATCCATCACGATGCGGGATCTTGAGGAAGCTCGTGATAAGGTTCGTTGGGGACGCGAAAGGCGAAGCCTGGCGTTGAGTGAAAAGGAAAAGGAAAACACGGCCTATCATGAGGCGGGCCATGCAATCCTGAACGTGCTGCTCGAACATACCGACCCCTTACACAAGGTCACCATCATTCCTCGGGGACCTTCTTTGGGATCAACCATGTTCCTCCCGGAGGAAGACAAATACACTCATCGTCGAAACGAACTTTTGGACAGTTTGGTCGTGGCCATGGGTGGCCGGGTCGCCGAGGAGATTGTCTTCGGCGACGTTACCAACGGGGCCTATGGTGATATCAAAATGGCCACCAACTCAGCGCGGAAAATGGTCTGTGAATGGGGCATGAGTTCGGAACTCGGAATGATCGAATACGGCGACAATCACGAACATGTTTTCCTTGCCCGTGATGTTTCGGCCGGCCGCAACTACAGCGAGGCCACTGCCCAAAAAATTGATCGCGAAGTCAAATCCCTCATCGATACAGCATATGAGACTGCGACAAACATGATCAATGAACACCGCAGCCAATTGGACGCGATCGCAAAGGCATTGTTGGAATACGAAACGCTTGATGCCAAGCACATCGGGGAAATCATGGAGTTTGGAGAGCTTAGAAATCCTCCAAGCAGCCCAACTCCTCCAGCCTTGCCATCAGATTCCGAAGCTCCATCCGAGCCCAAGCTCGAGCGGCCCAAGGAAAATGATGATGAACTTCCCGGCGGCCTTGAAGGAGCGCCAGTCGGAGCATAAGGATCAATAGAACAATCTTTCAAAAAGCTGGATCGAGGGTGAGCCTTGATCCAGCTTTTTTGTGTCCCGATTCTTCCCTCATGATTGGGGGAGAAAAGTTTCCTTCGCCATCACCTTGAGCTTAAAGCGGCACCAAATCGCCCGATTCAGCAGCCCAAGCTTCTCCGTCACACGCGATTCGATTCAGAATGAACCTTTGAAACGACCCACAGTCGACTTCTCAAAAGGCAGGCATCAGCCGAACTCTTGCAAGGTTTTGAAAGCCAAATTAGCACTCACCGTCTAACACATTTCTTAGACCAACAAAAAAAGGACCAGCGATTGCTGGCCCTTTCTTATTCTTCTGTAAATTGGTTTTTCTCGGCTTAGGCGAAGACGTCTTCCTTCTTCAGCTTCTTTACCAAAATGTAATAAAACACCGGGCGGAGTTTCGCACGATTGGAACGGCCGATCTTTTCGATGGCATGCTCAATGGCAGCATCCAATTTCGGTCCGTCCTCGAGTCCAAGTTTCTTGATCAGAAACTTCTGTTTGATTCCCTCAATCTCTTTCGGCTGCGCAGCTGCGACCAGCTTTGCGTCCGCCTTGTAAAGAGACGGTCCGAGGGACTTTGCAATCGCTCGCAACAAATCATCGTTGCAAGGGATCTTCTGTTTCTTCATCTGCGCTTTGCAGGCCTCGATGGCATCGTCAAGTTTGCTCATGTTAGGTCTTTGCCACGCAAATGACGAAAAGCAAGCCATCTTTGACAGTTCTTGTTTGTTTACTTGTTAGGCTTCAGCAGCTCTTTGGGTCTAGTTAACCGGTTAGGTTGAGGATTGCCGTTTGCGTCTCCGGTCACTTCGGTCCAGAATTTCGGATGCCCTTCATTCATGACGATTTCCTTCTGCAGTCCGACGCCGCACGGAAGCTCTACCATCAGTTCGCCAAGGACCAACCGATCCTCGACTATCACAACCACCTCCCGCCGGAAGACATTGCGACGAACCGTACCTTCGGCGACCTCTTCGAGATTTGGCTTGAGGGAGACCACTACAAATGGCGGGCGATGCGAAGCAATGGTGCTGCGGAACGATTTTGCACCGGCGACGCTGATCCTTACGACAAGTTCCTCGCCTTTGCCGAGACGGTGCCGAATGCATTAAGAAATCCGCTCTACCATTGGACCCATCTTGAACTCAAACGCTACTTCGGGATTGAGGAACTGCTGAGCCCCTCCACAGCCGAGGCCATCTGGAAACGGGCCAATGAGCAACTTGCTGACGAGCGACTTTCCGCACGGGGAATTCTCAAGGATTTCCAGGTTAAGGCACTTTGCACCACTGACGATCCGACAGATTCGCTCGAACATCACCAGTCCATTTCGGATTCCGATATCGGAACGAGAGTTTATCCGACCTTCCGGCCCGACCGCGCATTGATGGTCGACCAACCGTCCGTGTTCAACCCCTGGCTGGATCGGCTTAGGACGGTGGCCAACAACGACGTCTCAACTTACGCAGAATTGTGTGCGGCTCTCGAAAGCCGTCATGACTTTTTTCACAGCATTGGAGGAAGACTCTCGGATCATGGGCTCGAACACAGTTACGCCAACTTTTGCAGTGATGCAGAGGCCTCCAGAATCTTTGCAAAGGCCCTATCGGGCGAACCCGCGTCACCGGAGGAGAAATCCCAATTCGCGGCAAACCTCATGTTGCTCTTTGGGCAGTGGGCCTCGGCCAAAAATTGGACCATGCAGCTTCATCTGGGACCGATTCGCAACAACAACACCAGGTTGTTCAATCAGATCGGCACGGACATTGGTTGCGACTCGATTGGCGACTTCCCTCAGGCAAAATCGCTGTCATCCTTCCTCGGCAAACTCAGCGAAACCGATTCCCTGCCCAAAACGGTGATCTACAATATCAACCCGGTGGACAACTTCACGTTCGCGACCATGATCGGAAACTTCCAGGATGGAGAGATTCCTGGAAAAATCCAGTTCGGGTCCGGTTGGTGGTTCCTCGATCAGAAAGAAGGCATGGAGTGGCAGATGAACGCCCTCTCCAATTGCGGGCTTCTCTCGAGATTCATCGGGATGCTTACCGACTCCCGTTCCTTCATGAGTTTTCCACGCCACGAATATTTCCGGCGGACGCTTTGCAACCTGATTGGCGATGATGTCGAAAAGGGACTCATCCCGGACGACGACAGTCTCGTTGGCCCCATGGTTGAGAACATTTGCTTCGGAAACGCCCGCGAATACCTGGGTCTCGAAATCTAGATGAGCCGGACTTTGTGAAAAATTTCACAAAATCCCGTTGCGGCACCAATCTCGAAGGCCAGATTGGGCGCAACCATGGCTTTTCACGTTCCCGCCGAGGTCGAAAAAGAGGTCGACGAGCGCATCACTCACTATCCGGTCAAACGCAGTGCGGTGCTGCCTACTTTGCATGCCCTGCAGCATCATTTCCGTTACATCGACAATGACGCCGTTGAATGGACCGCGTCCAAGTTGGACCTGGAACCCATCCAGGTTTTGGAAGTGGTGACGTTTTATCCCGGTTTCCGACAAACTGCCCCCGGCAAATATCATATCCGGGTCTGTCGAACCCTGTCCTGTGCAATGGCCGGGAGTGAGGAATTGATGGAAAAACTTTGTGAAATCGCTCAAATCGATCGCTCGGCGGTGGATCATCACCACCCGATTGCGGTATCAGCAGATGGCAAGTTCAGCATCGAGTTCGCCGAATGCCTGGCCTCCTGCGGCACTGGCCCCGTCTGTATGGTGGAAGACGATTTCCATGAGGCCATCTCTCCTGATAAGGCTGCCGACCTTCTGTCCTCTTACCAATAATCCAGCACTCCCATGTCCGACGTCACCTACAAGGCAGACAAACAGCCTCACGAGCGTGAGTATCGCCTCATCTTTCGAAACATCGACCGCGAGGGTTGGACCCCCGGGATCGACTCTTTTCTGGGGGATGGCGGTTATGAGCAGTTGAAGACTGCGATGAAGATGGAGCCCGGCGATATCACGACCGAAGTCAAGAAGGCGGGAGTTCGTGGTCGCGGCGGAGCCGGCTTTCCTGCGGGAGTGAAGTGGGGCTTTATCCCACCGAACAACACCAAGCCGGTCTATTTGATCTGTAATGCTGACGAGTCGGAGCCCGGCACGTTCAAGGACCGCTACATCATGCATCAGGATCCCCATCAACTGATCGAAGGGATGGCGATTGCCTGTTATGCGGTAGGGTGTCACCTTGCCTACATTTACATCCGGGAGGAGTTTCCCGAGGCGGCCAAAATTCTCGAGGCCGCGATCGAAGAAGCAAAACAGCACAATTTTTTGGGCAAGGATATCCAGGGAAGCGGATACGACTTGGAGATCTATGTTCATCGCGGTGCTGGTGCTTACATTTGCGGTGAAGAAACCGGGCTCATCGAGTCGTTGGAAGGGAAGCGCCCCTATCCACGAATCAAGCCTCCCTATTTCCCGGCGGCCATGGGGCTTTACCTCGCGCCAACGATTGTGAACAATGTGGAAACGCTTTGCCACGTGAAGCACATCATCAAAATGGGGGGTGAGGAGTATGCGAAGCTGGGCACGCCGAACAACACGGGCACCCGGATCCTTTGTGTGAGCGGCGATGTTCAGAAGACAGGGTATTTCGAAGTCGAAGTCGGCAAGGTCACCCTCGAGCATCTGATCAACGACATGTGTGGCGGTCTCAAGAAAGGTCGCAAGCTCAAGGCCATCATCCCCGGCGGAAGTTCGGCCAAGGTTTTGCGCGCGGATGAAACCTTCAAGGTAAAGGATCAAGAGCTCTCCATTTGGGACATCCCGATGGATTTTGACACGTTGGCAGCCTGCGGCTCAATGGCCGGTTCCGGCGGTGTGATCGTGATCGATGACAGTCGTCCCATTAGTTGGGTGCTGAACAACATCAACAAGTTCTACGCGCACGAAAGCTGCGGCCAATGCACGCCTTGTCGCGAAGGATCCCTTTGGATGGCGAAGATCACCGATCGCCTCGTTGCCGGGGAAGGCTCACCGAGTGACGTTGACACGCTCGATTCGGTGGCACGCAACATTGATGGGCGCACAATTTGTGCCTTTGGAGAAGCCTGCGCCTGGCCAACCGAGAGTTTCGTGGAGAAGTTCCGGGATGAACTCGTGAACGACACGAAAGAGGACTTGGAAGGAAAGATCGTCAACCCGGTCACAAAGTTGGCGGCGGCGAACCTCGCCAACGCTTAGATGAGTCCCGGGGCGCCTTAAGCGCCGACCTTACTGCCCGTCCGCCATGGCCTGAGCTTTCATGGATAGCTCTGCTGACTTGAAGATGTGCTCCTGAGTCATCGCGTTTTCGGTACCATTCATGACGTCGAGAATCATCTCCCCAAAGAACGGGAACCCGGTGATTCCCTCGCAATCGATTTCCTCTTCAGAGTCGGAAGTCACCAGGAAGATCTTATTCCCGGGCGTTTCCTGAGCGACGTTCGTGTATTTGCGGATTTCCAACGTTCCTTTTGAGCCGACAATAAATACCCGGCCATCTCCCCAAACGCGGGAACCATCGGCCGTCAACCAATCGACACGGGCGTAACAGCTTGCTCCCGTGTCCATGGTCAGGGAAGCCTCGCCAAAGTCTTCCAACCCCGGTTTTTCAGGTGCCGTAAAATTCGCCACCCGAGCAAAATTGACCTCACCATCTTCAGCACCCGTCCATCGCAGGAACTGTTCAAATTGATGCGAGCCAATATCGGTCAGGATACCGCCATACTTTTCCTTTTCAAAAAACCAATCTGGCCGTGCGTCACGTGACATCCGATGGGGAGCCAGGCAAATCACCTGCAGGACATCCCCAATCACACCGTCATCGATCAGCTTCGTCGCGTGCATGGACGATTCATTGTGAAGGCGCTCGGAAAAGTAGCAGAAATAGCGTTTCCCAGTTGTGGCCACCGTTTGCCGAACCTCTTCCAACTGTTCAAGCGTGGTAAACGGAGACTTATCCACAAAGTAATGTTTTCCGGCGTTGAGCACCTTGACTCCGAGCGGAGCCCGATCGCAAGGAATCGAGGCATTGGCGACCAGTTGCGTTTCCTCATCTTCGAGGATTTCCGAAAGCGAGTCGACAGGAACTGCTTCCGGGTTCTTGGCAACGAATTCCGCGACTTTGGCCGGATCCGAATCCCAGACAAATTTCAACGTCGCTCCGGCGTCTTTGAGACCATTGGTTTGACCGTAAATGTGCCCGTGATCTAATCCTGCAACAGAAAAGACAAACTCTCCCGGCTTTACGACGGGAGGAAGGGTTTGTGAGGTTGGGGCGTAGTCGTATCCAGTCTTGGCCATGCGAGACCACATAGAGAGCGGTGCATCGGTTTCAAGGCAGTTGTATGCCTAAAAGCAGAAAATCCGCGCAAAATTCTCCAAAGGAGACTGCATGGGCAAGTTTCTCTCCTCGAGGATGGGTCGAGATCAATTCTCCGAATAAGCCCATCACGTCCCGAGATGAAGGGGGCCTGGAGAATGCCCTGCGCCTTTTTGATTCTATTCCATTCTCTCAAACGCTGCGGGATTTCCCAGTTCGCCGGCTAGACCAACCGGAGTCAGCGCAATCATGGCCGGGCTTCCTTGGACCTTGAAAGATCTCACACCTTTCGGCAGCACACGGTCAATCTTCCATTTCCCCTTATCCTGAGTCTGCAGAACCCACCACCGCACATTGTCTTCGCTTTCTCCTCCCGACCACGAGAGGGAGAATTCACTGTCGCTTGTCTTGGTGACCTCTGCCGCAATGGTGGGTGCCGTTTTTCGAATCAGCCAGGGACTTTCCGGCACAAGAGCGATCTCGCTGTAGGCTCCGCCCTTCAGGATCCCGTTCACATTCGAAACATTCTCCATCAGAGATTTCATGCTGAAGTGAAGATGCCCCGTTCCGTTGGGAAGGTTGTTGTGCGATCGGGCAATCTCGATCTGCCGCAATGACTCCTTGGCGGATCGCTGCTCGGTCTTGATGCGATACGTTGCAATCCCCGGCCAGAGATGACGCTGAACAACATTTTCGTCGCGCCACCAATCATACAACCCGGCAAACCCCAGCTGAGGATGCGTGGTGTCCCAGTAAAGCTGCGGCGCCAGATAATCGACCCAACCTTCCTGCCACCAGAGCAACACGTCTGTGTAAAGCGTTTCGTAGGTGTCGAGTCCCGCCTTCACCTGCTCCGGGTATCCCGGGCGATAAATCCCAAACGGACTGATCCCGAATTTCACCCAAGGCTTGACCTCTTTAACCTCAGCCCTCAGATCCCGAACGAAATCGTTTACATGCTCGCGCCGCCAGTCCCCCTTGGTCAATTCGCCGCCGGATTCCTTGTAGGCTGTCCAACTATAGTAATCGTTGAACTGCCTCCACTCTCCCTTTTCGTTCTTCACCGGGTAAGGATAGAAGTAGTCATCCAAATGGATGGCGTCGACATCGTAGTTGGTGAGAACTTCCTTTACCACTTCGAGAACCCGTTTCCTCGCAAATTCCTGGGTCGGTTCCAACCAGACCTTGTCGCCGTAGTAACGCAGGGATTTTTTGTGGGAAACCGCCAAGTGCGTCTTGGAGGGATTCACATACCTTGAATTGATCACCCGAAATGGATTGAGCCAGGCATGTAGTTCCAGACCGCGCCGGTGCGTTTCCTTTAGCGCAAAGGCCAGTGGATCATAACCGGGATCCATTCCCATGGTTCCGGTAAACCAGGGACACCAGGGTTCAATTTTGGAAGGCCAAATCGTATCACATTGGGAACGGATTTGGAGGACCACGGCATTGAGATTGAGTTCAACACATCGATCCAGAATGGCGATGAACTCTTGCTGCTGCTCTTCCATCGACAACCCTGCCTTGCTGGGCCAATCCACGTTGTGGACGGTCGTGACCCAAACTCCACGGAATTCACGCTTTGGGACGGGTGGCAGAGCTTCCACCTTAACGTAGTTCGGGTTGGCACCAAGCCCTCCCACGCTCATCATGAGCAGGTAAAATATCCAATAGGGCTTCATCAAAGTGATTCGAGTCAACTTCACAGCGCGATCTTCAGCGGCAGCGTTACAAACGATCGGTCGATTTATACCAGCGCCACATTCTTTTGAAAAGTCTTATGCTTTGAACAAAATGCCGTGCTGGCGGCGATTCATTACCAACCAAACTTACAGGAAGTATCATGAGTGAACAATCCATCCTTTCTCCGAATCCCGCATCATCCCTCCCCTTTTCTGAAACTGGAGGAATTCCCGATCAGGCACCTCAGTTTGAGCAGCCGGCAAAAACAACCCCAAAACTGCTTTGGCTTTGGATTACGCTCGGTGTTCTAGCGGTCCTGATGGCGACCGGGTATTTCGCCTACCGCTATTATTTCCAGGCTCACATTGCGGCAACCAATCTCACTCCGCAGGAACAGCTCCTGCTTGAAGCCAAAATGGAAGCCCTTGAAGAAGCCGGCTCCACAGCCCCGGCCGATCAACCCGGGTTTCTCGTTGAAACCAATCAAGTTACTCTCATCCAGCCGAATGGGACCGCGGTGGCACCTCCAGATCCGGCCGATCCGCGGACGTTGCGACTGACGGAACGGGAAATTAACGGAATGCTGAATCACAACAGCAATCTGGGTGAACGGGTCAAGGTTCTCTTCAAACCCGGCTATATCGACATCCAGTATGTGCAACCGGTGGATGAACAGGTTGCCTTGATTGGTGGCAAGTCCCTCCGCTTGAGCTTGGATCTGGCCCTCCAAAAGTCCCCCGGAGGAAGCATGGATTTGACCATCCGCGACGTCAACATTGCTGGAGTGCCGATGCCGACAGCCTGGCTTGAGCTTGCCGGGATCCCCAAGGGAGAGAATCTTCTGGCCGGATTGGAAAGCGAGTATGAGTTCTTTCGCCAAATTGTCGCCGGTATCGAGGTGCTGGACATCAGTTCCGGCGAGCTTCGTGTCCGATTGGCCGAATAAGTTCACACCTGAGACTCCTGAATAACCCACTTTGGCGACGGCCGAGGTGGGTTATTTTTTGGTTGGAATGCTGGAGCTTGGTCCGAACTCGAAAAACAGTGGAAAAGCCGCTATCGACACCTCAGGTTCCCGAATGATTTTTCTCGGAATCGATAGCGGAACCCAAAGCACGAAATGTATCGCTTTGGATACGGACTCCGGCCACGTGGTGGCTGAAGCTCAGGAGGGTTATGAGATGATTTCGGGCCTGTCTGAAGGTCACTTGGAGCAGGAGCCCAGAGTCTGGATAGAGGCCTGTGAAACGACCATCTCCAGTTGCCTCTCCCAGTTGGGAGAAAGAAAGAATGAGGTGCGAGGAATTGGAGTCAGCGGTCAGCAACATGGATTGGTGGTGCTCGATGCCGACAAAAAGGTGATTCGGCCCGCAAAACTTTGGTGCGACACTTCCACGGTGGAACAATGCGCTCAATTCGAAGAGGCTTTTGGAGGCACAACGGGCCTGATCAAAAAAGGGGGTAACGCCATGCTCCCGGGCTACACCGCGCCAAAGATCGCCTGGCTCAAGCAAAACGAGCCCGATCATTTTTCGGCTACGAAACATGTTTTGCTTCCCCATGATTACATCAACTTCTGGCTGACGGGGGAGCTTCGAATGGAATATGGAGACGCATCCGGAACAGGGTTGATGGACGTGCGCACCCGCACCTGGTGCGAAGATTTGATCAATTTCATTGACCCGGCCGTAAATGAAATGCTTCCCGAGCTGAGCTCATCCACCTCTGGAAGTTGCTCTCTCAAGCCGGAACTTGCGGAGAAATTCGGGCTCACCAAGGACATCGTCGTAAGCGCCGGAGGTGGCGACAATATGATGGGAGCGATCGGGACCGGAAATGTCACGCCCGGAATCGTCACCGCCAGTTTTGGAACGTCCGGAACGCTCTACGCTTGTTCCGACAGGCCGATCGTTGATCCAAAGGGAGAAGTCGCAGCATTTTGCGACAGCACCGACCAATGGCTTCCTCTGGTCTGCACCATGAATGTGACTGTTGCCACCGAGCAGGTTCGAGAAATGTTTGGCTGGGAGATTTCAGAACTTGAACGTGCGGTCAGTTCGACCAAGCCAGGAGCAGAAGGCCTAACATTTTTACCCTACCTGAACGGTGAACGGACCCCTAATCTACCCAATGCGTCGGGGTCATTTTTTGGTCTGAAACCCTCCAACATGACCCCGCAACATCTCGCGCGCGCGGCGATGGAGGGAGCAACCCTGGGACTTGCCTACGGCTTGGGCCGTCTCCGGGAACTGGGAGTCACGCCGACTGAAATCAGACTTACCGGTGGCGGAAGCAAGAGCGCTATCTGGCGCCAGATCGCTGCGGATTGCTTCGGGGTTCCGGTTGTGACTCTGGCCACAGCCGAAGGAGCGGGGCTCGGAGCCGCGATTCAAGCGGCATTCGCAAGTGGGGACTTTGGAAGTGATCTTTCCCGGCTATGTGATCAATGGGTGGCGCTTGACGATAAGACCCGGGCAGAACCTTTGGCCGAAAACGTCGCACTCTACCAAGCCCAATTGGAAAAGTTTAGCTCACTGACCTCCCTGTTGGCGGCGAATCAATACCTGTAGGGCTTTGGCGGGGTTCGTGATGATTGGGCGCCTCTGCGACGTCTAATTTTCATGAACAACCTCACCAAACTTTTCCAACTCCTATGGGGAGATTACCTCGCCTTGAATCCCGACGCGAAGCGGATTTTCGATCTCCTGACTGAGCGTGGCGAGCAAATCGTTAATGATCACATTGCGCTCCGAACCTTCAATGAGCCGAGAGTCGATCTTCAGGTTCTCGCGAAACCCTTTCTCAGCGAAGGCTACGAACAAGCTGGATCCTATCAATTCCCGGGAAAACATCTCGATGCCCGGCATTTCGAGCATCCGGACTCCTCATTTCCGCGAATTTTCATCAGTCAGCTCCAGCTTGAAGCTTTTTCGCCTGAGTTGCAGAAGACCGTGACCGAATTGCTTGAAGACGCCCCCGAAGACATGGCTGGCAATCTCCATGCCTCCCTTTCAGGGCGCCCTTGGAATTTGAGCTTCGAAACGTATGAGAATCTTCGCAAGGAAAGCGAATACGCAGCCTGGATGGGTGCGTTTGGTTTTCGCCCAAACCACTTCACGATTCTCGTCAACTCCTTGAACACTTTCCCTGGCATTCGCGAGTTGGTCGAGTTTTTGAAGGAAAACGGGTTCGAAATCAACGCAAGCGGCGGCGAGATCAAGGGCTCCACCGAATCCATGCTCGAGCAGGCCTCAACCCTCGCGAACCGAGTCGCCGTAACTTTTTCGGATGGCGTCGAAACCATTCCATCCTGCTACTATGAATTCGCCCAGCGGCACCCCATGCCAAATGGCGAACTATTTTCGGGATTCCTGGCCCAATCCGCCGACAAAATCTTCGAAAGCACCGACAAACGCTAAGTCACCGACAGCCGCGCCCTGTGGAAGCTTGCAGGAAAACGAGGCAGGTCTAGGTTGGGAGAACATCATGTTTGACGATTTTCTCAACATTCTTCGGGCAAACTCCGATTCGGAGGGAAATGCCTGGCTAGATCAATTCTTGTCTTCTGATCCTGAGTTTAACCAGCGAAAGTTCTTCTACGCGTTCAGCGGAGCGACACGCTTGTTCCCGAAAACTCCGATCTCCTTTCGAGCACCAGGTTCAAGCGAGTCTGAGCCGGAAAAGCAGTGGACGGTCGATCAATTGGCTCGCTCGGTGATGCTTCAGTTTTTGGGAAAGCAGGATTCCGAGCTGTTTCTCCGTTCGCTCAAAGCCTTGGTAGAGACGGCGGATTTACGCGAAACCGTGGCGATCTTTTCCACGTTTCATTTCCTCCCTTTTCCCGATGAACTTTCTCCTCTGGCCCGCGAAGGACTTCGGACCAACATCGTCGACGTCTTTGATGCCATCGCGCTCAACAACACCTTCCCCTCAAAACACTTTGACGAAGAGGGCTGGAATCAAATGGTGTTGAAGGCGTTTTTCCTAAGTCGCCCAACCTACCAGATTCTCGGCTTGGACGACCGGGCCAACAAAACCCTCGCCAAGGCGCTCTCCAACTACGCCCACGAACGGTGGGCTGCCGGACGCGTCATTTCCCCGGAAATCTGGCGGTCGTGCAAGGCGTTTATTGATGCTGAGATGGCAAAAGACTTCGTCACAGCCGTTGAGTCCGCGCAGGAAGGACACCGGGAAGCGGTCGCCCTATGCATTCAGGAAGGCTCCACAACGGAAGACCTGGCGGCGCTCAAAGAAACACTCGCAGACGAGATCTCCTTGATTGAGTCGGGGCAGCTCACCTGGAATTCGCTTGGCGAAAAGCTCCTGAACTGACAGCATTGCGGAGAGTTGGTCCTTCAGCTTGATCCGGATTCATGCATTCCTTTGCAAGTGAATTGAACTGGATTACAATTTTGATAATTTTAATTAACTCTGCGTAACCAATGAAACTCCCCATTTCACTCCTCGCCTTGCTCTTGGCGTCCTCTCTCAGCAGTTGTGTGGTCATGGAAAATGCCGCGACTCAACTGAAGCCCGTTGCCAAGAACCTTCGCCAAGGGTTCGCTGAAATCGGTGATCGCAGTCAAAAAGGATTGGCGCGCCTCGAATCGCGGCTGGAACAGAGGGCAAAGGAGCGTCGGCAGATGTCTTCCGGCCGACCAACGTCAATTTGGTCCGGGATTGGCGCAGGAGTTCCAAAACGTGAAACTTACGCGAGCAATCGCACTTCGAGTTCATCAACGAGGAGCGCATCCGTGAGTTCCAAGCCCAAACCTCAGGTCAAAAAGCCTGCGCCCTCGCCGTGGAGCAGCGGTTCTACGCCGGTTTCATCGAATCGATCAAGCCAGTCATCAATCGGTTCCAATTCTTCAAAGGCGGCGGATTCAAGTTCATCGGTACCAAAACTCAATAATCTCCCGTTCGCGGTCGCGGTCCCCGGACGTTCCGGATATGTGACGCTTCCGAATCGTGATCTCCCGGATATTGATGTTCGCGGTATTCCACCGGGAACGCCTGTGGAAGTCCAGGATCCCGAGCGAACCGGAGAGACCATTCAGTTCAAGGTTCCCTGAAGCAGCGACGCTTAAGCGTCGTTCAGTTCGGCCAGAACTTCCGGGTCCCTCACATCGGCCCAATCTCCGCTCAGCTCAACGGCTCGGACTTTTCTACCATCCAACGCCATATTGCGGATCGCGTCAGTCAGCTCGTATTCACCCCGAGGAGACAGTTCGAGATTCGCGATGTAGTCGTAAATTTCCGGAGTAAAGGTGTAGATCCCCGCGTTGTAGTATGGGCTCGTCGGCTGACCCGGTTGAGGCTTTTCAATAAGATCGGTGACATAGTCATTCGTAATGAAGACGGCGCCGCCTTTGGAAACATCCTGATCAACTTTGACCGTCATCCGGGCGTCGTCTCCATCGAGCTCTACGAGAGGGGCATAGCTTTCCGGTGAAACCAGAATATCACCGTAGCTGAGAACAAAGGGGTCCTCTCCGGTGAAACCGCGTCCCAACTCCACAACTTTACCGGTTCCATCCTGAGTGACTTGCTCAACATATTCGACTTTGACGCCAAACTTTGAGCCATCGCCAAAAAACTCCATAATCACTTCCTTCCGATAACCGACCACGATCAGGAATTCGCGAACTCCGTTCTTCGAGAGTCCATCCACGATGTGCTGGAGAATCGGTTTTCCCTGCACGGGCAACATCGGCTTGGGCACATCGTCGGTCAGACTCTTCATTCGCGTCCCTCTGCCGGCAGCCAGGATCATCGCTCTTGAAACTTCCTTCGTGTTCATAGGCGCGAGTAAAGCAAAGCGCGCCAACTCCACAACCAATATTGGGAAGAAGCCAATTCCGCAGCTTTCGAGAAAGGGCCAAATCGTTGTCTGCCGCTACAAAATTCGGGGAGTTTTATCACGCAAGTTTGAAAGGGATTGCGTCAAACTGGGGTAATCTCAAAAGGACCGTCTCTTTTTGCGTTCAGTTTCCGATACCAGTCTGATAAAATCTACTTCGCAGCCTTTCACATTGTTCGTGAAATCAAAACACACCCAATCGGTAAGATGAAAAAACTTCTCTTCGTCGCCACGCTGCTTTCGGCAGCCATTTGTGCCCCCGCCTTCTCGCAGGATGCCGCAAATCAGGATAGCGCTGACTCCGCCCTAACGTTTCAGCACTATCCGCGTTATTATTACAACGCCAGTAGAGCCCCCAAATTCACCCTGCTCTTTAATTCGCCAGTTGCTCCCACCCGTGCCGGAAGGGAGCTTTTTTTTGAGGATCATGATGGCAAGGCCGTGAATGCGACAGTCCGCAATTCGACCGCTGACGAGATTGAGCGATTTTGGAAATATTATGGCAGTCAGGACAGCACCTCTCCTCCGGCCGAACGGTTTCTGACCGTTTCTCCCTCGCGACTGCTCCCGGTCGGAAAGAACTGGAAGCTGGTGGTTCCAGAAGGGCTCCGGGCCTCAGATCGACAGTTTCAATTGAAAAAGCGGGTCAACGTCGGAGCTGGCTCGGTTAGGCCCTTCACCGTGACGAGTTCTTACGCGGAGAACCCCTACAATTCAGAGCCCACCATCGGGGTGTCATTTTCCAAAGCAATCGAACAGACGGTTGCCAGCAATTTGGATCGCTTTATTCAACTCTCGCCGACGCCCGAGAATCTCAGAATCGAAACGTTCCAACGCAGCGTCCGCTTGCATGGCGATTTCAAGTATGGGCAAAAATACGACCTCCTCGTCCGGGCGGGATTGCTGGCGACAGACGATCTTGAGCTGGAAGAGGCTTATCGCTCGACCGTCACGTTTGAGCCGCGCGAAGGGTTCATTACCCTCCCCGATTACGAGGTTGCGCAACCAATCAGCGGAGAAGGCAAGTTCAAGATCCTGGCCGGGAACCTGGAAAGCCTCCGAATTCGCGTCAAGGACTTGAAGGGCAACGCGCTCGTCTATGCGAAACGCGGCTATGCGATCTACAACCCCGAAAAGATCGATTGGGAGGAAGGGCAGAAATACCCCGCCTTTGAAATGGTTCCCGGCAAAGTCATCTATGACGAAACGATTACCTTGAAAAGCGAACTCGATCATAGCGACAGTTACGAGATCAATTGGAGCGATATTCTGCCGGAAGGAACCTCTGCGGGTCTCTATCTTGCGGTCGAGGGAGAATCCCGGGATCACCCCAACTTGAAGAAGCATCGCGTCGGCGCTTCCAGCATTGTTCAGCTCACCGATCTGGGAATCGTATGGAAAAAGAATCGCGATCAGGCTCTGGTTTACGCCTTTTCCCTCAAAACAGGCCAAGCCGTTCCGGGAGCTGAACTGCAACTCTTTGATTCCGACAACACCGAACTCTCCACCCAGACAACGAACCAAGACGGTGTCGTCAGTTTTCCACTGACGGGTTCCAATGCGGAAACCACTTACCTCGTCGCAAGCCACGGACAAGACCGCTATGCAACGGACTTTGATCCGAGCATGAAGTATGGCCTTTCCACATGGCGGTTTGACATCAATCAAAAGTATTGGAGAACTCCGGACGTCCGCCTCCGGACCTTCATGTTCAGCGATCGGGGGATCTACAAACCGGGGGACACGGTAAACCTCAAGGCGGTCACAAGAATGGCTGATGGAGACCGGTTGGCGCGACCAAACCGCGGGAAGTCCTTTGATGCCAAACTGACAATCTATGACAGCAGGGGAATGGTGGTATCAAAGCGCGATGTTTCCTTCTCGGAGCGCGGTTCCCTGGATGTTTCCTTCCCAATCCCCATGGGAAATGTCGGCAGCTATCGGGCACAACTCGACTTTGACGCGTTGTTAGGGAAAAACCCAAACGATCCGGAGGACGATCACTATGATCGGTTTGCGAGCCATTATTTCACGGTAGCCGACTACCGGCCAAACACCTTTGAAGTTCACGTCAACGGGCAGGGAACCTACGATGGAAACGAAGCCATTGAGATACCGGTGAAGGCGAATTACTATCGGGGTAAGCCTCTCTCCAAGGCCCAGATGCAATGGCACGCGTCCTACTTCGCGTCGACGTTCCGGCCCTCGAACTTTGAGGCGTATACGTTTGGGGAGGAGAATCCCAATATTCGCGGGCACAAAGCCGGTGAGGAGGAACTTTCGCCGGAAGGCTCCAGCGTCGCCAAACTCGACTTCATTCCAACTGGAGAACTGGAGCAACCGGTTCGCGTCCAACTGGGGGTGGATATCACCGATATCAACCAGCAAACCATCAGTCAGCAGTCCAGCTTTTTGGTTCATTCCTCGGACTACTACCTTGGTCTCAAGCTGCCGGATGGCTGGCTCGAGGCCGGTAACCCGATCCAACTGGAGATGCTGCCGGTTACCCGGGATGAGCAAATTTACGAGGGGAGCGTGGAAGCCAAATTGACGATTGAGCGCGAAGTTTGGACGACAACCAAAATCAAGACGGCCGGAGGACAAATCCGGCACAAGAACGAATGGGTCTATCAACCCGTGAGCGAACAGGTGGTCACGGTGCAAAAGGATGCGAACCAAACCGTCACCCTGCCGGAAGGTGGAACCTACCGCTTCACCTTGGAGACAACCGGAGATGAGTCCAAAATCAAAACGGTCACCAAGCGATACATCTGGGGGGATGGAGATGTTTATTGGGCGCATCGCGACGGCGACGCGATTGAATTGGTGACGGATCAGGAGAGCTATGTGGTTGGCGACACCGCCAAGATCATGGTTCGTTCTCCCATTCTCGGAACCGCTCTAATCACCACCGAACGTGCCGGGGTCTACCGGACCTTTGTTCGGGAACTCTCAAGCAAGAGCCAAATGATTGATCTTCCCATCACCGGAACGGACGCGCCGAACCTGTTCGTGAGCGTTTTGGTGATTCGGGGCTCCCAGGACAGCCCCCACAAGTATCAGGACACCGATTACAAGCTGGGATACTGTGAGCTGAAGGTTAGTCAGCCAGCAAACGCTCTTTCCGTATCGTTCCAGCAGTCGCAGGCCGAAGTATTGCCAGGATCACAAGTGGAGGTGGTTGCCAGCATCCATGATTCGTCGGGGCAGCCGGTGGCAAATGCCGAGGTTGCACTTTATGCGGTTGATCGCGGAGTTTTAAGTCTCACTGGCTATGAGATCCCCGATCCGGGCAGCGTCTTTCACAGCCCCTACCCATTGTCGGTGAAAACCTGGCATACCCTTTTTGATGTGATGACGGAAAATCCCGAGGAGCGCAACTATAGCAACAAGGGGTTGATGATAGGTGGTGGAGGAAGTGATCTCGCCATGCTGCGTCAGAATGCGAGAAAGGATTTTCGAGCAACTGCATTCTGGGAGGGAACCCTGCTCAGTGATGCCGACGGAACCGTCACGGCATCCTTCACCGCGCCCGAGAACTTGACCGAATTCAAGATTTTCGCCGTCGCCCTGGGAGTCGACACGGATCAGTATGGTTCCGGGTCGTCCAAAGTCACGGTGAACAAACCAGTGGTGATCGAGCCTGCGCTTCCCGCGTTTGCCAATGTGGGAGATCAGTTCCTGCTTCAAGCGGTGGTTCACAACACCACGAACGAAGACGGTCGGTTTGAGGTCACCATGACGCCGGATGAGACCATTCAGTTTCTCGAAACCAATTTTCAGATTGTCCCGGCCGCGATCGAACCGGTTACCACCGATGGGGCCTGGAAAGCCGTGATCGATCTCAAGGCGCAGTCCACGGAGGCGATTCGACTTCCGGTGGAGTTTGTTGAAACAGGAGAGGCAACGTGGACATGGACCATCCGTGATCTCAACCAGAATGCGAAGGCCCGAACCGATTCCGTCGAAACGAGCTTGCGGGTTGGGTACCCCGTTCCGCTTCTTCGTGAAACTCACCATGTGAGGTTGGCACCCAATTCCAACGGTAATCTATTGGCCAGCTTTGGACCCGACGTCATGAATGGCATGGGTGACATTGATGTAACGATCTCAAACACGCGGATGTTGGAAGCGCTGGATGCCTTGGAATACAACCTGCAGTATCCCTATGGCTGTGTTGAACAAACGACCTCCTCGACACTTCCCTGGATGACGATGAACAGTCTGGAGAAGGCGTTTCCATCTCTCACCAAAGATCAGGAGGAGAAAGCAGAAGCCATTAACCACGGGCTCAACCGCCTGCTGAGTATGCAGACCCACTCTGGAGGGCTCAGTTACTGGCCCGGAGCTCAGGAACCCATGCTTTGGGGGAGCGCTTGGGGAGGATTGGCGTTAGCGCTTGGTCAACAACAAGGATTTGACCTTCCACAGGAGCGTCTTGACTCCCTGTGGTCATGGTTATCCGGCCAGCTCCGCACGGAAAAGGGTCAGGAAGGGCAAGGAGACAGCGATTACTACTATCGATGCCTCGGTCTCTATACTCTGGCCATCGCCGGAAAAGCAGAACCGTCCTACCATGAGGTCTATTATGAGGACCGCGACAAGATGAAGTCCGATGCGAAGGCTCTGCTTGCTTTGGCCATCCTCGAAGGCGGTACCGCTGAACAAAAGCCTCTCGTCAATGAACTTCTCAAAGCTGAAGAGTTGGAATCAACGATGCGTTGGTACGGCAAAGGAGTCGCGCTTTCGACTCGGCTGATTGCCCTGACCAAGCTCGATGCTCAAAGCACAGCGGTGGATGAGACCCTCAACCAACTCTTGAGCCACCGAAAGCCACCCTATGGCTGGGGGAGCACCTACGCGAATGCCTGGCCTCTCCTGGCCTTGGCGAATATCGCCGATAAAGAGGTCATCGATTCAAAGCCCGCCTCCATGAGTCTTGCCTGGGGAGACGAGAATCCGTCGATCGACCTCGAGGGAACGTTCAGCAGTCAAAACATCCGTTTCGGATTTGAGGGCGATATCCGAACTCGAGCCCTGAACTTTGAAAACGGAAACGATGCGCCGCTTTTTGCCAACATTTCCGTGGCAACTCGACCGGAAGAACTTTCCGCGGAAGCAAAGGATCGCGGATTTCAAATTCGCCGCACTTACTACAAGCTCGCTCCGGACGGCGCGCTCACAGAGTCGACCCATTTTGAAGTCGGAGATCTGGTGGTGGTGGACCTTGAGACCGGGATTCCAAATGATAACGAGACTTACCTTGCCATCGATGACCCCTTGCCCGGTGTGTTTGAGGCGATTAACCCCGCATTCGAGAACCGGGCCAATGTCGACACACCCTTGAATCGCTGGAAGCAACTCCGCCGCGATTACGAGGAAATTCGGACGGATCGCGCCCTGTTCTTCTCGAACGAAGTTTGGAAGAAAGGTACTTACAGTATCCAGTATCTCGCCCGGGTTGTTGCCTCGGGGAATGTGTCCGCTCCCCCGGCCAAAATCGAGGCGATGTATGAGCCGCAACGCTACGGCCTCAGCGCCACCACTCGTATTACCGCCAGTCTGCCAACTGCGAAGGAGAACCAGGTTGCGCAGAAGTAATTCCCTGTGTTCATAGTTCTGAAGACGTCGAATGAAGAGATCCCTGAAGATCATCATTGGTTTGGGAGTGTTTGGAATCCTGAACCTGGTTTCCTTTCTCTGGCTGGTACCGCTGTTTGTCCCCCTTCCAGAAGGATTGGCGCAACCGAATGATCCCTCGACCGTTATTACCGATGAAGATGGGCGCCCACTGAGGCGGTTCCTCGTCAACGGCGAAGAAGTTATCAGCGACTACGCGAGTTTGGATGAGATTCCCGAGGATTTCATCAACGCGACCGTCGCCGCGGAGGACAAGCGGTTTTGGGATCACATGGGGATCGATTTTTTCGCGATCTTCCGGGCAATCGGTGAAGCCATTGATGCCGGGTATCCAATCTCAGGGGCATCGACGATCACGCAACAGCTGGTGAAGATCACCGACGTCCCTCGTCCCCGAGGAATGAAGGCAAAGGTGATCGAGTCCGTGACTGGTCGAAAAATTGAGATGTTCAACAGCAAGGAGTGGATTCTGGAGAACTACATCAACCGGTTGCCCTACGGAAACATGCGCACGGGATGCCGCGCCGCAGCGCAAGGGTATTTCGGAAAACCATTGACCGACCTGTCACTCGCAGAAGCCGCCCTCCTTGCCGCGCTTCCCAACAAGCCAACCAGGTTCAATCCCTATAAGAACTTTGCTGGTGCCCGGGAGCGACAGCTTTGGATTCTCGACCGAATGCTGGAGGACGAGCACATCGACGAGAGCAGATGGAAGAGAGCTCGTGCTGAAGAGCTGGTTCTGGTCGGAGGCAAGAGCACCTTCCGTGCACCGCACGCGGTGGAGCTGATGGCCAAACTCTTTCCTGATGAGCTACACCCGGGCAACGTTCAATCCACGCTCAACCTCGAACTCCAGCAACATGCGGACCAAGCGATCGACGAGCACCTCGACTTCATTGCCCGCCATCGCTTGACGTCCCCCTTTCTTCACGCTGCCGTTGTCGTCATTGAAAACTCCACCGGAAGCATTCGCGTCCTGACCGGATCCCGAGATTACTTCGACCGAAACGGCGGCCAGATCAATGGGGCGTGGACCGCCCGCTCCCCGGGATCCGCGCTGAAACCCTTCACCTACCTTTTGGCGTTGGAGAATGGCTTTCCCGCCACAACGGTTTTGGCAGACGTTCCCACCGAGTTTCCGACTTCAACCGGTGTCTATCGTCCGGTGAACTATGATCGTAGTTATGCTGGGCCAGTACTGATTCGGCAGGCGCTGGGGAATTCCTTGAACATTCCAGCCGTCCGGATGTTGAGAAAATTGGGCGGGCCAGCACTGTTGCAAGAGAGACTCAAGGAGCTGGGTCTTACTTCACTCGACAAAGAGCCGTCTGAATATGGGTTGGGGCTCACGATAGGAAGCGCCGAGGTTCGCCTGCTTGAATTGACCAATGCCTATGCCTGTCTGGCTCGATTGGGAATCGCAAAACCCTACCGTTTTTTCCCGGGAGAAGATCAACCCGGAACCCGACTTTTTGATCAGGATGCCTGCTACGTGTTAACTGATATCCTGAGTGATAACGCAGCTCGTGCCCAGAGCTTCGGATGGAGCAATCCGCTGAACTTTCCGACGTTTCGAGTCGCCGCAAAAACCGGAACCAGTTCCGACTATCGCGATGCATGGACGGTTGGTTTTACTCCTGAATACACGGTCGGAGTCTGGGTCGGGAACTTTGACAACACACCGCTCGACCATTTTTCGGGTGTCGCCGGAGCGGGGCCCATTTTTCATTCCGTGATGGAGCGGCTTCATGCGGACCGTCCAGCGTCCTGGTATCCCCAACCGGATACTTTACGAATGGTCAACGTAGATCCGAACACCGGTCATAAGCAGAATGATCCGACGAAACCAGCAGTGTCCGAGTTCATCCAGACCTCCAGTTGGATCAAGGAAGCTACGGTTTTTGACTACGATGCGAAAGGGCGCGCTCTATTGCCCGAGCACTATGCGCCTTGGCTCGAGGGCGCCCCATCCTCGGTGCGTCAAAAGTTGGCAATTACCAAGTCTTCTATTCCTGACCGTTTCGAGATCACCAATCCCTTACCCGGAATGGTCATCTATTTGGATCCTGATCTCATCGAAGGAGGCCGCGTCATGTCTCTTGCCACCAATTCCACAAGCCTTGTCACCTGGTCCTCTCCGACCTTGGAAATTGATCAGAAGAGGGCCCTTCTCTTTCTCGTGCCGGGAGAACATCAAATTGTGGCCGAAAATAGCGAAACCGGGGAATTACACCGGGTGCATTTCGTGGTGGACGAAATCTGACCCGAAAACCCGGTTCCTCAGCTAGCGACTCAGAAGGACCTTTCCTTTCAAGAGGACTTCGGTAATGGCTCCATCCAACTGTTGGTCCAAAAATGGGGTGTTGGAGCTCTTCGACTTCATGAACTCGTTGGTGAAGTGAGTCGAAGTGTTAGGATCAAACACAACAAGATCAGCCGACTGGCCTTCAGCAATCTTGACCGGCTCTTTCTTCATCAGGCGACGCGGCTCGGCCGAATATCGCTTTACCAAAAGATCCCAACCGAATTTACCAGGTTTGATGAAGTGGTGGTAGAGCGACGGAACCGCGGTCTCAAGCCCGGTAATGCCAAATGGCGCACTCTCAAAGTCCGTGTTTTTTTCGAACTCGGTATGCGGAGCGTGATCTGTTGCGATGACGTCAATTACGCCCTCGATCAATCCCTGCAGCAATCCAAGATTATCTTCCGGAGTTCTGAGCGGAGGATTCATCTTGTAATGAGTGTCGTAGTCTTGAATGTCCTCTTCGTTGAAAATGAGGTGATGCGGCGAAACCTCGCAACTAACGCGGAATCCTTGGGCACCCATCTCCTCCTTAAAGCGCCGAATCGTGTTCAATCCCCTCGCGGTTGTGACGTGTTGAATATGCACGTGCGTTCCGGTGTATTGGGCAATTCGGATGTCACGATCCAAGGTAACTTCCTCGCTGATCGCGGGAATTCCAGGCAAGCCCAGTCGATAGGAGACCGCACCCTCATTCATGGCCCCCCCGGCCGTCAACGCCATGGTTTCGCAATGACTTGCCAGGAAGAGATCGAAAGTCTTGGCGTATTCCATCGCCCTTCGCAGCACCTGCGGATTTTCGATGGGTGAGCCGTCATCGGTTAGCAAGGCAACACCAGCCGATTTCATCCCCGAGATTCCGGCCAATTCCTCCCCCGCCCTTTGCTTCGTGATGCAGCCCGATGTCTCTACCTCGATGGGCGTAGCCTTGCCTTTTTCCAAGACCGCACGAACGAGGTCCCCACTGTCAATACTTGGTGCAGTATTCGGCATCAGCACAACTCCGGTCACCCCTCCATTGATGGCCGCGTCCGCACAGGTGGCGATCGTTTCTTTGCCTTCCTGCCCCGGTTCACGAGCATGAACGTGGACATCATAAAAACTTGGAAGAATTACCTTCCCAGCACAGTCAATGGTTATCGCCCCTTCAGGAATCTTCAGATTCGGAGCAACCGCTTTGATCTTACCGTCCTCCACAAGGACATCCGCTCTCTCCAGTTTGGGAGAGTCCTCAGAGGCAATTTCACCACCAACATAAATTCTAACTTTGCTCATCGTCATCTGGACTTCCGCCGGGTCGTAGGGAATAAAGGACCGCCATCCGGGTCGCGATTCCGTTCTCAACCTGGGTGTTGATCAGGCAGCGCTCGTATTGGGTAACTTCGTCGGCAAGCTCTACCCCCCTGTTGATGGGACCGGGATGGAGGACCCAGGTTCCGCGATCCTCAAGAGTCTTTAAGCGTTCCAGCGTCAGCCCAAAATTCCGGTGATACTCACCAAGGCTCGGGAAAAACTGGACCTTTTGGCGTTCCAACTGAACCCGAAGAAGATACACCGCCTCGGGATTCCAATCGAGCGCCTCATCCCATGTCCGAAACACCTTGAAATCAGGCGGCCCACCAGCGGGAATCAACGTCCCGGGTCCGAGAACGCCAATCTCGACTCCCAACTTCCTAAGAACCGTTGAAGTCGAACGTGCAACGCGCGAATGGAGAATGTCACCAACGATCAAAACCTTTCGTTTCCCAAAATCACCCCCCCAAACTTCGCTCAAGGTCAGGGCGTCTAGTAGTCCTTGGGTGGGATGCGCATGAAAACCATCTCCCGCGTTGATCACCGATGCCGCAGTGTTCTTTGCGATGAGCCCGGGAACCCCAGAGCGCTGATGCCTCACGACAATGTAGTCAACGCGCATTGCCTGAAGGGTCTCCACCGTGTCGAGAACGGATTCCCCTTTGGTGACTGAACTCTGCGCCACCGGCAGGTTGATAACATCCGCATCCATCCGCTTCGCGGCGACCTCAAACGACGTCGAAGTTCGCGTTGACGGTTCGTAAAAGAGGAGAAGAACCGTCTTCCCCTGAAGCCTGGGAACCTTTTTGACCGATCTGGCAAACAACTCCTTGAAGGGCGCCGCTCGATTCAAGATTTCTCGAATCTCCTCACGATCGAGTGATTCGAGATCGAGAAGGTCTTTGCGCACTTTCATGATTTGATAAGGGAAACGCTTTCTTCGTTGTCAGGTCCTTGGAGCCGAACATGAACATAATCTTCGCGCGAGGTTTCCAACGTTTCGCCGACATAGTCCGCTGAAATTGGCAATTCACGATTTCCCCGATCCACCAACGTCGCCAACTGAATGCAAGAGGGGCGCCCGTAGGCGGTTAAAGCGTCAATCGCCGCTCGTGTGGTTCGCCCCGTGAACAACACATCATCGAAGAGGACGACGTGGCATCCCTGAAGGTCAAAATCAATGTCTGAACTTTTCAGAGTCGGTATGTCACCCCGGTTGTCGAAATCGTCGCGGTAAAGTGAGATGTCGAGAGTTCCGAAAAAAACGTCTTCCCGCTTCTTTTTAACGAGATCAAAAACACGTTTGGCGAGCTCTACCCCGCGGTTGTAAATTCCCACAAATCCCAAGGGTTGAACGTCAGCGCACTCCTCCAGAATTTGAGCCGCAAGGCGCTGGATCTTGTGTTGGATATCGCTTTCGCGGAGGACTATTTGGGAATCACTCACAATGGAAGCGCATTCAATGCCGGGACACGCGAAAGTCAAGCGGCGTTGGTGGCGCTGTTAGGCCCCCAAGAGTTGGGTTTCCCGCAAAATATCATGGACCAAGGAAGGGCCCCTGTAGACGAGCCCGGTGTAAACTTGAACCAGCGCCGCGCCAGCCTCCAACCTTTCTCTGGCCGTTGCCCCATTCAGGATTCCACCCACCGAAATAATCGGGATCTTTGGATCAAGGGAGCATCGCCAAACCTGCAGACACTCCATCGAGCGCTCTTTCAACGGTCGACCACTCAATCCGCCGGCTTCATCAGCCATTGGGTGCCCCTGAACCGCAGTCTTATCAATCGTGGTGTTGGTCACAATCACCGCGTCGATTTCCAGCTCGCTCAGCATGTTGGCCAACCCCTTGGTTTGTTCGTCACTCAAATCGGGAGCCAGTTTCACGGCAATCGGCCGGAACAGCCCTGTCTCGTCCTCCAGTTGAATACGTTCCTCCTGGAGACGTTTGATCAATGCCTTACAGGAATCGATTGCCTGCAGATCCCGCAATCCTTTGGTGTTGGGCGACGAAAGATTCACCGCAATGTAGTCTGCGGTTGGGTAGGCCCCGCGAAAGCCCTTCACGTAGTCGTCGATCGCGTTCTCATTTGGGGTATCAAAATTCTTCCCAATGTTGACTCCCAAAATCCCTTTAAAATGGCTTCGTTGGTTCAAGTTATTGAGCACTGCCTCCATTCCGGGATTGTTGAAGCCCATTCGATTGATGATCGCCTCGTGTTCGGGGAGCCGGAAGAGGCGCGGTTTCGGGTTTCCGGGTTGCGCTCTCGGAGTGACCGTTCCCACTTCCACATGGCCAAAACCGATCGCTCCAAACGCATCGACCGCGATTCCTGATTTATCCATGCCGGCCGCCAAACCCACCGCATTTGGAAACTTCAGCCCCATCACCATGCGCGGTGAATCCTGATCGGGTGAGTCTCCGGCCAGCGTCGAGAGAAGACCGAGTCGCTGGGCCGCGTTCATTGCGTCGAGCGTAAGATGGTGAGCTTTTTCCGGATCGAGCCGAAAAAGCAACAATTTGGCCAAGGCATAAGGAAGCATTGCAGCCGACCTAACCAGTTTCGAAAAACTGCGCAACCGCGAATTCTACTTGCAAATCAGTCGTCCCCTCCATCATTCGCAGCCATGGTCGTTCCTAACAACATCCCGATCACCAATCTGGGAACCCCTTTCTACGTCGGCTCCGTGCAACGCCTTTACGGCATCCCGGGGACCGATTCCCACATGGTAACGGAAACGACAAGCGCGGGAAGCGTTTTTGACGTGGGCTCCATTTTTGAGGTTCCGGGAAGTGACGTCGCGCGAGCCGTATTTCGACATGCGCTGTATAGCCGAATGGGAGAGGCGGGTTTCTGGCAAGAGGTGGCCGGTTCGATCGCCGAGAATGAAACCCTAAGTCCGGCATATCGCGCGGAACTCTCGGATGGACTCCTTCCCGAACTCTGCCAAAACGGCGCAAGGACGCATCATGGCGGGATGATTGACGCAGAATCGGGCAATGTGGTGACCAGTGGCGTTCCAGAGACTCCCAGCCGTTTTAATGTGGTGGAACGTTATGAAATCCGAAAACCGTCCGAGGTCGAGGTTCTGGGATCTTGGCTCTATGACTATTCCGGTTTTCCAGGCCGAGATCGTTTTGTGGTTCCGCTGGAATACATCGTTCGGTTTGGAATCACCGGAGCCTCTTCAGTTTATCGAAAGTACCTTCGCCTCAGCGATGATCAGAAGAAGAGTTTCGAAAGCGAACTCGGGGTCACCAAACCGCTTCAAGCATGGCAAATGCTCGATCGCCCAATCAGCGATTGTACCACCAAATTCGAACCGGAGGACCGAAGCCTCTCCAAACAGGAAGCGCTCACGCTTTGCGGATTGAATGGGGAGCAATATGCCCGAAGCATCAAACTGGCGGTTCTGGGGGCCTGCGCCGTAAAACACCTGCTCCAGAATCTCGGCCTTTTACTCTGGGACATTAAATGGGAATTCGCGAAAAACGGGAATGACCTCGTCTTTGTCGATACGATTGACACCGATTCATTGCGGGCGACACGGACCTTCAACGTGGACGGCCAGGAACTCGTCGTCCATTTCAACAAACAGTCGATTCGCGATTATTACCGGATCATGCACTCCCAATGGCTCGACGGCGTGAATCACGCCAAACAACTCGCCAAATCCGGAGGAATCCCGTTCACGGAATTACTTCGGAAAGGTCAGCAAGAGGGCCAATATCCGGCAACCCCGACGGTTTCGGATGAGTTTCTTTCGATCCAAACTTCCAAAATCGCATCCATCCAGTCCTACATGACTGGCGCGACGGGCGGCGACGAAACCTCCGCCGCTCTCGAAACGGCGGGCAACGAGGAAATTCGTTTCTACAAATCGCAGGGACTGATCGGCGAATTCGCGAAACTCAATCGCATTTAGCCGATGACGCCTTCTTCGCGAAGATAATCGAAATAGGCCTTGGTGGGGACAATCAATTGCTGCCCGACCCGGATCGCAGCGTTCTCAGGAAGGGCGTTGAGCTTTCGCAATTCCTGAACGGTTGTGAAGAAGGTCTCTGCGATGGTCGAAAGGGTGTCTCCATTCGCTACGTCGTAGTAGTGATACGTCTCTTCTTCGGCAGGACTCGGGGTTTTCGCGACCGGACCCGCAGGGCGGCCTCCCCCTGTGCTCTTCGGCTCGGTTTCACGAACTTCACCCGTTAGATAGATCAGCTCCCCGATCTTGATCTGGTCGGGATCGCTCAACCCGTTCAACTTCATCAAATAACCAATCTGCTTTTTGTGCAAGGCAGCGATTCTCGAAAGCGTATCTCCGGGCGCAACCCGATGAAAGGAACCATTTCCAGTCGTCTGTTGATGGGTCACCGGAATCGGTTCGTTCCGTGCCTGGCTTTCCTTGAAAGCCGGTGCCTCTCCAGGAACCTTCAAGGGATCGCCAATATAAATCGTGTCGTAAATGCTGATCCCATTCATCTGTGCCAATTCGACGACAGAAACTCCGTGGAGCCTTGCGATGCTGCTGAGGGTCTCCCCTTTTGCAATGACGTGGGTATTGGCCTGAGCGGCCGGCTTAGGGCCGACCTCGCTCGTCTTACCGGTTGAAGTTTTATCGGCAACTGATTCTGTGCCGTCTACCGGGAGACCATGGAACAGTCTTTCGAGATAACCGGTGCGACTCTCGAGAGAACTGAGTCGCTGGTCATGTTTCGCCAGTCGTTCCGTTACGATTCTCTCGACCAGAGCAGATGTCTCCGATGAGGTGCGCGGGTCATGCTCTTGTGCCATAGCGGCGCAAGTGGCCATTACCGCAACTAAGGCAAAGTTGAGGATGTGTTTCATGTTAAAAGAAATTTAGCGCCTGTAAATATTATCATCAACCAGATTTTAAAGATAATAATCTAGCTTACAGGTCGAAACCTTCGCTCACCTGCACCGGCACCGGTGGCGCAGCCGTTTATGGTCGTTTCTGGGATTGACAGGAGCACCATATCTCACCATCATCGCGACTTCCTGATTCATGAAAAAGCAACTCGCACTTCTCACTCTGCCAATTCTGGCAATCTTTGCGCTCGCAGGCTGCCAAACTGCATCAACGTCTGGCACGCCAAGCGATGTTGGCCTGACAACCACACAGTTGGCCGCCGACGCCAAGGAATTCAAAGACAATGACGGCTACATTGTCGGCATCCCGGCTTTAATCGTAACCTCCAGCGCTGTCGAAGTCGGTGCCACAGCAGTTGGGGCGGTGGAAGCCACCGGAAAAGGGCTCCAAGGCGCCGGAAAATCGAGCAAAAAGGCGTGGGATTGGTGGATTCACGAAGCGCCCAAGGATTAGATCTTTGATCGATCGAATCAACCTTGGAAGGCGCAGCTTGGCAAACCACTCACCCCGACGTCGAGGGCGAAGAGGCCTCCCGCAGCGGGTTCCTCAAGGCCAGGTTTAATCCCGGTGGTTACCATGAGGGTCGAGAGATTCTCTCCCGCGAACGCAACCGCAGTCGTTTCGATGCAGGGAAACTCGTATCGTTCCAAATCGCGCCCGGTTTCCGGATCGAAACACACCACGATTCCCGCGTGGCAAACCGCTACCCATAGATTGCCATTCACATCAATCGCCATCCCATCCAGAGATCCCTCAATTCCCAGGGCCTTGGAATCAACAACAGCACGCGAATTGGTGATGTTTCCCGTGGCATTGTCGTAGTCAAAGGCAAGGATCTCCCGCTTGGGCGTATCAATGTAATACATCGTATCGGCGGCCTTGCTCCAGCAAAGTCCGTTTGAACTGGTGACTGGTCCATAGGTTGGGCTCACCGAAAGGTCGTGTTCCAACCGATAAAGCCAGCAATCCCCAGTTTTCTTAATCGTGCTGTAGGTGCCGGCCCAAAAACGCCCGGCGGGATCGCACTTTCCATCGTTGAAACGGTTTTGGGGCTTTTTGTCGGGCTCAGGATCAGCAATCGGTGTCTTGGTTCCTGTTGAGGGATCCAAAAAGGAAAAACCATTGTCTCCTGCAATGACCATTTGCCCGTTGGAACGAGGAACCACCGTTCCCACGCGCTCTCCTACGCCCCAGACTTCTTCTGCACCAGTTTCCGGGTCAAACCGAATCACGTTGTGGCCTTCGATATCGACGTAGAGCAACCGCCCTTCCCACCACACCGGGCCTTCGCCCCATTTCGCAACGTAATTTCCTATCGGTTCAGGTGAGTTTGGCATCCCGGACGAAACGGCGATTTGTTAGATTTTCAAGAACGACTACCACTGATTCGCGGCAGTTAATTATCGGGAAATGGCGATTGACTTTAGGTTTGGTGCTTTCCACACTAACTACCGTCAAATCCAGCATGAAATTCTTTTCAAAGCTTCTTCTTCTCGCTGTTTCGATTCTCGCAATATCGAGCTGTGCGAATGGTCCGAAGGTTTCTCCGCCTCCAGGAGGGTCTCCCGTTGGAGAGAACCCAACCGACGGACCGGGTGTGACACCGGGCTCGTTTCTCTACACCGGCTACGAACCACTTGAGAAGTGGATGGACGAACGCTTCAAGGTTCGCTACGAGAACATGCCCCTCAAAATGGTCTTTGATCAGCAGCCTATTTCCGACATTCGCTACGATTTTGTGAATTTGCCCGAGAACACTCCGGTCTTTCAACTCATCTCCCCTTCGATCAGCCGTCGAGAGATCCTTGGTGAGATTTCCCGATTCTTCGATCTGACCATGCAGGTTGATATGGTGAACGGCAAACCCAACGCGGTGATTGTCCGCGGAAAAGGTCGCGCCGTCAGCTCTGGCAGCCCCTACGCTCCCACTTTTTCGTCACCGGGGGAGCCTCGGATTGAGCCGGCGGTTTCCGATGGGTTTTAGGCGGCGAAAGGGGTTTTAGAGCCCTTGGTAAACCTTCTTGATCTCATCACCGATCAGGCCCAATCCTTTCTCAACCCGGTCATGCGGTTGCGTGTAGGAAATCCTCAGGCATTGCCGTTGGTGCTGCCAATCTTCCTTGAGGTCGTAGAAGAAGTATTCACCGGGAACCACTATGACACCCCGTTCCTTTAGGCGCAGATAAAGCTCCCGGCTCGTGATCGGCAAGTCTTCCAGCCAGAGCCACAGGAAAAATGCGCCTTCCGTCTCGTGAAGACGGTAGGGAATATCGCCAGACAACTCGGAATCGAGCTTCCCTGAGGCAAATTCGCACCGTTTCGCATAATAGGGGCGGATCACTTCGTCACAGAGTTTGATCAGCTGGTCACCTTCCAAGAGCGGCTTGACCAGCGCCTGGCCAAAATTGTTGTTCGCCAGGCCGGCGACTGCTGTCATCGCTGCAATTCGACCCGCAATATCTTCATTCGCGACCACGATACCGGTTCGAGTGCCGGGCAAGCCCAACTTCGACAAGCTCAAGGTCTGGATGACATGGCTGTTCCAAAACGGCTTCGCGTCCGAGAAGATCACCCCCGGGAACGGATGACCGTAAGCGTTGTCGATGATCAGGGGAATCCCGTGCTCTTCCGCCAAAGCCGCCAACCTCTGGATCTCGTCGTCAGTCAAGACGTTCGCACTGGGGTTGGTGGGCCTCGAGACACAAATCGCTCCGATATCATCGCCAATCTCCAGGCTCTCAAAGTCAACGTGATACTTGAAACGATGATCCCCCCGCAGCTCCAACTTGGCTGGATGGGTTACGAAGGCATCCGGGTCAGCAAGTTGATTGGAATAGCCGATGTACTCCGGCATCAAGGGAAGGAGAATCTTTCTTCCACCGCCGGAGAACAAATTCAGGAGAAAGAAAAGCCCGGTTTGTCCTCCCATCGTCACCGCGAGATTCTTTTCGGTGACCTGCCAACCACAATGGCTTTTCAAAAACGTGGCGAGACTCTGCAAGAATGCCGGATTCCCCGACGGCGGGTCGTAGTTCGCCAGAACATTTCCAATGGCGTTCGCGTCGTCAACCAAGCGCCGGGCCTGTTCACGCCATACCTCCTGAACTTTCGGAATCTGGGCGGGGTTCCCACCTCCCATCATGATAGCGTCACGATTGGTGGTGAGGCCTTCGCCCAGATCGTTCATCAATTCCAGGATCCCGCTCGGTTGGCTGAGTTTTTCGCCAAAAGGGGATCTCTGAAAGTCCATGGATTGGAGGCTCGGGGCCTCGGAAATAGCGCTTACTCCTCGCCCTCGGCGTCAGCCGCTCCTTTGGCCTCAACTTTAACGCGAAGCTGGAAACTGACGTCAGGATGCAATTTGACTGGGATATCGAAGCTTCCCGTCGTCTTGATTGGCTTGTCGAGTTCGATGGTGTGACGATCGATCGTTTCGCCTGCCTGCTCCTCGATGGCTTTGACCAGATCAATCACCGTGATCGATCCAAAAGCTTTACCGGTTTCGCCGGTCGCGAGTTCAAGGTTGATCTTGGTCCGCTTGATCTTGCTGGACAGCTTCTCAGCCGCATTCAGCTCCTCAGCTTCACGCTTGGCGCGAGTCGCTTTCAACGATTCGATCTGGCGAAGGTTACCCTTGGTGGCCTCAAATGCTTTCCCTTGCGGAATCAGGAAGTTTCGAGCATAGCCATGCCGAACTTGAACGACATCGGCCTCGGCACCGAGTCCTTTGATTTTTTCGCGGAGGATGATTTTCGTATTCGACATGATGGGACAGCTATTCCTGTTCGGTTAAAAAGGGCGGGTTTAGTAGCTGCGTTTCCGGATGGTGTCAAGGGCCAGTGATTCGATTCCCGGCATCGCAGTTCATCACCTGCCCGGGATCATCCAATCATTTCCCGTATCTCATCGTTAGACAAGCCGCGCATGAGCGGTTCGCCGTCGTCCAGCGCGGCATCAATCACCGCCTTTTTGCGGTGCTGGAGAGTGAGGATGCGCTCCTCCACCGTCCCGGTAGTGATCAACTTGTAGGCGCTGACCGGATTGGTCTGCCCGATCCGGTGAGCACGGTCCGTCGCTTGGGCTTCAACTGCGGGATTCCACCACGGGTCATAGTGGATGACGGTGTCGGCAGCAGTAAGGTTGAGACCGTATCCACCAGCTTTAAGGCTGATGAGAAAGACCTTTCGGTCACGTTGTTGCTGAAATTGTTGAACCTGTTCCGCTCGATCAGAAGAACTACCGTCAAGATAGTTATAGGAGATCCCCGCCTCTTCCAGATTCTCCCGCAAAATTTTCAGCATCGAGGTGAACTGACTAAACACGAGTGTCTTATGTTCCCCCTCAACCGCTTCCGTCACCAATTCTGAGAACTGATCCAGCTTGGCGGAATCGACCTTGGGTGCATCGTCCAGATTCAACAATCGGGGATCGCAGCAAACCTGACGCAGCCGCAACAAAGCCGTCAACATCGTCATCCGCGCCTGCCCCTCAGAGTTTTGCGAAAGGGCATCGTCAATCTTCTTACGGCTTTCCCGGAGAATTGCCTCATAAAGTTGAGCTTGGGCCGGACCGAGTTGGCAGAATCTGACCTGCTCAATTTTGGGCGGAAGATCCTTCGCGACCGTTTGCTTCAAACGACGCAAGGTCAGGGGCTTGATCCGATGACGCAGCCTTTCCAAAACCGGCCTTGCAGCAGCTCCGCCCGAAATGGGAGCCTCGTAGCGTTCCCTGAACTCATCGCGACTGCCCAAATATCCGGGAACCAGGAAATGGAAGATCGACCACAGTTCCCGAACCGTGTTCTCGACCGGTGTTCCGGTCAACGCGATCCGGTGAGCCGTTTCGAGACTTCTGCAGGCTTTTGCATTTTTCGTATCGGGATTCTTAATCGCACTGGCTTCATCAAGAACCGCGAGGAGAAAGGAGCGTTCCGCGTATTTTTCGGTATCACGAACGAGAAGTGCGTAACTGGTGATCAGCACATCCGCGTTGTCGATCTTCTTGGAATTGCTCCAACGCTTCGGACCGTGAAGAATTTCGGTGGTCAGGTTCGGAACGAATTTCGCTGCCTCCATCTGCCAGTTGGAGAGCAGCGACGTCGGACACACGATCAGGATTTGACCTTCCTCCGAGGCCTTGATCAACTGAATCGCGGCCAGGCTCTGAAGCGTTTTACCAAGCCCCATTTCATCCGCGAGCAAACAGGCCTTGGCTCCACCCTTGAATCGCTGGATGATCCATTCCACGCCTTCTTTTTGATAGTCGCGCAAAACGGGCTCCAAATCGCCCAGCTCCTTCAGGTTCACTTTTGCGGCGTCCGCCAGATCACTCGCCCCTAACGCAGCGGCCAAATAACCGGATTGGTTCGCCTTAACCCGAAACTGCCCTCCCTCCTGATTCGCGTGAACATCGTAAATCACCTCAGCCGCTTCGGCACAGGCATCCAGGTCGATCACAGCAGTTCTTCCATTCGCCAACTGGACCCGATTCTGTCCCTTGTTGAGCAATCGCTGAATCTCCTCCCGCGGAATCTCGGCACCGCTTGCGCTACTGTAATCGATCGCGAAACTCAGCCATTGATTGTCGATTCCATGCTGAACCAACTGCGGGCGGATGACTTCCAGGTTTCTCGTGACGTGTTGAAACCGTTCTCCGAATTCGACTTCCCATTGGCTTCCGAACTTCGGGATACCGGTCGCATAAAACCGCGAAATATTGGCCTCACCACGCATCTGAAACTGGCCACCCTTATCGGGACTCGAAAACTCCATCTCGTCCGACAGAAATAGGGACGCCCGATGCTCCGCCAAGCCGTTTCGAACCACAAATGCCCCGTCTTCATCGCGATACGGAAACGCGGCACCTTCCGGGCTTTTGCCCAACCGAAACTCCAGATCGCCGTAGTGAACTGTCACGACCGCCGCCAGGGCATTCATGGAACCCTCCAGCTTGATTTTGAAGGTCGGATTACCCGGCCGAACGACCAACCCCCGTCCAACTTTGGTGCGGAACTCGAGGCAATCGTGCCATCCGTCCACGTTTGCGAGCAATTCCCCCGCACTTAGCCTAACGGTTCTTCCCTCGAGCAACGCAGCATAGGACTTTTCACTCCCTCTTGGTGGTTTTCGGAGAGGCTGAATGGTGGTCGAATTGGCCAGAAACACCCAGTCATCAAGGCGGACCTGATCTTCGCTGATCCACGGCAACGGACTGAGTTCGAAATCGTCTTCAACTTGCCGAAGATCGACCCTCAAACGCGCGGCACTCGTCGCGCTTACGGTGAGATCTTCCTCGCCCAATTTTGCAGGTGCCCCCTCCATAATGGCCAAAAACTCGCTGGCCTGAGCTGGATTGAGAACTGCATGCACTGGCAGCGTTGACACTCCAACCGCTTCAAGCCAGCTCCAAACACCCGGCGGCTCCACGTCTCCTTGTTCCATTTTTAAAGGGATCCGCCCCTTTCCCCACATCTCGACAAGTCGCTTGTTGAAAATCGGCAACACGCCGATTCCCCGCGGTTTCGCGACGTTATCCGGTTTCGGAGAAGAAGGCGCCTTGGATGCCTGGCTTGCTTTCGGCGCAGGATTCGCATCTCCGTTGATGATTTGCAGGGCAATGGCAACGGAGTGGGCGCAGACCTGACCGTAACGCCTTGCGGTCGGGCACTTACAGAGATTGTCCAGGTCAGTTCGGCTGTTGATGACAAATCCGGCGACCTGGCGTTTTCCGCCGCGCATCACAACTCCCTTCATCAACTTCCCTTCGTAGGTCGCATCCATCACGGCGCCACCTTTCCACAAACCACGCGCCTCCTTGAGAACCTGCCATCCCGCGGCGTTGTTGAGCCATTTCTCAGTCAGTTCCATAGAGCACTAGCCCTAACTGAGGGGCGCCACTTCGTCCAATTGCGATTTTCTTTAACATTTCCAAAAAATCGCTAGATTCGTTATAATTTCTGTTTTAGAGACTATGTTAGGATTAAATCCCTCAAGAGTCGATAAAATGAGAATTATTGCCCTTTCCAATCAAAAAGGAGGAGTAGGAAAAACCACAACGTCCGTGAACTTGGGCGCTTACCTGGCAAAAGCGGGCAACCGCGTCTGCGTTCTGGATATTGATCCACAGGCTAACGCGACCAGTAATTTCGGATTCGAACCCGGCGATTTTCCAAGCATTTACGATCCACTGGTTGGTCGCTGTGACATTCAGGATCTTCCACAGCCTACCCGTTATCCGAATCTTTCCTTGATTCCGTCCAGCATGGACCTCGCCGGAGTGGAAGTGGAACTGGCTCGAACTGATGACCATTTGGTTCGTCTCCGCACCATTCTCCATAACTACCGCTCAGTCGCGCCTTTCGATTTTATGCTGGTCGACTGCCCTCCGTCCCTTGGAATCAACATGACCAGCGCCCTTGCCGCCGTCGATGAAATCCTCATCCCGGTACAGTGTGAATACTTCGCGATTGAAGGTCTCGCCAAAATGATTGAGTTGATCGACGAATTGAAGCAGTCCGGCGCCAATCCCGGGCTCTACATTGAAGGCGTCGTCATGACCATGGCCGACAGCCGAACCAAATTGACGGAGGACGTGATCAATCAGGTTCGAGGTCGACTCGCCGAAATGTGTTACGAGACGGTGATTCCGCGGAACGTGAAGTTGAGCGAAGCACCCAGTCACCAAATGGCGATTTCTGAATACGCTCCAAGTTCACCTGGAGCGAAAGGATACTCGGCGTTTTGCGACGAATTCATCCATCGGCATGCGCCCATCGCGGCTGTAGCCTAGCATTTGATCGTTTTCATCGCTCCTCTTCTTGCGTCACCGATGCCTCTGGGCATCATTGTGCCCCTCTTGTCGTTTGCCTAAGGCCAGCGACCCTTAAATTATTTCAGTTCCGTCATGCTCCAGTGGGTTTTCAAAAAAATCGTCGGTAATCAAAATCAGCGCCGATTGCGCCAGATGTGGCCAATTGTTCAGGAGATCAACACGATCGAAGAACGACTCCAGGAAGAACCCGAAGAAGTTCTCAAGGAGAAAACGGCAGCATGGAAAGCACACCTCTCCCGCTACGAAGAGGATGTCGAATACTTCGCGACTCGCAACATTGAGGCGATGGAGGAGGAGGTGCGGCTCGATTTGATCAAGTCCTGGCAGAAGCGGTTGGGAGGGCTCAGCAAGGAGTTTCCGAAAGCGGCCGATCTAGCCGGACGAATGGAGACTGAGGGAGAAAGCGGGAACAAGGAGTCTCAAATCGAAGCCATCCTCGACTCCCAAAAACTTTATGATGAACTGCGCGAAGAGTTCCCCGACAAACGGGCCGAGTATTTGGACGAAATTCTTCCCGAAGCCTTCGCGGTCGTCAAAAACGCGTCGCGACGGATGTGCGGCAAAACCTGGGATGTCTGCGATTTGCCGATCACTTGGGAAATGGTTCACTTCGATGTCCAGTTGATCGGTGGAATTGCCCTTCACCGCGGAATCATCACCGAGATGGCAACGGGTGAGGGAAAAACCCTTGTCGCGACCATCCCGGTATATCTGAATGCTCTCACCGGCCTGGGTGTCCACGTCGTGACCGTGAACGACTATCTGGCGAGACGGGATAGTGAATGGATGGGGGAACTTTTCCGTTGGCTCGGCCTGTCTGTTGGTTGCATTCAGAACAATCAGGATCCCTCGGTCAGGCGCGAGCAGTACCAAACGGATATCACCTATGGGACGGCGAGTGAGTTTGGGTTTGACTACCTTCGCGACAACGGAATGGCGACAACGGTCGAAAACCAAGTCCAGCGAAGCCACTATTATGCGTTGATTGATGAGGTTGACTCCATTCTGATTGACGAAGCCCGCACTCCACTGATTATCAGCGGTCCGGTCGCCTCTTCAACGCATCAGTTTGACCGGTTCAAAGGCATCGTTAACCAACTGGTCAAAAAACAGATCGCCCTTTGCAATAAATTCGCCAATGACGCGAAAAAGGCGCTCGATGAAGGCGATTTGGAGGAAGTTGGCATGAACCTTTTCCGGGTCAAACTGGGGCAACCCCGGCATCGCCAACTCATGCGGATGCTGGAAGACCCGGAAGTGAGGCGCGCGACCGACAAGGCCGAACTTTCGTTCTATCAGGACACCCAAAAAGCCCAACTTTTCGCCCTCAAAGAAGAGTTGTTCTTCAACATCGACGAGAAGCAGAACGATGCCGATTTGACCGAGAAAGGCCGCGAGTTTCTCAATCCAGACGACCCAGACGCCTTCGTCCTTCACGACATCGCCACGGTTTTTAGCGAGATGGATGGTGACACCTCTCTCAGTGATGCCGACCGCGAGAAAAAGAAGCAAGAGATCCAAGAGCAAGCGGACTCCCAGGCTCAGAGAATGCACTCGATCAGTCAACTTCTGAAGGCCTATTGCCTGTTCGAGAAAGACGTCCACTACATGGTGACGGACAACAAAGTTGTGATTCTGGACGAAAATACCGGGCGCCCCATGCCGGGACGCCGGTGGAGCGATGGACTGCATCAAGCCGTCGAGGCCAAGGAAGGCGTCAAGATCGACCAGGAAACCCAGACTCTGGCGACCATCACGATCCAGAACTACTTCCGGATGTATGAAAAGATGGCTGGAATGACGGGAACGGCCGAGACCGAAGCTGCTGAGTTTCAGGATATTTACAAGTGTGACGTGATGGTCATGCCGACGAACAAACCCATCGCCCGCGAAGACCTCAACGATCGCGTTTACAAGACGCAACGCGAAAAACTGGCGGCGGTCGTGGATATGGTGAAGGAGACCCACGACAAGGGGCAACCATTGCTACTCGGAACCGCGAGCGAGCGTTCATCGGAGGTTCTCTCCAAGATGCTGAAACGTGACAAAATCCCTCACAGCGTCCTGAACGCGAAACATCACCGTCAGGAAGCCGAAATCGTGCAAAGCGCCGGTAAGAAAGGGTCCGTCACGGTTGCCACGAACATGGCGGGTCGAGGAACTGATATCAAACTGGGCGAAGGCGTTACCGATCTTGGCGGCTTGCGCGTGATCGGAACCGAACGCCACCCTTCGCGAAGAATTGACCGCCAGCTGCGAGGTCGTTCCGGACGTCAGGGCGACCCTGGACAGTCGATCTTCTTCGTCAGTTTTGAAGATGATCTGATGCGTCAGTATGGAGCATCTGAACGGATGACCAAGTTGATGGACCGGATGGGGCTGGAAGAAGGTCAGGAATTGGAAGGCGGCCTATTGACGAAAACCATCGAGATGGCACAGAAGAAGGTCGAGGAACGAAACTACATTCGCCGCAAATGGGTTCTTCAGTATGACGATGTGATGAACCAACAGCGGGAAGTCATTTACGGCTACCGCAATGAGGTTCTCCAGACAGAGGATCCTAGAGCACTCATCATGGAGTTGATTGAGGAATGCGTTCCCGCGAAGGTCAGCGAGTTTCTGCATCTCGAAGCGGACGGCCCGGAGCGCGACACAGCCGGTCTTCTTCATTGGCTCAATTCCACCTTCCCGCTCATGATCAGCGAGAAAGACGCCGATTTCGAAAGCAAGTCAGACGAGGGCGTGGAGATGTTCATCATCGAGCGTATTCGCGAGGCCTATGACCGGAAGATGTCTCACGAGGACCCTGAGCATGCTGATGAGCTTGAGCGTTTCATCATTCTTTCGGCCATCGATAACCTTTGGAGAGATCACCTCTACGCCATGGACGGTCTCCGCGAGGCGATCGGATGGCGGGCACAAGGCCAGAAGGATCCACTCGTGGAATACAAAAAGGAGGGCTACAACCTCTTTGTTGACTTGATGGATAACATCAAGTTCGAAGCTCTCGGCAACCTCTTTGCCTTCCGAACCATTCGAGTTCCAACCCAGCCTGCCAGCAACCTGAAGGCTGAACTTGCAGACCTCTTCGGTGATCAGCAGCAGCCAAGTAAAGCCGCAAGTGCTGGTCAGGTGATGACTTCCGGGGGCGGCTCAGAGCCCGAGGGACCAAAAATCAGTTTACCAGTCCGTCGTGAACAACCCAAAGTTGGCCGAAACGAGGCCTGTCCTTGTGGAAGCGGCAAGAAGTTTAAGCAGTGCTGCGGACGCGGTGCCTGAGATTAGGATTGTTCCCATCGCCAGAACAGCCTACTAGTCCAAATGGATATCTGGGTCATCGTTGCGGTCTTCGTGTTCGGGCTAACCTTTCTTTGGCTCGAGTTCTACCTGCCGGGCGGAATCATGGGACTGATCGGCGGCGTCATCATCTCGGTGGGCGTTCTGCTGGTATTCGGTGAATTTGGGTTTCGCGCCGGTAGCCTCGTCGCACTGATCGCAGTACTGGTGGTGATCCTGATGCTCTGGTATTGGATGCGAACTTTTAGAAGGTCAATCTTTGGCAGGCAGGTGACGCTGAGCTCTGAAGTAGGAAATGATGAGCACCTCGCGGAACTGGCGAAACTGGTGGGCAAAACGGGCGTGGCAACCACCGCTTTGCTTCCATCCGGAAAAGCTGTGATTGACGGTGAAAAACACGATGTAGTCGCCCAAATAGGTTCGATTGAAGCCGGGATTGACGTCGAGGTCGTCAAAGTTGATGGAATCAGCGTTATTGTTCGCCCGAAAGCGTCCTAACACACCTTGACACCAAGCAGGCATTACACGACAGGAAGAATGCTAGTGTCTTAGTTCACTTAGGCACTTCAAAAACCCAAATACGCATAAATTATGGAGGATCTTCTGCAAAACCTTCCCGGTGGCGATTCCGCTGCCTTCGTTGTTGGCGCCATTCTCGTTCTTCTGGCGATCGTTTTTTTCTTCATCTTCCTGAAGTTCTTTAACATCTGGCTCCGGGCACTTGTATCGAACGCTCCGGTCAGCATTTTCAAACTCGTTGGAATGTGGTTGCGAAGGGTGCCGGTCGCCCTGGTGGTTGATAGCCGGATTACAGCGAGCAAAGCCGGCCTGAATTTCTCAACGGATCAGTTGGAGGCACACTATCTTTCCGGAGGCCAAATCGACCATGTTGTGCTGGCGATGATTGCCGCTGACAAAGCCGGATTGGGGCTCAATTTTGACAGAGCTTGCGCGATCGACCTCGCGGTCAAAGGAACCCGCAAGACCGTTCTCGAAGCTGTTCGCACCAGCATCAACCCAGCAGTGATCGATGTGCCCCCCCAGAGCTCCGGAGCTCGAATCACCATCGATGGGGTTGCCGCCGATGGAATTGCCGTCAAGGCGCGTGCCCGGGTCACGGTCCGGACCGCTCTCGATCGCTTCGTGGGTGGCGCAACGGAGGAAACCATTATTGCCCGGGTTGGAGAAGGCATCGTTTCTTCGATCGGTTCCTCCAAAAGCTACAAAGAGGTGCTGGAGAATCCCGATGCGATCTCAAAGATGGTTCTTGCCCGGGGTCTTGATGCCAATACCGCGTTTGAAATTTTATCGATTGATATCGCTGATGTGGATGTCGGGGAGAACATCGGTGCTCGCCTTCAGGCCAAGCAAGCCGAGGCGGACAAGCAGATTGCCCAGGCCAAGGCGGAAGTTCGTCGTGCGGCGGCAGTCGCCAGCGAACAGGAAATGGAGGCAAAAACCCAGGAGATGCAGGCCCGCGTCGTTGAGGCCGAAGCCCAGATTCCTCTGGCCATTGCCGAGGCCTTCCGGAATGGAAATCTTGGCGTGATGGACTACGTCAAATACAAGAATATCGAAGCGGATACCGAAATGCGTGACAGCATCGCTGGACACAAGGGTGATTCAAAGCCCACTGAGCCCTCTTAACTAAATCCATCCAATGCTTCCGGCGTTATTAGCGGATCTCGGCGACTACTGGGTCATCATTGCGATGATCTTCATCGCCTTTTTCCGTTGGTTCTTCACGGAACGGGGTCGCACTCAGGAAGAGGAAGAATTTGAGTATGAGCCCGACCAAATGGAGGACAGCGGGCCGCCTCCCATTCCTGGCGAAGCCCGGTCCAAGGAACCAGAGGGAGCGGAGGATTTGCGACGGTTCCTCGAACAATTGGCCGGGAAACCAGCAGAGCCGCCACCTCCCCCAGTTCAGGCCGTTCGGGCAATTCCGGTAGAGAAACCCGTTGAAGCCCCTGCCCTGAGCAAGGAAGAGATTGAAGCACTGGAGCGAATCAAAACCCAGGTTGATCATTACGCACCCGAGGCGCCAAAACAGCGTTCGCACCGCTCGCTTCGCCTGTTGCTTTCCGATTCAGCTTCTTTGCGAAATGCGATTTTGCTCAAGGAGATTCTCGACAAGCCGGTAGCGCTCAAAGATTCCAGATGACTTGGGCCTAAAAAGGCTTGCGCCTCGGACATGAGAAGCCTAGGATTCCGACCCAATTTTTCCCAAAGCCGGTGTGGCGGAATTGGTAGACGCGCGCGATTCAAAATCGCGTTCCTTCGGGAGTGTCGGTTCGATCCCGACCGCCGGTATTTTTCTTATTCCTAGTAAGCAATGAACCTGCTTTTCGTTTATGGCAGTTTGAAACGCGGGTTTTCGAATCATTTCTATCTCGCAAACGCTGAATGGGTCGGTAACGCGCAAACCAAGCCCGGATACCGAATGTTCGATTACGGCGGCTACCCCGCGGCAATTGTTGATTCCGGAGGCTACTCCATTAAGGGAGAACTTTGGCGCGTCAGCGATGACTGCCTGACGTTGATCGACGAATTGGAGGGAATTGACGAAGGACTTTACAAAAGGGCAACCGCATCGCTCGAACCGCCCTTCGCCGATCAGGAAGGCGTGATCATGTATCACTACCTACTCGAGACCAGGGAATTGCCGGATGTTGGCGGAGAATGGCCTCGAGCCCGAGACATCGCGAAACAAGGTTGAACCAACACCCAACCGCCCTGAGTTTAAGGCAAATGGTCTGTCGTCATGACTAACACCTTGTCCGCGCCAGTGATTGACACGAAAGGGAAGCTTCCGCAGTTCTGGGAAGGTGACGTTATTTTCTTCGCGAATTTGCTGGAGCTCTTCTTTGGGAATGAAAAGGAGACCAACGAATTGGAGGAAATTGTCGGTGAAGTTGATTCCTACGGAGGTCGACTGGTTCCCATTCTCAATCTGCTATTTCGAGGCAAGAACAACCTCTTGGTTCTCGAGCGGCATTCCGCAGGTGTCCTGAATCAATATTTCGAGCAAGAGTTGGGCCTGAGCCTGCCCAGGACGGAAATCATGTCCCCCGACAATTACCGTTTGGTTGGCGAGGCACTTGCGCAGAACGAAACGTCGTTGGTTCAGGACCGGCTCTCAACCATCGCAGACCACGGAGCCTACTGGATCGACGGATACGTCACCGACGGAACTCTGACGGGAATCGCCACCTCCCTCGGCAAAAAGACGGTCACCACTCAGGAAGGCTGCTGGAAGGGGAACAATAAGCTTCTTCTCCACCAGTTTCTCGAGTCCCAAACCCTTCCCACTCCACCCACCTGCCTTGCCAACCACAAGACAGAGATATTATCGTGTATGGCGGAACTCAGCCAGGCAGGGTTTGATGAAGTCGTTCTCAAATCCCAGATCGGAGCCTCAGGAATTGGGATCCTTCGAGTCAAAAAGATTGGGACGTTTGACGAAGCGCGCCTCATCGATATTCCCGAGCACCTGTTTTATGAAGGACCGGTCATGGTTCAAGGATGGCTCAGCCCGGACAGACCCGGCATTCAGGCGATCAAGAGTCCCAGTGTGCAGATGTTTCTGGATGAGAAGAGTGTCTGGCTCTTCGACATCACAGAACAAATCCTCAGTCGGGACAGTGTCCATGAGGGTAACGTTTCGCCTCCACCTTACCTTTCCCGAATCGCCGGCGCTCGGGAGGAACTGTTCCGACAAGCGACCCTCGCGGGACAATGGCTTCATGATCAGGGATACCGCGGAACGGCGAGCACTGACTTTCTTTTCGTAGAACGCGATGATTCTTCATTACCCGATGTCTACGTCTGCGAAATCAATGCGCGAGTTACGGGAGCCACCTACCCGTGTTTGTTGGCCCGTCATTTCACCCCTGATGGGCATTGGCTGATGCAGAATCTCCGATTGAAACAACCCATGGGAGGCGCTGAACTCCTGATCATATTACAGGAAGCGGGACTACTGTTTCAGAAAGGCGATGAGGTTGGAATTTTGCCGATCAATTTCAATTTCGGAAGTGATGAACAGGTTCATAAAGGTCAATTTCTTTGCCTTGCCCCCAGCCACGAGGTTTGTTGGAATCTTCTGGAGAAAGCCGAACAAATGCTCCCGGTCGAATGGCAGGCCGATCGTGATTAGATGATGACAGAAGACCAACAACTCGCGGCACGAATCACCGCATTGACCCGGGATCTGATGATGATCCGAAGCACGGATCTCCACCCGGATGAGCGGCAACGCTGCTTTCAGTTCATTGAGAACCATCTTGAGGCGATTCCCGATGTCAGAATCGATTGCTACGAGTCCAATGGGTTCCAATCACTCGTTGCCATGCCTGAGGGGCTGACTCGACCTCAAGTATTGCTCTGTGGGCATATCGACGTCATCGAACATTCGGATGTAGCCGTGTATCGCGGACAAGTTGAGGACGGTCGCATCATTGGGCCTGGCGCTGGTGATATGAAGGGAGCTGACGCGATCATGATCGAGCTCTTCCGCCAACTCCAGCGGGATCTGCCAGGTTGCCCGGTTGGAATTGCCCTTACTTCCGATGAAGAGATTGGCGGAGAAAATGGGGTGCGTTACCTCTTTGAGGAAGTGGGTTTGGAATGCGCGCGGGCGATCATTCCCGACGGAGGTTCGTTGAACGACGTGACCACCGATGAGAAGGGCATCATCCATCTCAGGGTGAGTATCGAAGGAAAGGCTGGCCACGCGGCTCGTCCTTGGTTGGCGGAAAACGCCGTGGAGAAACTCATCAGCCGGTTGGCACGGCTGAGAGATCACTTCGCTGACACCAGAGGCGATGGGAGCAACGGGAATTGGTTTCCAACCTGTGCCGTGACAAAGGTTTCGACCCCTAACGAGGCGATCAACCGTATCCCCGGCGAAGCAGAAGCACTGTTGGACCTTCGTTTTCCACCTCCCTACACCGTCGAGAGAATGCTGGCTGAGGTTCGCCAGGTATTGGGAATGGAAGTGGCGATGGACCCCATCATCTGCGCGGAACCAACCCACCTGGCGCCTGACCCTCTCTTCTGTCAGATCACCGAAGAGGTTACCGGTAAGAAGGTCAGTTTGACCAAAGCCTCTGGCGGCAGTGACGCCAGGTTTATCTGCCAGGAAGGAACCCCGGTGATGCTTTCACGCCCGGAGGTCGGACGCCTGCATGCAGCCGATGAATGGATCGATATCGCCTCGATGATCACGTATTACCAAATTTGTGAGAAGTATATTCGGACGATTACTTCACGATAACGACCGCTCCGGGACGAACGACCGAACTAAGCCGTATAGCGTCCCAATTCGCGAGCCGGATGCAACCCGCACTTCGAGACCGACCAATCGTCTCCGGACTGCTGGTTCCATGTAATCCGATACCCGATTTGGATAAGCCGGCCCAAATCACACCAACTGGACTATTCGGGCCGGGAGGGAGCTGAAAAAATTCATCGCCTCGCTCGCCTTCCTCCAGCATCCGCTTGTCCCATCGAAATTCCGGTGTGGTTACCATGGTGGTCATGGTCCACTCGCCATAGGGAACGAATTTCTTCACGCCTGGAGTGATCGGGAATGACGCAACAAGCTTCCCACCCTTCTTCTCGTAGATTAACGCGACCTTAATCTGCGTATCCACGATGACGTAGCGACTGCTCAACGTCTGGTTCTCTCCAAACCGCTGATGTTTCCGAATCGCCGAAATCTCGAACGGTGTGACATTGGGAACCGTTACCGATTCCCCAACTCGCAATCGGTCCAAATTGCGACCCGGATTAATCTTGCGAAGGAACCTTTCATCCGTGTGATAACGTTCTGCGACTAGCTCCAGCAGCGACCGATAGGATAAATACTCGAGTTTCTCCTGATCAGCCGGATCAGCCGGAACCGCACCGACGAACTGATGATCGCGATCACGAACCACATACGAGGTGAACGGCTGCTTTACGTTTTTCTGCGCGTCCTTCAGAATTCTGAACCAATTGTCTGCTGCCAGATTCCGCTGCTCATTGTAGTGCCGTGCGGCGATGACGGTAAATTCACCAAGCTTGCCATCGATTTTCCCTGGTCCCATTAGCCCCTCATCAAGCACGATTTGGGCAAGCACGATGTCTTCCAGACTCTCCGGGGGACCTGCCTTCCGCTGAAAAAGACCGCCAAACGCGTGCGCAGACGAAACGCAGAATAGCAGCGCCAGAGTCAGCAAAGAATGGTGGAGAGAACTCATCGACGGAAACTACGTTCACCGAACATGCAGCAGACTATAGCCGTCCCCGATTTCTCAGCAATCTTTTAGAGGCAGATCAGGAAAGTCTCCGCGGAATCAAGATGTTGGCGGAAGAACCACTTCGAAGCTTCCCGGATTGGTTCTCAATTACTAACCGAATTCGAATGGTTTTCGTGGCAGGATTGATCACTGCTGAAACAAACTCAATCTTCCCCCGAACCATGGTGTCTTTCCCGTCTTCGATTCGAACATCCAGACTATCCCCCACGTGAAGCGAGCGGGCGAGACTTTCTGGAACATGCCCCACACACCTGAGTTGGTCGACTTTTACGACCCTGACCAAAAAGTTGTCCTCCCGGATTTCAGAAGGAGTAACGGCCTCGGCGACATCCTTCGTAATCTCCGTGACGATCCCATCAATCGGACTAGTCAGAATCCGTCTTCTCAATTCCGCTTCAATTTGTTTCACCTGAAGCTTGTAACTTTCCCGTTCCTCCTGAGCGATGATCAGGTTTCCTTCGGCGATTTTCAACGTGGCACGCTCCTTGCGCTTTTCCGCGGCACTGGCTCCGCTCAGTCGCTCCACGCGATCCGTCCTGTCCTGCTGGAGTTCAAATTCAGCTTCCGCTGCTTGTACCCGGCCCTCACTGTCGGCCTGCATTTGTGCGATACCCAACCGGGCCTCGGTAATCTCCGTATCAAGTTTCAGCAGAACGTCGCCAACCGATACCTTGTCGCCTTCGTTGGCAACCACCTCACTGATCACTCCAATTTCAATCGGAGAAATTTCAATGGAACGGTAGGGCTCCAGATAGGTCAGAACTTCTTCAGTATCCTGAGCCGCCAAAGTTCCGCTCAACGTGATTAGGAATAGGGTTAGGTAGTTTCTCATGCCAGATTGGTTTTGATTTCATCGAGCCACTTGTCGCGATGGGCCATTGCCAAACGCTGTTCATAGCGTCGACGCTCAACTTCTGCTTGAAGCTCATCAAAGTCTTTGCTGAATTTTCCGGGTAGCTCTCCGTTGGAGTCCGCTCGCGCCTTGCGCATCTCGGTGGCCAGCTCCGGCGCATACATCTCAACCAGGTGATCGTCTGCGCTGACAAACATCTGCGCACCGCCCACCTCACCTTGCCGTGCACCGCGGCCAATGAGCTGACGGTCGATACGGATCGACTCATTGCGTTCGACGACGATCACGTGAAGACCTCCGGCAGCTTTCGCGTCGTCCGTGAGGCCAATGTGGGTTCCGCGACCTGCCATGTTGGTCGCGAGAAGCACGTGCCCTGGTTGTCCGGCTTTCGCCACAATTTCGCTCTCCTCCTCGTCTTGTTTGGCGGTAAGCAAGGTAAAAGGAACTCCCGATTGGGTCATCAACTCCGCCAGGGCTTCACTCGCTCGAATGGTACGGGTTCCAATCAAGATTGGCTGCCAGGTCTGGTACCGCTGAATGACATCCGCAACGACGGCGTGATACATCGCGTCCTGGGTTTGAAAGACACGTTCCGGAAGGATCTTTCGCTGACTCGGTTTGTGGAGAGGAACTGGTTCCACATCCATTTTGAAAAAGTGCCAGAATTCGCCCGCACTCTCGGCTGCGGTTCCCGTCAATCCACAGATGGTCTCGTAAAACCCGAAATAGCGTTGCCGGGTAATGCTCGCCGCAGAATCAGTCTCCGAGCGAATCTCCACCTCTTCTTTCGCTTCAACCGCCTGGTGAAGTCCATCGCGCCAAGTTCGCTCTTCAAATCTTCGGCCCGTAAACTCGTCAATGATCACGACTTTGTCTTCGTCATCGACCACATAGTGCACGTCTCGCTGGAAAAAGTGCAGCGCACGGAGAGCATTCAAGACGTAGGTGTGCCACGGTCTTCGCAGGAGATCCCATGGAATGTTTTCAAATTCGTGAACAAGGTCAAACCCCTCGTGGGTCAACTTCACGCCGCGATTGGCCAGCTTCAGCTCGAAATGCTGATCCGCGATCAGATCTTCAGCGACATCGCGCGCCAACCAATAAGCGGGTGACGCCTCGTTCTCACCGGGTGGAGATTCACTGATGACGAGAGGCGATCCCGCTTCATCAATCAGAACGCTGTCGACCTCGTCAATAATCGCGTAGGCCAGTTTTCGTTGAACGACCGGCGGTTCCGGCGTTTTGACGCCCATCAACGCGTTTCTCAATCGTTCGCGCGGACCGGATTTCGGCGCACGAATCAACGCGAGTTGATCGCGCAGATAGTCGAACCCAAACTCATAACCGACGCCGTAGGTCACATCCGCCAGGTAGGCGGTTTTTTTCTTCACGGGAGTCCCCTCCTGTCCCTCAAGCAATAGGGCTGAGGAAATCCCCAAATATTCCAGGATGGGGGCGGTAAACTCGTGGTCACGTTCCGCCAGGTAACTGTTGACCGTAATCACGTGAACTCCTTCTCCGAACAGGGCAAACACGAAGGCGGGCAAGGTCACCCCGAGGGTCTTTCCTTCTCCCGTCGCCATCTCCGCCACTCCTCCCCGAACGAGTGCCAACCCAGCCAGGATCTGTTCGGGGTAATGGAAAAGTCCCGTTGTTCGGCGAGACGCCTCTCTCACCATCGCAAAGGCAGGCTCAATGATTTCCTCCAGCTTTAGCTCCTTGTTTGCCGCCAATGCTCTCCACTCCTGCACTTTCCGGCGAAAATCCACCTGCTCCATCAGGCTCATCTCTTGAGCGAGACCTTCGATGCGCTTCAGTCGTTCCCGGTCGCTCTTGTGACGCTTGGGATCAATCGTCTGCTTCCAGCGTTTGTGCGCTTTTGCGCCCAGAAATGCGCGCTTATCATATTGTTTACCGAGGGAGACGGCCATTTGGAGGTGGAGCAACTTTGCCTCACCCTTGGGCGTCCGTCGAGAACGAGTTATTCGGATTCCCCAATTTGCTACAGAGTTCCGTAATCCTTCACCGCAACTTCGACTCCAAAGTACTCGTTCAGAGCGGATCTCCGCAGCTTGAACCAATCCAGAATCTCCCGGGAATATTCATCCACCGCGAATACCGGCCGCTCCCCGGCTTCCTCTCGTAGTCCGACTTCGAATCCAACGACCCCAGATTGCCCCTTGGCGGGATGAAGGATGGCAATATTGGCCCTCGCGATCATGGCGTGGCGCCAAGCCACCCTTCTGTCTCCGGCAAAAATGCCGACGACGTTGGTTTCGACATCGAGCCAGAGCATCAAGTCGCCTTTCCGACAATTCTGAGCGAAAAAAAGCGGAACCGAGAAGGGACACTCCAACTCCACTTCTCCGCTCTCTTCCTCGAGGGTCAGCGAAAACCCAGGATCCGGGCGAATGACTTCAAATCGAATCACGCATCGACTCGGGCTATGAGCTTTTGGGCGATTTCCGCAAATACCTTGCTGGTTGCGTTGTCCTTCTCATCACGAATCGCGATCGGTTCTCCATCATCGCAAGCCTGCCGGGTTTCGATATCAATTGGGATCTCCCCGAGAAGTGGAACTCCGAGAGTCTCGGCCTCCTTCTTTCCGCCGCCGGTTCCAAAGATGTCGTAGCGTTTCCCATCACTCGGGCAAAGGAAGTAGCTCATGTTCTCGACGATCCCCAAAATCTCCACGTTCACTTTCCCGAACATGGCCACGGCCTTGCGGGCGTCAATCAACGCAACTTCCTGAGGGGTCGTGACAATCACAGCCCCGGAAAGCGAGGCCGTTTGCACGATGGTAAGCTGAATATCGCCGGTTCCGGGCGGGAGATCGAGAATCAAGTAATCGAGCTGATCCCACGCAACATTCCGGAGAAACTGCTGGGTGTAGCGGGTCGCCATCGGCCCCCGGACAATGACTGGAGAATCATCGCCCAGCATAAAGCCCATCGACATCAGTTGAAGCCCGTGAGCGCGAATTGGGATGATCTGATCCGCCTCGTTCACCATCGGCTGATCATTGCTGCCGAACATCATCGCGACGCTCGGGCCATAAAGGTCGCAGTCGCAAAGCCCAACGCGGGCGCCGGTCTTCTGCAGCGCAACGGCCAGATTCGCCGCCACCGTGGACTTCCCTACCCCACCTTTGCCGCTGCCAACCGCAATGACGTGCTTCACTCCGGGAATTTTCGCATCAGCCATCACTCCACCTTCACCCCCGGCTGCTGGCGGCTGTTGTTGTGGCGGATCCTTGATATCAAACTCAAGATGAACCTCATCAACGCCATCCATCGCTTCGAGAGCCGCCCGGGCGTCCTTATAAATTTGCTCCGGAACTTTGGGATCCCGCGTCGCAAATGAGAAGACAACGTCGACTGCGCTTCCGTCAATTTTGATCTCCTTGACTAATCCAAAGGAAACGACATCACGGGAAAATCCCGGGTATTTTACTTGGGCTAGTGTTTCGCGAACCGCTGTTTCGTCAGGCATATCTGCAAAGATTTACCCGAGGGAAGGCTCGCTCTCAACCGCCTTTTTCGGAAGCTTCAATCCTCGATTCGGACGCCCGCCAAACTGATATCATCAGAAAACGGCATATCGAAGGATTGCTGGCAAATCGACTCCATCCACTCCTGCGTAAAACCGTTGGAATGAATCGTCGCAGCCAAGTCTTCGCCGTCGTAGGCCACCCCGTCGCTCACAGCCACGACGATGTGGCCAGGCTCCACCTTAAACCCGGCCTGCTTCACCCGAAATGGCGTGACCCCACTAAAGCAATCGGTCAGCGCTCCCGAATAAGGATCTTTGTCGGCGATTGTGAGGGTGCGGGCCTTCAACCGCTCCCCATTCGGGGTAATCAAATAGACTGGCGAATCACCAGCCCAGTAAGCAGCACCGGTGTCGCCGCTGACCAATGCCGCTGCAAACGTGCAACCGCTCTCCTGGATTTCAGGCCGGTCCTTAAACTCGACCATGAACTTGGCTCGGAGCGACTCGGCGTAATCGTGAAACTGATTGATGAGGGTTTTCTGGTGATTCTCTTCGAAAATCACATCGCGATCAATTTGCGTCAGCAACCATTCGGCCACCGCACCACCGTCCGCACATCGACTGACGCCATCAGCGACCGCGACCAGCATGGTCGGAGATTCGCTGAAGGTTTCCTCCTTGCTAAACTCTCGCACCAACACGCGATCCTCGTTTTCCTTGTGATCAACGACGTCTCGTTTTGCGCCGGGACGGGTCAGGCTTAAGCTGAAAAATTGATTGGTCGCAGCCATTGTAAAAGTTCGCCCCCATGAACCAAAGGACGGCGCTACGAGGGACCAGTCGCGCAGATTGAAGGGCAAATCCAACGTTTTTCCATGTCGTTAAACAGAATTTAGCATTCTACGAACCCAAAGTTGATTTGTCCTGAGACCGTATGAAGGGTTGGGAATCAATTCATTTTGATTTCTCAGGTGCGCAATTTTTCTCCATCAACGTTCCAAAAGAAAACGGCTTGGGCAGCCCTGACTGCCTTCTGCATCGTGGTTCTGGGTGCAATTTCGGTTGGAGCGGTCTTCCTCGTAAGCTGGGGCTTGGGATATCTTCAGCCGGTTCTTGTTCCCGTCGCCGTAGCCGCGATCCTGGCCTACCTTCTGGAACCCGTGATCATTCTTCTGGTCAAGCGGGGCGTTGAACGCAAACGGGCCGTCTATACCGTCTTTTTCTCCTTCCTCTCGTTCCTGCTTCTTTTGGCGTTCCTCGTCATTTATCCAACCGTACGACAAGCCAAGAAATTCTCGGCTGAATATCTCACGGAGATACCCAGCATCATCGTTGAGGACTCAACAGACCGTCCGGAAGGGGGAACGAAAACCGAAACGAAACTTGAGCAGAAGCTGAATGATATTCTGCAATCGATTGACGAACGGGTTGGAAACCTCACCTTTGTCCAACGTTTCAAGACGGAAGACAACACTTGGGATGTCGGGACGCTTTCAAGCTGGGTTTGGGATCACGTGAGCGGCTTTATGGACGAATTGGCCGTCTTTTTCGGTCGAGGTTTCTCCAGCGCCGCCTCGATATTGGGCTATCTCCTCGGGTTTTTCCTCGTTCCCATTTATCTGTTCTTCTTCCTTCGGGAAAGCACGAGCATCGCAAAGAATTGGAGTGACTATGTTCCGCTCCGGAAATCGAAGCTCAAAGACGAGCTGGTCGATGTCCTGAAAGAGATCAATCAATATCTCATCGCCTATTTTCGCGGACAAATGCTCGTCAGCATGATTGACGCGCTGCTTGTCACGATCGCCCTCAGTTTCATGGGACTGCCCTACGCTCTCCTGCTGGGGGTGTTTCTCGCAATTCTCGGCCTCATTCCCTACGTCGGCTCGCTCATCGTGCTGATTCCCACGATTATTATCACGCTGGTGCACTTTGGGTCAAAAACCCTGATTCCGGCAGCTGAGTTGGCCGGCCGTGATCATCGGATTCATGAGACGATTCTCGATGCCGCGGGAAACCCGCTCAGCTACGAGATCTACACGAACACCTGGAATTGGCTACCGACACAAGTGGGCACCTATGCCGTCATCGTGATTTTGCTTTTTGTGATTCTACAGCAGATCAACGGATTGGTGACGGCACCGAAAATTGTTGGCGACAGCGTTGGCCTCCATCCAATCACGGTCATTTTTTCAATGCTTTTCTGGGGTCTGCTTCTTGGTGGATTACTCGGAGCGCTTCTCGCGGTTCCCCTCACCGCAGCCGTCAAAGTGCTCTTCCGGCGATATATCTGGGAGCGGCGAATTCAGCCGGAAATGACTCAGCGACTGGCGAGAGAAGGAGCGAATCAAACCCCGGAAAGCGGCGTCGAAGACGGAGGAAATGCTGAATCACCGGATTCCTAGCTCTTAGCTTGAACTTTGCGAGGGTTTCGGCATCCTTTGCGATCTTCATTCATACTATTATCGGATCAACTTATGCCTAGCGCTCCCATCGAACCCGCGGTCCTCACTGAACAAATCGAGAAGCAATTTACCTGGGTTCAGGCAGTTAGGGACGAGATGTCCCGGGTCTTGATCGGCCAGCACGAGTTGGTGGATCGGCTGATGGTTGGCTTGCTCACCAATGGCCATGTCCTCCTCGAAGGGGTTCCCGGTCTCGCGAAAACCCTGACCATCAAAGCCCTCAGCGGGTGCTTGCATGTTGACTTTCAACGCTTCCAATTTACCCCGGACCTCCTTCCCGCCGACCTGATCGGCACCATGATTTACAATCAGCAATCTGCTGAATTTACCGCGAAGTTAGGCCCCATTTTCTCGAACCTGATTCTGGCTGACGAGATTAACCGGGCGCCAGCAAAGGTTCAAAGTGCTCTTCTCGAAGCGATGCAGGAGAGACAGGTCACGATTGGAGAAAACACCTACCTTCTTCCCGATCCGTTTCTGGTCCTGGCAACGCAGAACCCAATTGACCAGGAAGGAACCTACCAACTTCCAGAGGCTCAACTGGACCGTTTCCTCCTCAAAGTAAACGTCGACTACCCAACCCGGGCGGAAGAGCGCCAAATTCTCGACCTGATGGCCACCAGTTCGAAGCCCCCCGAGACTCGGCAGATTGTCGATCCGGAAACCATCATCAACAGCCGGTCATTGGTGAATCAGATCTATATCGACGATTCGATCAAGGACTACATTGTTGATTTGATTGATGCGACCCGGAATCCCGACCGAATCCACGAGAACCTCAAGCCTCTGATTCGGGCCGGTTCTTCGCCCCGAGGCACCATTAACCTTACGCTTGCCGCTCGAGCGCGCGCTTTCCTGAATGGCCGGGGCAGCGTTTGGCCTGAGGACATCAAAGATCTCGCGACCGACGTACTGAGGCATCGGATTTTGCTGACGTATGAGGCTGAGGCCGAGGGAATCACAACGGAACAGATCATTCAGGAGATCCTGAATCATCTTCCAGTGCCTTGATCGCGCTCTGAGGGTGATAACTCTGAAATACTGACAATCTCAATTGCCTTCTTTTCAATATTGCCTAGATTCTCAATCTCAAAATTGAGACGCAATGCTGAAATCTCAGAAATTCCCGAAGTCATTTTTTAGAGACGAAGACCGAATCGAGCTGGCAAGACGTGGGATTTTTCTGCCCTGCGAGAACCATGAGAGCGACGGCCCAACCCGGTTTCATGTTCGGAAACCAAGCGGGAGAAAAACTGTGGTTCACCGGTTTCCCAAAGATTCGGAGTCTTGTCACACCATCAACCGAGCTTGGGCATTCAGCCAAACCTGGCACCGGCCAATCACCCATCTGTCCGAGCGTTGGAGCACGAAGACCTCTCATTGGGTGATCGAGGATGTGGACGAGTTGAGCACCATTTCCCAAATCCTGAAATCAGGACCGCTCGAAACACCGAAAGCCATTCAGATCGGCTGGGCAATTCATCGTGCGCTAAAACGAAGCGAACGGCTGGAACTGACCATCGATTCCTTGCATCCAGATGACGTCTATTTAGGTGACTTCCAACCTAAAATTCGGCTGCGGGCACTCCCCTCTCCTCCAGCTGTGAAACCGATTGGCTTTGCAGGGCTGCTAAGCCTGCTGCTGAACCATCACCATTTCACCACTTCCGCCCACCATCGAAATTCATCCTCCGAATCGAGATCCTTGATGCTACAGAACTTCGAATCCGCCCTTCAATCGAAACTGAGGAGTCCAAGGATCATCCAAATGCCCTTTGAGCCAAGCATCAGGGCCGACTTCCTCGGCCCGAGCTAGGAAGAGACCTGGCCATCCCTTCAGCGATCGACGAGAAGGACGCGATGGACCTTCTGCCGCGCGAAGTCCCCTCCGCTTTCTCATTTGAATTTCATCAACACAACGGCAGGTTCGCGCATGTCCATTTGGGATTACGCCAAACCACAGCTACGCGATTTAATCGCCTACGAACCCGGAAAGCCCATCGAGGATGTGGCGCGCGAACTCGGCTTGGAGCCGGATGAGATCATCAAACTTGCCTCCAACGAAAATCCAATCGGCCCCTCGCCCAAAGCAGTCGAGGCCATGAAGGAAGCCGTCGAAAACGTTCACTTTTACCCGGACGGCGGTGGCTGGCGGTTGCGCAATGCGATCGCTGAAAAGTTTGGCCTGAACCGCGAAAACGTGATTCTCGGCAACGGCTCCAACGAAATTATCGAGTTGATTGGTCACGCATTCCTCAACCCCGGGGACAATGTGATTGTCGCCGATCACGCATTCGTCGTTTACAAGCTGATGGCCACGCTCTTTGGTGCGGACACCATCGAGATCCCGGATCCTGGATTTGTTCATGATCTCGATGCGATGGCGGCAGCGATTACCCCAAATACCAAACAAATTTTCGTCGCCAACCCGAATAACCCCACCGGGACAATGGTCGGGCAGGAAGACATTGAACGCTTCATGGACAAGGTCCCTGAGCACGTGGTGGTCATTTTTGACGAAGCCTATTATGAGTTTCTCAACGAGCCGCCCGACACGCTGAAATTTGTGCGAGAAGGCCGGAACGTGGTTATTTTGCGGACGTTTTCGAAAATTCAGGGGCTTGCCGGGCTCCGGATCGGCTATGGATTGGCGCCACAACCAATCGCCGATGTGCTCCAAAAATGTCGCCAGCCGTTCAATGCCAATGCAATTGCCCAGGTTGGAGCTCTGGCCGGTCTGCTGGATGAAGATCATCAGGAAAAGACCCGGCAACTCACCGATGAAGGCCGAACGTATTTCCAAACGGAGTTCGAGAAAATGGGTCTCGAGTTCGTTCCCAGCTTCGCCAATTTCGTTCTCGTGAAGGTAGGTGACGGAGATCGCATCTTTCGCGAGATGATGAAGCAAGGTGTCATTTTGCGGGCCATGAGAGGTTACAAGCTCCCGGATTGGGTTCGCATCAGCATTGGAAGACCCGATCAGAACGCTCGCTGCGTCGAGGTCTTGAAGCAGCTGTTGGAATGAGCCCGGATCAAGACACGATCGCAGCCATT